>Ga0306921_10003455_pt1 | contig 16041 bp, 18 predicted proteins | sample sta12Cox44000080_FD_203760 | JGI IMG/M metagenome (GOLD analysis project Ga0306921, IMG submission 203760) | Lab enrichment of tropical soil microbial communities from Luquillo Experimental Forest, Puerto Rico - statoxic.12C.oxic.44.000.080 (v2)... | ecosystem: Environmental > Terrestrial >...
GTGGAAGCGGTTAGGCAATTTGCACGGGAGGTCGCTGACGACGTCAAAAAGCAAATGGGCGAGCAGCTTGAGACAGCAAAGCCGCCGAACGAGCAGAACTAAAAAAGGACAGGAACATCACAATGGGAATTTTCGTTGTCGTCCGTTTTGCAGCCAGTGTAGCGTCATCAGATGAAGTGACGAGAACATCCACATCTGGCTGTATCAGCTCAGCGACGAGTTCGGCATAGCGGTCTGGCCTTGCTTCGGCAAACCGGCGCTCGATGGTGATATTCCCATCCTCTATAAATCCCTCTTCGCGCAATCCATCGAGGAAAGCTTGTCCCGAGGGCTGCATCGGGATGGCCGGATCATTCGCCAGAAAGCCAATGCGATAAACTTTCCCAGGCTTTTGCGCTCGCGCCGCGAGCGGCCATGCGGCAGCTGATCCAGCAATTACTTTGATGAGATCGCGTCGTCGCATTGCCGCCTCCAAGGCTCAGGCCTGTGCGGACTATGCTTTGGAATGCGATTACAGCAGGGATTTATAAGCGGCGAAATGGGGTCCGACCGTCATTTTGCGGGGCAACAACCCACAGGACCGAATGTCCGCTTTGGGTCAGAAGCGGACATGCCGCTTCGCTACGGCAATGTCTGCTTTGCCCTCGAAAGCGGACATAGTGCCCTATGGGGCAGCTCGCCGGTGCTGTTCCGGAACAGGGGTTGGCGCATCGGCCAGAAGCTCTTGACCTTCGTCAATAGGAGTCTGAAATTTTCCAAAATCGACAAGTGCGATCTCGAACGACATAGAGGGAAAAATGGCCAAAGCATCACCTGCCGCAGACAAGTACATCAACCGCCGTATCGTGCTGAAGGCTAGCGCGGCTTTCGCTGCGGCAGGCCCAGCGCTACTGCGAGGAGGACATGCCGAAGCGCAGCCGCGAGCGCTGTTTGCCTATGTCGGCGCCTTTACGACCCCGGAGCGCAAAGGGCACGGTGGCGGCATCAACGTCTATCGGGTGGACCCGACCTCGGGCGCCTGGACCCACGAACAACTCCTCGAGATCGTCAACCCCTCCTTTCTGACGCTCGACCGGGCGCAGCGCTTTCTCTACTCGGTGCACGCCGACCTCGAAGAGGTCAGTGCGTATGCAATCGACAAGCAAAACGGGCACATCACGGCGCTCAACCGGCAGTCCTGCGGCGGCAAGAACGCGGTGCACCTGTCGATCGATCCGACCGGTCGCTGGATGCTCACCGCCAATTACAGCGCGGGCACAGTCGGCGTGGTGCCGATCGAGAAGGACGGAACGTTGGGACCGCGCAGCGATCTGGTCAGCCTGCCCGGAGAACCAGGCCCGGATCGCAAACAGCAGGCCAGCTCGCACCCCCATGACGCTGTTTTTGATCCGAGCGGCCGGTTTATCGCCGTACCCGACAAGGGACTTGACCGGGTCTTCGTCTTTCGCCTGGACGCGGCGAGCGGGAAGCTCACTCCCAACGACCCACCCTTCGTCGCCACGCGCGCGGGCGCTGGCCCCAGGCACATTGCGTTTCATCCGCAGATGCCATTGGCGTATGTAATCAACGAACTTGATTCGAGCGTCACCACCTATCGCTTCAACGCACAGCGGGGCGCTTTGCAGCCGATCCAGATCCTGCCTTCGATCCCAGCGAGTTACACCGCCAACAACACCGGCGCCGAGATCGCCGTCGCACCCTCCGGCCGCGTCGTCTACGCATCGAACCGCGGAGACGACAGCATCGCGATTTTTGCTGTAGATCAGCGCGATGGGACTCTAACACCGGTGAACTGGGCGCCGACCCAGGCGAAGTCTCCCCGGTTTTTTTGCCTCGATCCGGCAGCCAAAATCCTCTATGCGGCCAACGCTGACGAGGGCTACAGCCAGCAGCAGAATACTGATACGATCGTTCCGTTCAGTATCAACCAAGCGAACGGGACGCTGACGCCGACGGGTCAGGTCATCAAGACCAGCAGCCCGTGCACCATCGTCTTCGCCAGCGTTTAGCCCTTCAGCTCCCTAGTTGCCTGCTCTCCGCCAGTGAAATGGGGTGCAGCAATCAAATTTGCGTTGCAAAAATACTGAGCTGTTCATGTCCGCTTTGGGTCAAAAGCGGACATCGCGGCACCTCCAACCAATGTCCGCTTTACCCCCGAAAGCGGACATCGCTGAACACACAACAGCCGCTGCACAAGACATTACTCCAAGCGGAAAAGCAGCTAATGGGTGCATTACCAATCCGACCGCCTTGACCCGAATCAAAAACGCTGCCAGCGACGTTCTGCTGTGCCCCGTTTGCCTTCAAACGCGACGCGTTATGCAAACTGTCGTATTGGCTTCTCAAAAGGGTGGCAGTGGTAAGAGCACGCTCACCGTTGGTATTGCAATTGCCGCGGTGGAGAACGGGCATCGGGTAGCCATAATCGATACCGACCCTCAGGGGACGGTTTCGAATTGGGGCCGACGCCGCGCTGCTCCCGAGCCGTATGTCCATCGCCTCGGCAGCGGTATCGAACTTGAGCGTCCGTTACTGGCCTTCAGGCGCGCCGGTTTCACTCTGGCCATAATCGATACGCCCGCAACCCATAATGCGCTGAGCTTAAGCGCGATTAGCGTATCCAACATGTGCCTGATCCCGGCACGGCCGAGTCCGGCCGACATCGAGGCGACGCTGCCGACGCTTGGTGCCGTTCGCAAGCTTGGCAAACCATTTGCGTTCGTCCTCAATCAGGCGCCGCCCCGCGGCTACCGCCTCAGCGAAGCCGCCGCAGCACTGAACGCGGCCGGAATTCTCGCGCTCCCATATATTGTACAACGCAATGACCATCAGGATGCACTCGGCGCCGGGTTTGGGGTTACGGAGTTCGCTCCCGAAGGGCCAGCCGCACAGGAGATTCTTGACCTGTGGCAGTACGTTTGGAAAAGAATGAAGGCGGAGTCGATTGTCCGTGAACAAGGACCGATCAGAGCCACCGGTTAAGCCACGGCGCCCCATGCGTCGCTCGATGGCGGAACTGGCCGCGTCACTTCAAAGCGCCGCAAGAGAAAATTCACCTTTCGAGCGACCACTTCCGACTCAACAAAGTTTCCCGGCGACCTCACTTGAGGAGAACGCGGTCGTCAACATCAACACTTCGCTCGATCACACGCCAGCGCTTCCCAATGCGGGTCTGCCGCTTAGCTTTTCCAGCGAAACGGCTGACCAACCGCGCGAACAGGAATTGGCGGCTAAGGCTACTCGGGATTATCGCGCTAAGGCATTCGAATTGATGACAGCCAATGTGAAGGCCAACTTGGAATATGCGAAAAAACTGAGGAAACTGAGGACGCCCTTTGAGTTCATCGAACTATCGACTGATCACGCGCGAAAACAATTCGAACTGGTCATGTCGCAGACAGCCGCACTCGGGGCATTATCGCGAACACTGACAATGGCCAACGCCGAACGAATGTCCGCCGGCATTGAAAAAGTATTTGGCCGGCGAAAGACGTGACGTTCCGCCCGAGGCAACGTCCGCTTTGGGTCAGAAGCGGACATTGGGGCATGTCCGACTAATGTCCGCTTTACCCCCGAAAGCGGACATTGACTAAGTGGGTCAGGATGTCTGCTTTGTGCCTAAGGCAGACATCATTCGATCTCGTCGGCACGTCGCGTCGTTGAGGTCGAGTGCGCGGAGAAATCCGTCGAGGTCCTTGGCCAACGTGTGGTAGTTGTAGCCGCGCTCTGGTTTGTCCGATTCGCCATGACCACGGGGATCGAGAGCAATCACCCGGAACTCGTCGCACAGTCCCTCAAGCTGATACTTGTACAGCGACGCGGCATGGCCGCACCGGAATCGACGCCAGCGGCCTGCAGGAGTCCTTTAAAGCTGTGACCATTCAGCCATTGGTGACCATCCCTTAACGCGACTCAGCTATCCGTCGCTGTGCGGGGGATGGCAATGGTAAAATCGGGCGTCATGTCGCTTATCTTTCTGATCGCTGTCTCTGTGATGGCGTGGGTGGCGGGAATGACAATTCACGGCTTCTAGCCGCTGCCGCGGTCCCGATCATAGACTAGGCGCGGCCGCTAGCGGCCGGGAGCGGCCCTAAGGCAGAGAGGACCCGAAGGCGGGGGTGGGGGCCCAAAAATCTCGGTCGCCGAGTTTCGATGTCCCCCTTCGCAAATTTGTGAGTGGTCCTGCCGCCTTCTCCAATAGCGTTCTTGCAGGGGCCCCAAGTACCGTACATCGACATATCCCCTAATACCGGGTCCCATCTCGACCTCCTGCTTCGCTTTTACAACTGACGGTTTGGAGACGGCATTGAGGATGCAGGCGTATGCTTCCGGCCGGTCGGACCAAGAGAGCACCGCTCTGGCATTATCGGTCCGACGGGCCCAACGGTGCCCCAACTCCCTCTGTGCACCGTATGGGAGTGAGGCAAAGCCGCCGGTTTTGAACATGGGCTGGCGGCTTTGCTGAGGAGCCGGAGCGCGTTGTTGTCAGAAATGCTGTTTAGTCGCCCAACGGATGCCGCGCAATGGCATCGCTGGTTCGCGTGGCGTCCGATTTTCATCTCTGATCGAGCAGGACATCGACGCCTGGTGTGGCTCCAGTATCTAGAACGGAGATGGACCGAAGGCATCACCAGCGGTTTGGGACCGCGATGGGTTTATCGGAGGGTCAGACCTTCTCGATTTCCGTACGGTTGGCAATAAGTGGCGAATTGTTCACGGCTGGATTCGAGATCGGTTGCAAGATTAGCTGAAAGACCCCCTCGTAAAAATGCATGTGATTTTTAAAGTCGGGTTTTCCCTAATGGGATTTCAAAGGGTGGTCTTAACCGGTACCCTTCGGATCGGTTCAAGAGCTTTTATTGATCGCCTGCACTTACGGGCATCTTACGATCTTGATCTGCCGGGTCCCTCCTTTTTCTGACGGGACAGTTACTATCTCCTCGCTGCGTTGACAGGCCGGCGCAGGCGGTGGTCCCGGCACGAAGCCTGCTGTTTCAGGCGTCGCGTATGTCATATCGCCGAACGCGTCAGTTGGGACATAGTCGTATCCGGAATACGGCCACAAACCGCCGAAGGCGAAAGTTCTACGAAAGGCAAAGTTTCTACGAAAGGCATGGACGAAGCGACCACGGGCGATTGCGAACCCCCGGCCCGGGAAGCCGCCGCGGACAAAATGGCCTCCGCCATGGCCTCCGCCTCCCCAGCCGCCGCCGTGCCCGAATGCCATTGCGCTGGTGGTCATGTTTGCTGTACCGAGCACCAGGGCTACGCCGACTGCAAAGATCTTCCTTCGCATCGAAGTCAACTCCAGTTGCCCCTCAACATCATATTCCCGAATGGCTCGCCGGCAAGCTTGGTGACGGCGTCGCCGCTACATCACCATCGCCTAGGCGGTCTGGCGCAATCGACCAAGGCTTTGTCCCCATCGAGCAAGACATGCTCGCTGCCGCTCGGCTAGTTCGCGGCTTCGAGGGCCCGACGCTTGTCGGGGTGTGTAGTGGCGTTTGGATGGCAGCGTCTGGGTCCTCACCGATCCTGCCTTGTGACCCAGGTCATAGGTGCTGATTGGTTCTATGGCTGAACATCCCTTCGGGACGAATGTATCCGCGTGCTGACCGCCCCAATGGAAATCATAATCAAACTGAGCCTCTGGATTTTGGTCCTTTTGGCCTGGGCAGGACTGTTTCTGCTTTATGAGAAGATTTTCCATCGCGAACCATCACAAACAAGACAGCCTCCGGCCTGGGCGCTGACATTCACCTTCTGGGCTGCTATAGTCTCGGCTGCGTGGATTTTTAGCCGATAAACTCTCCCTTATTCGATTATTGGGCGTGGGCCGAAGGCACAACCAATCAACAATGTGGCCGCCGGCCGATCTTGATCGTCAAAGGCGCTGATCCGTGGGCTGATCCGTGGAATGTGATATTCCCGACGGAGTTAGTGATTGTAATGTCTTTGTTGCTTGTGATTGTAATGTCTTTGTTGCTTGAAAGTGTAGAGCTGCCGCTGGCACCGGAATCGGACGCTGTTAGTGCGTTGGGTTTGGCTGCCGGAGCACCGTTATCCGTGGATTTCTTTGACGAACTTCCTCCGGACGAATCCGCATGATGAAGCGTCGAACCGATTTCTTTTTTGTCAAAAGCTAGGGCGACGGAATACGAACTAAAGATTGCCCCAGCAACGAGAATTCTTTTGGCGTAGCGCATTGCTATTCCCCCCACCAATTCTGCGGCTTTAGTTGAGCAGCAAGATGTGATCCGCAGCACAATTTGGCGCTTTCCATGTGCCCCGGAGCTCCCCTCTTGGGGCCCGAGTTTTTTGTCGTTTGTCGTGGACGTTCGGGCTGGGTCGTCTTTTTCAACCGTTGGCGGCCCGGCACGGGCATCGCATTTGCCACCCGGACCGGCACGCATGACGCGTGATGCCGGGTCGCCATCCTCCAACCGGGACGCTGACAATGGGCGAGCGTGAACCGAGCGCAGCGCAGGCACTCTATGGCCATCTGAAATTCGGTGCACGCGAACCGGTCGAACGTCGACAAGGCGGCAGCCTCGCCGAGGCGATGTACCAGCGGCCAAAGGCACCACTGAAAAATCCATATCTAGGCGATGGCTTCCGCCTGACCGAAGCGAAGCCAACTTAAGGAGGCTACAGATGGCAAGACAGACTGGAAACGGCGGCGGCGGCTAGGGCAGTCGCCCACATGTCGAGAAGCCTGTCAGAACTGGCAGTGGCTCGCGCGGCACGCGACCGGGCGGCGCGGAGAGTATCGGCAAGAGTTACGGATCACATATCACGAACAAAGACGATACCGGCTATCGGGGTCCAAAATTCCACAGCGACCAGAGTTTTCAGCCAACGAAATTCGGCAACGAAGTCGCATTGAACGTTGGCAAGGGTGGCTGCGGCACTGGCAGGACGTTGTACGGTCAAGCTGGTTCGCAAGGCCAACACGGTGCAGCAAATCCTGGCAATGCGCCGAGCAAGTCGACCGACATTCTCCGGCAATTCGGCCCGGATTCTCGCAAGTGATAGGAGACTGACAAATGGTCGAAGTCAAAACCCATCGTGATCATCCCGCTTCGATGGAAGAGCGCGTTCAAAATAGACGGGGCAACAGTGGCGATGCAAAGCACGCTGACTACGTTGTCACAGGCGACAAAGGCACGATCACTAACATCCATAACACGCGCAACCAGCAATACGGCGAAGGGCATCCTGGCGAAGGCAGCGTAATCGGCACAAAGAGAGGTGCCGTATGACCGACATCAAGAAAGAGATGTCATCGGCTGAGCGCGAAGCGTTGGCCAACATTCCCGCGAGCGCACTTGCCGATATGGTCAAGGTTGGTTCGGCCGATCCGATGGCCGACCGCGCTGCCTATGCCATCGCCACTGGCGGGCCGTGTGGGAAGATTCCAGCGGACTACAGTCGGCAGGCCACCAGTCGGCCCAATCCACCCGCGTCAGCGACGCCTGGTTGGCAAGCGGAAATTCCGCTTCAACCGCAGCCGGGCATCGACCTTATTGATCGCATGGTCGAGAACGCGACGGCGCGTGAGCGGGCGCAAGCGCAGCAGCCGGACATGATGACGCAAATGATGGCGGCCTGCACCACCATGATGCAAATGCAATCGCAGACGATCCAGGCGTTGGCGGCGTTCGTGTCGTGCATGGAAGATCAGAAGCCTAAGAAAGCTCCGGCGCCGAAGGACAAACAACCATGAGCGCCGACGATCCCAATCAAGCCAACAGGAACTACAACAAGCGGCTGGCGGAAGAATACGCCGAGCTCGAAGACCCGTGGGTTAAAGCGCAAATGCAATTGGATCATTGGTGGCAGAGCCAGCGCGACTTTGAGGAAGCGCTTGATGACCAATATTATGTTGGTGGTTATTTGGAACGATGGAGCACCACGCCGAGCTTCACCAAAGGGAAGCGCGACCGGGATTGGCGGGTGCGGTGGCCAACAAATTCTGGCCATGCCCGATCGATGAACTTCCGGACCGGAGGTCCTTAATTTCCGAGCCGGTGCCACCAGAGAACGTGATCACGCTGCGGAAGACGCGGTCGTTACATGCCGTGCTGTGTGAGGCGCTGATTGATGTGCAGGCCCTGCTCGCGCGCTTGGAAGCTGGCGTCCAGGTCCAGCACAACGCACAGCGAGAAGTTGTTAGGGCGCTCTACGTTGCCAGCCGCAATCAAGCTAAGGCACTTATTGCGACATTGGAGTGCAAGGGTCTCGAATGATTTTGTTGTGAGGCTGCGGTTTTGATAACCAAGCGTCGCGCTTTGTCTTGAAATTGCAATAGGCGTGTATTACCGCCTTGTGTGCCGCCGGTCACAGCGCGGCTATATCGAGTCACCTAGTGGGCGGATGATTGGCTGAAGCCTAGGCGCTAATTCAAATCACAAATCAATAACGCAGCGCCTCAGAAATAATTCGTGATGGCAATTTGCCGCCGCTCAGAGCAATAATTAACTGCGGATAATGACGGCCCCAACCTCGGAGGGGTGTCGGGGGGATGGGCTACCAAGATCGGGGCCGGGCTCTCGGTGAGAGGGAGAACCGGCCCTAATTTATAACAACTCCAACATCAGAATAATTGATTTAAAACAAAAACCTACCCAGAACTCATAGCCATCGTGAGGCAACCCAAAAGAGCGGAAGTGGAGGAAACGTCCCGTGTATAGGGGATTCGGAAATCAGTGTGAGCAATGCCGTACCAATATCATTGCCCCGGAATGGTCTGAGCATCTGTCGGATCATTGCATTCGACATGTGTGGTCGTGCGATACCTGCGAGTATCGGTTTGAGGATACGGTTTACTTGTCGCGTCAGCCGGCGGATGCATCATAAGCCCCCAGCAACCCCGGTAGCTTGGCGATATTGGCCGCGATCCGCCGCGCCTCATCGCGAGTTACCAAAGTCACAGCGCAGGTACGCACCGCAAAGTAGCGTGAAGGAAGCGTTCTCTCGAAAGGGAGCCTTCCAATGCATCTTGTCACAGTCTTGGCTGTCGCTGTTGGCCTGTACGTTCTCGGAATGATCGTCCTCGCGCTCGCCGCAATTTTAGGAAGCGTGCGCCGCAATAGGGAATTGAAAAAACCCCGCCTCACAGTTTAGCGTCACCCCCCACGTCTTATGGCGGCTCAATAGCTCCGGCAGCTTGGCGATATTCGCCGCAATCCGCCGCGCCTCATCCTTTGACCTTACGGAAATCTAAAAAAATCGCTATATTTGATCGGTGTCGGGGCGACGACCTGGAGATCGGACATGGCGGTAAATCGCGTTGCGCTGATCGGTCTAAGCGTCCTAGGTCTAACGGCAACTTTTACGATTGCGCTCGCGCAGAATAAGAATACTAGCAATCCGATGAAGAGCGGAAATACGACCAATCCAATCCTAAGCGGAAACACTGTGACTCAACTGCCCTCAGTCCCTGTTTCTCCGGCGCCTAATACCACGATCCTGTCTACACCATTGGGAAGAAATGCACATACCGGTCTACCCTGCACTGGGCCGCCTCCGTTGGCGGTAACGGCGGGTCCGGGCACTGTTCCTGGCACGATCGCCGCTCCCGGTGCAGCCCAGCTACCTCAAAGTGGGGCCCCAGTTACACAGACTCCGACGAGCGTCTTCGGCTCATCGCCCTCGTGTTGAAGCCGCCCCGGCTCATCCTCGTAATAGACATTCGCAAGCGCCTGCGCTCATCGCGGTCAACAGGTCTCGCACAACGGACAGCGAGAGGTGGTGCGCGCGCTTTATGTCGCCAGCCGCAATCAAGTCAGGGCGCTGATCGCGACGCTTGAGTGCGATGGCTTGGAGTAGAGCGCGGGCCGGCAACTTTGAACGGCAGTGATCACCGTACCGGGTCCGCAGGTTGCCCGGAACTGCTACGCGCTACGCGATCTGCCACACACCCATGCTAGGCACCCTTCTTAGGCCGCAGGCGTAAAATTCCACGTCTACTAATGGTGGATTGCAAACAAAGAACAAACAAATCGGGAAATGTTACGCGCTGGTTACAGACAAGAATTTCAGAGCGGTACTAGCCTCCAAATCACTGATAGGTGATGTGATCAGGGGCAAACATGAGGGTCTGGCTCGCGGTGGCATTGTCGTTGATCTGCACTGCAGTGTTCGGTCATGGCAGTGAACAGTGGATCGATGATGCAAATTTAGTTGATCCGGTCAGCAAAATATTATGCTGCGGCCCAACTGATTGCAGCGCGTTAGCGCCGGGTTCTGTAGAACGTGTGCAGGGTGGCTATAAAGTGAATACCGGTTGGTGGCCGGGATATGATCCGTTCTTCGTAGAATGGGATCGTGCTTTGCCATTCTCACCCGATGGCCACTACCATATCTGTATTACCTACGACGAAATGCTCAAACCGAATCTCAGATGCTTTATCGCGCCGCCGAGTTCCGCGTGATCGATAAAGGGCTTCCGCAATAACTCCAGCAATTTTGGCGATAATCACCGCAATCCGCCGTGCTTCATCTCAGTGATGCAAACCGGGTGCCGCGCTAGGTGGGGATTACGATCATGCGCTCGGATGCAGTCAAGGAAAGTGTCTGCCAATCGTGTGGTACGCGGATTTATTTAGTCCGTGTGACCATCAACAATTGGGAGTGGGTCACTGACCTGAAGCGGCCGTACGCAAATTGGAAATGCCATGCCGACGCGGAATGGCCAGCGGCGCGTTCACACCGGCCGGTCTTGTTAGACGGGGACGCGGACGACTCATCCGCGAAATAGACATCGGCGAGCGCCTGGCCGCTGTGGTCGCGCACGACTTGTTGTTCTGACCGCTACGCGAAGGCGTGTTCGGATGTCACGGCGGCGGAATATTGAAGGCATATACCGCCAACAACGATAACCCAAAAGCGAACACAAGACCGAACACGTATCTAAGTGCGCGGGAGAAACTGGTTGGCCTAAACATGCGCCCTCTCTCAGTTTCTTATCCGAGGGCCTAGCTGATTACGGCCGCTTGAGATTTGATTTGGGTCAAGGATACGGCCCGCAACCTCGCCGCTCACCTTGCGTCATCTGAACGCACCTACTCAACCAGGGCGGCGGGAAGCGGCGCTATGCGACTGCGCTTGTCGGCAAGAGTCACTTGCAGAATTTCACAGGCCAGCCGCCCATTCTCAAGCGTCCACCAGCGAGTCCGGGCATCCAGGTGCTCGATTCAAGTTTTGCCGAGGCCTACAAGTCATCATTCGATGGATTCTACGACCAGGAGCATCCGAAGCGTTGGGAGGCCGGCCACGATTTTTCGATGCAACTTCCATTCTACGGCTTCGAGCACGTCGATCTCTGCACTGCGCACGGGGATCAAGTAGGGGGGCATTATTACGTGTGGCTAAAATCGCGATGCTCAGATGCTGACGAGCTTCGCGATCGCCGCAAGCAGTTGCCACACGATTACATTTGTCCGCAGGCGTTCCGAACACCAATCCCTGAGGAGCTTTATCCAACCGCCTACGTCGCCGACAAAAGCTGTGAATGGCTCAATCGCTACGCTGGCGGCAAGCGCGACAGGCCGTTCTTTCTAATGACCTCGTTTCCTGATCCGCATCATCCGTTTACTCCGCCCGGTCGTTATTGGTCGATGTACGATCCACAGGACATGGTCCTACCGGCCAGTTTCTGGCCGGGCAATCGCAGTCTCGCTCGGCCGGTGATGTGGGCAATGGAACAGCGCGAGAGCGGTAGGACCGACACCGCTGGCCAAGCCGCTTTCGCCGTCAACGAGCGCGAAGCCCGCGAAGCTATGGCGCTGAGCTGCGGCATGATCGCGATGATTGATGACGCGGTCGGGCGCGTGCTCGGGCAACTCGCCGCCTGCGGATTGGAGGATAACACGGTCGTGATCTTCACCACCGATCACGGCGATTTTCTCGGAGACCACCGATTGCTCCTGAAAGGTCCGGCGCACTACGAAAGTATCACGCATGTGCCGTTCGTCTGGGCCGAGCCCGGCAAACGCGCGGCGCAACGTACAGACATCCTCGCTGGTACGCTCGATATTGACCCGACCATTCTCGATTGGGCGAATGTGCAGCTCTACAATGGCATCCAAGGCCTGAGCCTGCTGCCGGTCCTAGATAACGCAAATGCCACGATCTCGCGTGACTCGATCGTGATCGAGGACGACCAGCAGCGCAGTCTATTTGGGCTGCCTTTGGGCTCGCGCTTGCGCACGCTCGTTACGCAACGCTGGCGAATGACGATTGCCCAGGATGACCCCTACGGGGAGCTTTATGACTTGCAGAGTGATCCCGACGAAATGGAAAATTTGTTCGAGGATAGCACTTTTCGGAACCTGCTCGCAGAGCTAATGGAGAAGCTTGCCTACCGTCTGATGGGGCTTTCCGACCGCAGCCCATTGCCGATAGGTCGAGCTTAACGAGCAAATTGTCAAAGGGAGAATTGCGGATCAACGTCCAATGGCGCCTGGTCTTCCGAGTTGCCGAGCATCAGGCCGGCGAGACGCCGATCAGTTGCCTGTGATCGCCCCCGCAGATACATTTGATGCAGATAATATCGCTCACTCAAACTACAAAACGGCGCAGACCGTTACACCGGAGGAACGCATGGCCGAACTCGTGACTGTCTCGAGAACGGACGCGCCACTGAAAGTCCGCAAGCTGGGTGCATTCCTGGGTGCTGAGGTTACCGATATTGACCTAACAAGACCGCTCGATGATCCCACCGTCAAAGCCGTAGACGCGGCACTCGTTGCCCACGAAACCTTGGTTTTTCCCCGACAAACGATCAGTTCCGAGGACCTCAAACGGTTTGGCCGATATTTTGGCGAACTCACTGTGCATCCGTTTTCAACGAATGCTGCCGAAACTCCGGAACTGATTGTTTATGACAACAAGGAAGGTAACCCGCCTGCCGCAACTGACATCTGGCATTCTGACGAGACGTTTCGCGAGTGCCCGCCGATGGGCACAATGTTGTGCTCGAAGATAATTCCAGAGATTGGCGGAGACACGTGCTTTCACAGCATGACTGCCGCGTATGAAGGTCTTTCCGATCGCATGCAGCACTTCATCTCAGGGCTTGAAGCGGTGCACGATTTCAAGCCCTTCAAAGCACTATTCGCTGAGACGGAGGAAGGCTGGCGAAAGCTGCGGCATTTTGAAGAGATCTACCGCCCCGTCACGCATCCAGTCGTGCGGGTGCACCCAGTCTCGGGAAAAAAGGCGCTTTTCGTCAATCCACAATTCACGCTCTTCATAAAGGGCATGGAGGAGCGCGAGAGCCGAGATCTGCTTCAGATGCTGTTCCGCGTCACGACAGTACTGGAACACCAATATAGACATCGCTGGGAGCCCAACATGGTCGTGTTTTGGGACAATCGCTCGACCCAGCATGCGGCGGTACACGACTACTATCCGCAACGTCGTCTAATGGGACGGGTTACGATCAAAGGCGAGCGCCCTCAGGGCACCGGCGAAGTCGCAAAAGTTTCAGAACTTCGAAGATTCAAAATGCCGCCGGTGATGTCGCTTAAGGGGCGCGCGATCCGTCAGCACGAGCGATAATTTACAGCCACTGTGAGGCAGGGGATTCGACATCGCCACCCTTCACTTAGGTAGAGAATTTGCTTAATTTTTAGCTGAGCCGCCAGCGGAACGTGCCGATTTCCGCAAAAATCAAAGGCAGCGGTTGTGCCCTCGGCGGGCATACACTTCGGAAAAAAGTCAAGATCAGTTTCCTGGCACCTTCTGCGTTTGCGGAGGGCATTGAATGCTGGGCAACGCGCTAAAACTCGTCCACCGCGGACTCCTGCATTTTGGAAGGCCGCACTGACGGACAACATTGGGGGCCTTGCAGCGTCGACCGCAACGATCATCCAGGAGGAATGACAATGAAAAAATTTGCTTTCATCCTCGTGACGGCCCTGGCCATGTTGTTCAGTACGGCGCTTCGCGCTGACGATTACCCGACGCGACCGATCACCCTCGTTGCAGTATTCGGCCCCGGCAGCGGCAGCGACACGATCTGCCGGATCATCGCCAACAAGCTCGGTCCCGCGCTCGGCCAGCCGGTGGTCGTCGAGGATCGTCCAGGCGCCGACGGCGCGCTCGCCGCACTTTACGTTCATCACCAGCGGGCGGACGGCTATACGTTGTTGATGGCGACCAACTCGCCGCTGTCCGCCGATCCGTTCCTGCATAAGGACGTGAACTACGATCCGGTGAAGGATTTTGTGCCCATTACACGGGTCGGCAGCTTCACGCTGATGCTGGTCGTCAATCCCAACCTGCCGATCCATTCGGTCAGGGAGATGATCGACTATGCCAAAGCCAAACCCGGGTATCTGACCTTCGCCACCGGCAACACCGCCGGTATCGTTGCGCTCGAGACGATCAAACATGACACCGGAATCAGCATGCTCCACGTGCCTTACAAGAGCACGCCCCCAGCGCTCGAGGACATCATCGCCGGCCGCGTGTCAATGATGCTGGCCGATTTCACGGCCGCCATGCCGCACGTCAATGCAGGAACGGTGCGGCCGCTGGCACTATCGCGCATCCGGCGCAGCGCGCTGTTCCCCGACCTGCCGACCATGGACGAGGCCGGCATCAAAGGCTTCAATCTCGACACTTGGGCGGGCCTCGTCGCGCCCGCCGGCACGCCGCCGCAAATCGTAACCAAGCTCAATGGCGCGCTGCGCAAGATCATCGACAGCCCGGAGACGCAAGTGCAGTTCAAGAATATAGGCTTCGAGGGATTTTCCTCGACGCCCGAAGAGCTGGGCGACTTCATCAAGGCGCAGCTCGCCCTCTGGGGAAAGATGATCAAGGACGCCAACATCCAACTGGATTGACGTTCTTGGCGGGGGGCTCGCGAAGGTGTCCACAGGGAGGCACACGTGAAAACCTGCCCAGACTGCAACGGTGATGGCGTCGTTGAAAAGGGTACGGACGATGAGCAGCTGCCCAACATGCGGCGGCAGTGGTTTCGTGCCGGATGACGACGACGATGATGAAGAAGTAATACGCACTGCCAGCTGGTGGCCCAATCAGGGGAAATGGACGGCCGATGTCCGCTTTACCCCCAAAAGCGGACATTCCGCGCTGCAGTAAAAGAACGTCGTTATTCAATCACCTCGTCGGCGGCCGCAAGAAGCGAATTCGGAATAGTCAGGCCGAGCTTTCTGGCGGTCTTGAGATTAACCGCTAGATCGAACTTGGTCGGCTGCTCGACGGGAATATCGGCGGGTGCTACTCCATGCAGCAGCTTAACCAGCTGTCGGGAAATGATGTCCGCATAAATACGCTCGAGACGCGGGCCATAGCCGATCAGAGCGCCCTCCGCGGGCACGGTGGGCCATTGATAGATTGCAGGCAGGGCCAGCGCCGCCGTACGCGGCAGTATGATCTGAAGATTGTTGTGGAGCAGCGCTGACGCCAGCACGTTGAGCGCCGCCGCGCCAGAGTTCTTCGCCGCATCGACTGCGCTGGCAATCTCCTCGGACTTTGCCACCCGGTAGATCAACAGCTCGGCCCCACGTGCACGCGTTATTTCCTCCAGCGTCTGGAGTCGCTGCGGTGAGCTACTATTGACATCCGCCAGCGCCGCGTAGCGGTGCGCTCCGGGCACAGCTTCCATCAGGATTTGCTGCCGCTTCCCATCTAGCTCATTGGAGAGGATACTGACGCCGGTCGTATTGCCACCGGGCTTGGCAAGCGAGGCGACAAAGCGCGATCCGACCATATCTTCGGCGACGCCAAGAATTGGGATTTCCTTCGTCGCTTGCTGCGCCGCACGAACGGGAGGGTCGCCTCCGGCATTAATGACGTCGACCTGCGCTTTGACAATTGCCGAAGCATGTTCCGCAAGCTGCTCGACGCGCAGTCCAAAGCCCTGGTCGTCGACCACAAGGTTTTGTCCGGCGATCAAACCGTCCGACTTCACCGCATCGAACAGCGCGACGTACCAGGGCGAATTCCGTGGAGTAAGGTGCAACTCACCGAGGTGATAAATCCTGCCTGGTTCCTGTGCCCGCGCTG
>Ga0306921_10003456_pt1 | contig 16037 bp, 19 predicted proteins | sample sta12Cox44000080_FD_203760 | JGI IMG/M metagenome (GOLD analysis project Ga0306921, IMG submission 203760) | Lab enrichment of tropical soil microbial communities from Luquillo Experimental Forest, Puerto Rico - statoxic.12C.oxic.44.000.080 (v2)... | ecosystem: Environmental > Terrestrial >...
GGACACCTGCCATGGCCTGAAACTGAACTTCTCCAATCCGGAAACCGGCGATTTCGCGATGCCGACCATCGGCACCTTCATCCAGCTGCTGCCGAAGGGGTTCCGCACCGCGCGCTACCGCTCGACGGATGCCACCGTGTTCGCCGCCATCGAAGGCAGGGGACGCACGCGGATCGGCGAGCAGACCTTCGAATGGGGCCCGCGCGACCTCTTCGTGGTGCCGAGCTGGCACTGGGTGACCCACGAGGCCGACGCCGATTCGGTTCTGTTCAGTTTCTCCGACCGCCCGGTGCAGCAAAAGCTCGACCTGTTCCGCGAGGATCGCGGTAACGCGTAACGGGCACGACTTTCTGCTTCATCGGTGCCGGACAAAAGCGTGAGGCCGGCTCCGCGCCTCATTCTGCTGGACCACGACATCCATGCGCATTCATTTTGACAATCCCTTTGTGGTATTTGTGCTTGCTCTCCTCTTCCAGGGCCTCGCGGCTTTCCTGGGAGATTTCTTCCGCAAGCGGACGAGGCAGTTCAAGCAGGGCGAGCGCCATGACTTCGACACGGTCCAGGCCGCAACGCTGACTATACTGGCGCTCATCATCGGTTTTACCTTCTCGATGGCGGTCTCGCGCTACGATCAGCGCAAGACGCTCGAAGAAGCCGAAGCCAACGCGATCGGAACCGAATATCTGCGCACCGATCTGCTGCCGGGCGATCTTAGCGCGCATGCGCGGGAGTTGTTGAGGAAATATCTCGACCTGCGCATCGCCTTCTATGAGGGCGACGGCGGCGGGACCGGCGACATCGAAAAGCGCACTGCGAATTTGCAGAACGAGCTTTGGGCCTCGGTTGCTCCAGCGGCCGCGCAGCCGACGCCGGTGATGGCGCTGGTCATCGCCGGCATGAACGACGTCATCAATTCGCAGGGTTACACGCAGGCGGCCTGGTGGAACCGCATACCGATCGGGGCATGGGCGATGATGGCCTTGATGGCGATTTCGTGCAACCTCTTGGTCGGTTACGGCGAGCGTCGAAAAGGCGAGTACATTCTGTTTATTCTGCCTGTGGTCGTGTCGGTCGGTTTCTTTCTGATCGCTGATCTCGACAGCCCACGCGGCGGCGTGATCCGCGTGCACCCGCAAAATCTTCAAGCGACGGCTCAATCCTTGCCGCCGGGTTAAGGGCACACCATGCGGATATGCATTTTCGGCGCGGGCGCCGTCGGCAGCCATCTTGCGGTGCGGCTGGCGCGCGCCGGACACGAGGTGGCCTGCGTGATGCGCGGACCGCACCTTGAGGCGGTGAGAGCAAACGGCCTCCGCCTTCGTGTCGGCGATGAGGAAATCCGCGCCAAGGTGAAAGCCTCAGACGACCCGGCCTCGCTCGGCGCGCAGGGCCTGGTCATCTCCACACTCAAGGCAACCGCCGTTGCCAGTCTCGCAACCGGCCTCAAGCCGCTGCTCGGCGACGATACGCCGGTGGTCTTTGCGCAGAACGGCATTCCCTGGTGGTACGATATCGGCCTGCCGGCAAAGCACCCTGCCCCGCCCGATCTTTCCTTTCTCGATCCCGTCGGCGCCCTGAGGACCGCAATCCCGAGAGAGCGCATCATCGGCGGCGTGATTTTTTCATCGAACGAGGTGATCGCGCCGGGCATAGCCGCAAATCTCTCGCCGGACCGCAACCGGCTTCTGGTCGGCGAGTGCGACGATCGGGCGAGCGAACGCATCGCGCGGCTGCGTGCCCTGCTGAGTGAGGCGTCGATCGAATCGCCTGATGTCGCGGAGATCAGGGAAACCATCTGGTCGAAGCTCTTGACCAACATGTCGATGTCGGTGCTTTGCCTTCTCACCGGGCAGACCGCGCGTGCGGTGCGCGACGACCCGGCGCTGCGCGACGTCATCCCGCGCCTGCTGGACGAGGCCAATGCGGTGGCCCAAAGCTGCATCCCCAGCGTCAAGCGCGTGACACGAACAGGACCCGCGCCGGAGCACAAGCCGTCGATCCTGCAGGACTATGAACTCGGCCGCGCCATGGAGATCGACGCGCTGGTGCGCGCGCCCGCGGCCTTTGCGCGGGCAGCTAAGCTCGCCACGCCGATGCTCGATCTGATCGCAGGCCTTGCGATCCAGAAGGCGCGGGACAAGGGACTCTATCAGAGCTGACATTCACCCACGGGAAACAAACATGCAAATCAAGGACAAGGTCTGCGTCGTGACAGGCGGCGCGAGCGGGATCGGCGAGGCGACTGCGCGTGCCTTTGCCTCTGCCGGCGCCCGCGGCGTCGTGGTCGCCGACCTCAAGACATCGCGCGAGCGCCTCGCCAAGGTAGCTGGAGGCATCGATGGGTTCGCCGTGACCGCCGATGTCGGACAGGAGGCGGACATCAAGGCCCTGATCGCTGCCAGCGAAGCCAAATATGGCCCAATCGATGTGTTCTTCTCCAATGCCGGCCTTTCGCGGAAGGGACAGGAGAGCGCATCAGACGCCGACTGGGACGTGAGCTGGCGCGTGCACGTCATGAGCCATGTGTTCGCCTCCCGCGCGCTGGTCCCGAAAATGCTGGCGCGCGGCTCGGGCTATCTTATCAACACGGCTTCCGCCGCCGGGCTTCTCGCCTCGCTCAATTCGATGCCTTATGGTGTCACGAAGAATGCCGCGGTAGCGCTCGCTGAGCATCTTGCGATTCAATATGGCGATCGCGGCATCCGCGTCTCCGTGCTCTGCCCGCAATCGGTGCAGACCGGCATGACCATGCCTGGCCCGAGCGCTGCGCGGGTCGACGGCGTGCTGCAGCCGGCCGACGTCGCGCGCATGGTGATCGAGGCCATGGAAGAGGAGCGGTTTTTGATTCTCTCTCACCCACAGGTGCAGGAGTACATGCAGCGCAAGGCCTCTAGCCGCGATCGCTGGATTGCCGGCATGCGGCGGCTGCGCGACCGGATCTATGGGCCGGCAGGCGCGGGGTGAAGCGCGCGGTTGGCCGAACTCGAACTGCATCGAAAGTGAGTTGGCTTTGGCAACTCGCTACTTAGCTCAGGTGAATGCAGGTGGGTGCAAGCAGCAGAAATGCTTGGATAGCCGCCGCGAGAGCCGCAGCTAGTGCTGCTAGTGCGTTATATCGCCCTTGCCTTTTTAGCGCCGTAGCAATCCCATCGAGCGTTTCATAGCTGATCGGAGGCGGCGGCACCTTAAAGAGCGAAGCTGCAATCCAGAGAGCCGCGCTCAGAACCGCAAAGAATCCTGCGATCCACTGCAAGGCGCTAACCGTCTCGCAAGTCATTTGCCTTCCTCTCTACGGCTACCAGTCAGCCTCCGCATAACCGAAAGTGGTTCGCTGCGGCCTGAGCATGGTCCTCGGAATTAGTGATTTTGCCTTGCCGCTTTTGCTTTGGCTGGCGAAGGAGGGTGAAATGACGGAACCTACTCAACCGGGAAACGCAAGACTCTTCCTTGCCGCCTTTGGGCCGCAAGGATTCGAGCATGACGGAAAGCCTCGAAAAATTCGCTCTTGGGCCTTGTCCGAAGATATTCGACATTGTCGACTGGCATCTGCTCCGCGAGGAACTTACACCCCTCCTCCGTGAGGAGATCTGGCCTAGTGGTCTGAAACCACCACATGAAGGCTGACTCTTCCATGCTCGCTGTCTCACCGCAGAGTTCGCGCCCTAAGATCGCAAAGAAGATGAACCATTGTGCGAACTCTGGATTAAAATCGATCACGGAATCGCCATCGCGATCTGCATGTTTGAAGAAATTGGCCTCTCGGCGGATACATTGGTTCCAGTCGCGACGATATTCGTCTTTGACCCAAGCGGTGTCGAAAAGCAGATCGCGCCGATTGGGATCGCGCTTCACGCTTATGGTATGAATGATCTCATAGGCTGCAAACGCGAGCGTGTGTATTGCGACGGAATCACCGCCTTTGAACCAAAGCGATATCGCCGTACGAAGCTGCCTGCGGGCCGCTTCAAGCTTCCCCATCTTGATGGTCTCTCTAGCCATGGTAAGAAGAAAAGCTGACAAGGGGCCTATTTCAACCCTTTCTTCGCAAGATCGCTGCGTATGTCGCCGACTACGGCAACCGCCCCAGGGACCCACGCGAGATTGCCTGCGCTTTGGAGGCTTACGACCGACTTTGCGAGAATCTCAAACGCGGTGCTAGTGCTGATGACATTGCTAACAATGAGCTCCTCCATCAGCGTGCTAATAATCGCTCGGCTCGCGTAACCTAGTTCGATCGCCCCAGCGGTATTCATCCTTGCGGTCTCCGGTTGATTCGACAGCATGTTGCTACCGGAGGGTTATTCAGTCAATTCCCTCCAGGGGAGGGTAAGATCCCGTCCCGCTCAGCCGATCGCATCCGCTAGAGCGGTCATCGATGGCACCAGGATATCAGGTTGGTGCGGCGTCTCGCCGAAGGGGCGGCTGCGGCGATCGATGAAGGCCGTGCGCATGCCCGCCGATTTCGCACCAATACAGTCGAACGCGTGGTTGGCGACGAACAGGACCTGATCCATCTTCAGCCCAAGCAGCTCGGCGGCCTTCGTGTAGGTTGCGACATGCGGTTTGAACGAGCCCGCCTCCGCCACCGAAATGAGGCGGTCGAACGGGATGCGGTGATATTGCTTGGCCGTCTCCAGCATGTCCGGATCGCCGTTGGAAAGCACGACGAGCTGGTAGCGGCGGTGCAGCCGCTCCAGCGCGGCCGGCACCTCCGGGAAGGGCTTTAGCTTCTCGATCTCGCCAACCAGATATTTCACCTCGTCGGCGCCGAACGCGATGCCGGCGCGGTCCATCACATGGGCGACCGCACGATGCCCGATTTCGCGGTAGGGTGTGTGCTCGCGATGTAGCAGCGCGTCAATCATCGAGTTCTCGAAATGGGTACGCCGCCACCAGGTGACGAATGAATTGGGATCGCCGCCCCAGCCCTTTGCCTTCAGGAACGGCGCGGCAATCGCCACAAGCCCGCCCTGCATGTCGACCACCGTGCCGTACTGGTCGAACATGCAGACCTTGACGGTGTTCCTGATGTCCTCATGGCTCACGGCGATGACCCTCCATGATTTCTTGCGTGCCGATCCACGCCGCGAACGCATCCAGTATCTCGTCCATCACCTCGCGATCGTTGCGGGGAGAACGCTTCGGCACGTGGAAGGAGTGATCGGCTCCGTCGACAACATGCAGCGTCGCAAGGCGGCCAAGCCCGGCAACGACAGGCCTAAGCAGGTCCAGTTCCGCGAGCTTGTCGGCGCTGCCCTGCAGGAACAGCATCGGAATGTGCACGTCTGCAAGATGCGCCGCGCGCTCGTCTGAGGGCTTGCCGGCCGCATGCAGGGGAAAGCCGAGGAAGGCAAGCCCCCGAACGCCCTCGAGCGGCGCCTTCGCCTGCGCCTGCGACGTCATGCGCCCGCCGAAGGATTTGCCGCCGGCAATGCGCGGCAGGGTGGGACAGGCGCGCGCCGCTTCGGCTGCGGCCGCGCGCACGGCCGCGTGAGCAATTGCCGGCGGATCGGGACGTTTGCCGCCCTTCTCCATATAGGGGAATTGATAACGCAAGGTGGCGATACCGCGCCCGGCAAGGCCGTGCGCCACCGCCTCCATGGAGGGATGCGTCATGCCGGCTCCCGCGCCATGAGCAAACACGAAGCAGGCGCGCGCGTTGTCGGGGCGGATCAGCAACGCGGACACCGAGCTTGATTTGCCGACCTCGATGCGGAGCTTTTGCGGGGAGACCTCTGTCATCGTGCGCACCGCGGCAGATCGGCTGCGACTTCAAGGCAATGGCGATCCCGGCATGACTCGAACATGCGACCTACGGTTTAGGAAACCGCCGCTCTATCCAGCTGAGCTACGGGACCAAGCCAATTACATCAAGCACTTATCTAAACCAGACTTGGAACGTTCAGGCAACGGCTGGTTTCGTTGGCCCCAAACTGGCCCCAAACGCGTTCGTCAGCTCGCCAATCGTCTCGGCCACTGCGTGTCGCTGCCGGTGAAATAGCCATACCGCAGCCTCGGCGCGGAGCGGATGGTCGAGCGGGCCGGATTTCACAAATTTTTGGCACGAAATAACAAGCGTTGATCTCTGGTCGGCGGGTAAAAGACGCGCCGAAATCGCACAAGGCATAGAACGGCGACCATCAAGTGCCAGATATTTTGATCCGCTGTCCTGTCACTGGTCAGGCAATTCTGACCGGCTTGACCACCGAGACTGTAATTCTTGACAGCTTGCCCAACGTCGCGATCCCTCTCCAATGTCCGCACTGTGGACAGACACACGCTTGGACACCGAGGGATGCTTGGGTCGGACAGTCGAGCGATCCAACACGGCACTAGTCAACGCCGGATCTGAGGTTCCAGGCCCTTGTTGCTTTGATCCAAATCAACACCGGCAGAGTCCCCAAAACATTGTATCGCCCGTATGCGATGACCTCTCCGAACAAGACGGGAAGGCTTTCATCCGGCGAGCATTGGTTCGTTTTTCGCCGTTCCCGATGGAGTCGATTCAATGGGCTTTATCAGGCCTAAGAGCTTCGGGGCAATACCAAGCGCGACGGGGGGAATTGCTCGCCTCGCATGTGCCCGCCTGCGCGAGGCAGGGAAAAACGTGGAGGAGGTTCTGTCGAAGGCAGGGCTGAGCGTCCAGAAGGCGGACGATCCAGCCGCTCGCCTTGAGGTGCGCGCAGAGATCAAGATTCTAGAGCTGGCAGCCCAGGAACTCGAGGATGAGCTTTTCGGCTTTCACCTGGCCCGCAGCTTCGACCTGCGCGAGATTGGTCTGGTTTACTATGTGATGGCCTCCTCAGAACAGCTAGCGGACGCTCTGCGCAACTGCGAACGCTATAGCATGATCAACAATGAGGGGGTTCGCCTGCATGTCGGCTTGGCTCAAGGCGCAACCATCGCTCTCGAATACGTAGACGCAGATCGTTGGTCGGATCGTCATCACATGGAGTTTTGGCTGGTTACATTGGTGCGCATCTGTCGGCAGGTCACAGACAGCCGGCTCGCGCTACGCCGGCTGAAGGTCAGGCACGTCCGTGCCAATCCCCCGGCGGAATTGAAAACCTTCTTCGGGACCGATGTTGAATTTGGCGCAGATGCTGATGAGATCGGTCTTTCGGCACGAATTGCCTCTCTCCCAACGGTCGGACGCGACCCTTACCTGAACAAGCTATTGCGACGATACGCGGAAGAGGCACTTGCCAGGCACACGCCAAAGCACAGAAGTTTCCGTGCAAAGGTGGAGAAAGCTGCATCTCAGCTTCTTCCCCACGGCAAGGCCACGATCTCGCAGACCGCACGTCAGCTCGGGATGAGTCCCCGTACAATGTCGCGAAAGCTGCGCGATGAGAATGTAACCTTCGCGGAAATCCTGGATGAACTGAGGGCGGTGCTGGCCAAACGCTATCTCAGCGACCAGGAACTGCCGGTTTCCGAGGTAGCGTGGCTGTTAGGGTACCGGGAGGTCAGCTCTCTCACGCATGCATTCAGACGATGGACAGGAACGACGCCAAGAGGATTTCGGTCGTCAGATCGACACCGTAAATGGGGGAATAACTTGCCGGCGCCGAGGCGAGCCATCGTTGGCTCCGCATAGTGCCAGTTCGCCCAAGGTCAAAAATCTTCTGCTTGATTTAAAGGCGGATCGGACCAGGCGTGCTTCCGCCGATCAGTCGAGCGGAAGCCCGCTACGGGTTGGGCCTGCGTTGTCGTGGTGCGCTATGCGTTGACGCCGAGCGCCTCAGTTTGGCCAGCGCATCCTTTCTCAATTGTCTGACAACGTGTACGAGACGACTTTGGCAATCAGCGCCGTTTGCTCTTGCGGGCCGTTACTCCTAGCGGCAATAATCCAGATATACTTTTTGGTGCTCGCGAGCACTGCGCTAGCAGTGCCCGCGCTTTCGTTCACGCTTTGAGAGGAAATTCAAAATCCATTTCGGGGGAGAAACTCAAATGTCCAGCACCCAAATTCAGCCTGGCCGACCATCTCCATTGCTCGGGCTCCTGCTGCGCGAACTCGCGGAAAATTGGTGGCTGCTCCTGCTGCGGGGCATAGCCGCGATAGCCTTTGGAATCTTGGCCTTTGGCTGGCCGGGCCTCACTCTGCTGGCCCTAACCTTGATGTGGGGCATTTACGCGATTGCTGACGGCGTCTTAGCCCTGTGGGCGGCGATTGCCAGCAAAGGCGGCGAGATAGCGCCGCGATGGTGGCTTGCCATTGTCGGCATCGCTGGTGTCATCGCCGGCCTACTAACTTTCGTTTGGCCAGGCATGACTGCCCTGATATTGCTGATATTCATCGCCAGTTGGGCAATTGTGATCGGTGTGCTGCAGATCTGGGGCGCGATCCGGCTTCGCAAGGAAATCGAAGGCGAATGGCTGCTCGGCCTGAGCGGCGTGCTGTGGGTTGCCTTTGGCGTTATCATGTTTGCCCAACCCGGCGCGGGCGCGCTGGCACTTATCTGGTGGATCGGTTCGTTCGCGATTCTCGCGGGTTGCGTTTACATCGCGCTAGCGTTCCAACTGAAGAAATACAAGCGCCCGGCCTGAGCCGTAGCCAATAAGAATCTGCGTGAAGAGACCGTCAAACGGAGCGACCGGCGCTGCCGTTCGTCGCCAGCCCGTTGCCGGGGGTATGGGCAGGCATGGCCCATGATTGCGCCGATCATGGCGAAGTGGAAGCCGCCAGGGGTTGAGGCGTCAAATCACCAACCCGACCATGGCGCGCTCTATAAATATCTTACACCGGCGATGCGGTATGATGCCCTTTAGCGGCCTAGCGACTATCTCAGCCACATAACTGTTGAATCGATGCGGGGATTTTTCTGCCGAGTAGATCCAAGCCTCATGGCGGTTCTCCTCGCCCGACAGTAAGAGCTCAATCCTGGTAATTCCAAATCGCTCATCCAAGCCTGGAGGATCGCCCCAGGTGATGACTGGCGTAACAATATCGGGAAGGCGAACCTGCAGCGGCGAGGCAAGCTGGAGATTGAGCGTTCCAAAGTGACAGTCCACGATTTGCGGAAAAAACGGCTTGAGGAGAGGCGCCTGCTGGCGGATCGATTTGCTGGCCCCGCCGTGGCCCTCAATGACGGTGGCTTCGATTTCAATTGGCATCACACCGCTCCGCTTCCGGGCTTCCCGCAGCTGACCTCTTTGCGTTCAGCCTGATCTCGACCAGGCGGCGCATGTAGCGCACACCGCCGTCGAATCGCACAGCAGGCGCAATCGCCAGCGGCTGACGACGCACCCGCGGTTGAAGCGAAAGACTTTCTCAGGCCGCCGTCTGCGTCACGCCCGCCGCCTCGTCGAAGGCAGCGGACAGATCTCGCAGGCTGATCACGCCGGTGAGCGAGAAATCGTCGATGACCGGCAGGTGGCGTATATGATTCACGTTCATCAGATGGCGCACCTGCTCAATTGAATCGCTCGAGTTGCAGGAGACCAGCCGCTGGACCGAGATTAACTCCGAAACGCGCATGTTGACGCCGTTTGCACCGTGCTCGGCGATCGCGCGCACGACGTCACGTTCGGTAAACATGCCGACGGCGGTATTGCCCTCCGAGTGGACCTCATCCTTGACCACCAGCCCGCTGATATTGTTCGCGCGCATCAGTTGGGCGGCGATGCCCACTGTCTCATTCATCCGCACCGTGACAACACGGGTGGATTTCTTCTTGCGCAGGATGTCTCCGACTTGCATCGCAACCTCCTAAGAAATCGTCAGGATTGTTGCCACCTTCCTGATTTTTGAAGGCCGTGCATGCCGGCCTTGTACCATGACTAGCGGCCGCTTGTCGTATTCTTCATTTTGAGGCTTTGCGCGCGGGCTAATCGGGCTCGCGCTTCCTGTTGGCCCTAAAGTTGGTCCCAAACCACCGATAACCAGCTCCATCCGCCCGGTACGGCGGATTGTGAACTCGATTGCCGGGGAAAGGATTAGAAAACTGCTCGGTGAGGGCTTTGCAAGACAGCGGAAATCGCGCGGCCTGGCGCAGCCACGCTCCCGGTATCACCCAAAGCGATGACCGCTTATTTCTGGTCGACCACGTGCTTCAGTACGAGGCTGGATAGCTGGGTCACAAGCGCCCGCAACCGGGCGTTCTCCTCCAGCAGCAATATCATGTCGGAATTCATGTCCGAATCGAAACCGTCGTCCTCGTCCCGAGCGCGCGATGCGGGAACCTGGCCCCCACTGTCCGCAGGCAAAACGGCGTTTGGCATGACTGAAACTCCTGGCAACTGAACCCCGCCGAGTTCGGTCAATCACTGCAACGATGGGTCGGAAGAATCGCCTGAGTCGGCGTCGGAATTGCGACGCTTCGAGGGGAAAATTGGGCAGCGTTGCAGCAAACGATTGGCGGCCAGTGTACCGCGCGACCTCCTGTTGCTTCGCCGGCAGGATCGGCTTTCTATTTCAGGAGCTTTCCGCGTTCCGCAACCAGAGTGGCAAGTTGTTCGCCGGCTTCGCCTTGCTCGCGAAAGCCTTCGATCACACCCAGACGGTCCGCCTCGGGGCGGTTCTGGCTCATCTTCCACTTGCCTTCGATTCGTAAGATCGCAATCTCGATCCCGACAATGGCGCGCATTTGCGCGACAACGAAATCAGGCGGCGCATCGTCGACCTTCCAGGGTTCCGCCCGCCGGCCTTCCCGGCTCGCCGTCAAGTCCTCGATTTGCCGGCGCAGCCAGGCGTCGTCGTTGATGACACGCGGGCGGCCCCAGACGTGAACCGTGGCATAGTTCCAGGTCGGCACCACCTTGCCGGTTTCCCGCTTGGTCGCATACCAGGAGGGCGTCACATAATCCTGAGGGCCCTGGAACACGACCAGACATTCCTCGATCAGCTCCAGTTCCTTCCATTGCGGATTGGCGCGCGCGATATGCAGGCGCAGCGTGCCTTTATCGGAACCGTCCGCGTCCACGAGGAAAGGGAAGAGGTTTGCGAGCAGTCCGGCGGGGCCTGACGTGATCAACAGGCCGAGCGGATGCGCGCGGATCAACGCGTGCTGGACTTCGATCCGATCCTCGCGAAAGGCGGGGGGCTGATACATGACGACAACCTGGTTAACGACGTTCCCAGCTATATCAAATTGGGTCTGCTTGCATCAGATATGACGGTGCAGGCCGCTGTGCTATCCTGCACCGCCGGTAGTTTTGATGGCAACAGGATGTCCTCTTCAGACGGTTCGACCGGCCCCGCAGACCTTGCCTTTCGCGGCCGGAAAAGGAAAAGCTCCCCGTTTCTGGTGATCGCCGCCGGATTGCTGCTGTTTGCCGCCGTCGTCGGCGCGGCATTCATAATCATGCGACCGACCACGCTGCGGATTGCGGTCGGGCCTTCGGGAAGCGACGATCAGCAACTGATCCAGGCGATGGCACAGGCCTTCGCCCGCGACGGCGGCGCGGTCCGTCTTTCCGTGGTCACCACCTTGGGTCCCGTCGACAGCATCGCCGCACTTGCCGCCGGCAAGGCCGATCTCGCGGTCGCACGCACCGACGAGGAGTTGCCCGAGGGTGCCGAATCGGTCGCCATCATGCGCAAGAACCTGGTCGTGCTGTGGACGCCGAGCGGGGCCGCGCGCAACGCGCAGCGCAAGGAAAGCAGGACGAAGATCAAGTCGCTCGCCAATCTTGCGGGCCATCGCGTCGGCGTGGTCGGGCGCACCCAGGTGAACGTGACGCTGTTTCGCGTCATCCTCAGAGAATCCGGGATCAATCCGGACAAGGTGGAGATCGCACAATTCGGCACCGACCAGATCAACGAGATGGTGCGCGACACCTCAGTCGATGCCTTCATGACGGTTGCCCCGCTCGATGCCAGGTTGACGGTCGACGCTATTCTGGCCACCGCGCGCCAAAGGGGCGAGCCGACCTTTCTGCCGGTCGACGTGTCGGAAGCGATTGCCGCGCACCATCCGTTCTATGAATCGGAGGAGATCCCGGGCAGCGCCTTCACCGCCTCGCCGGCGCGCCCCGACGACACCGTGGAAACCGTCGGCGTCAATCACCTGATCATCGCGCCGAAATCCCTGTCCGAGACCACGGTGGCCAATCTCACGCGGCAGATCTTCAGCGCGAAACCGGCGCTGGCCCGGGAGTTTCCGGCCGCGGCGAAAATCGAGAAGCCCGATACCGACAAGGACGCGGCCCTTCCCGCCCATCCCGGCGCCGCCGCCTATATCGACGGCACCGAGCGCACCTTTATGGACAAGTACAACGACTATATCTGGGGTGCCGTACTGCTGTTTTCGGTGCTGGGATCGGTCACCGCAGGCCTGCGCCATTACATCAAGCGCGACGAGCGGCGGCTGAACACGCTCCACCGCGAAAAACTGGTGGCCGCGATCTCGCTGGTCCGCAAGATCGATTCCATCGAAGAGCTGGACGCCATGCAATGTGAGGTCGACGAAATCCTGCGCGAGACGCTGGACTGCTACGACGACGGCGCCATCGAGGAAGCCGATCTTGCCGCCTACAGCCTGGTGCTCGGCCAGTTTCATCACGCGGTTGCCGACCGCCGTGCCGCACTCGGCGGAACGCCCGTCAACTTCTCCCGCATGCGGGCGGGCTGATTCGCGCACGCCGGGAGTGTTCCTGCATTGCGCTGGCGGCCTGCGCGCAGAGCATGGAGGCCAACTTGGACGATCCATTGAAGCGAGCAAAAGCCAAGGCGGCGGTTACCTATGATGCCGCGGCGGACCATTTTGACGACGAGCCACTGGGCTTTTGGGAACGAATTGGCAGGCGGACGGTGGCCCGGCTCGGACTGCGGGCCGGGGACAGCGTGCTCGATGTCGGCTGCGGCACGGGCGCGTCGGCGCTGCCAGCGGCGCAAATCGTCGGGCGGGACGGGGTCGTGCTGGGAGTTGATTTGTCCGCGGGCTTGATCGACCGAGCTCGTACAAAGGCCATGACGTCCGGATTGACAAATATCGAGTTCCGGCTCGCAGACATGACCGAACTCGGCTATCCAAACGGACACTTCGATGCGGTCGTGAGCGTTTTTTCGATCTTCTTCGTACCGGATATGGAAGGTCTGGTCCGTGAGCTGTGGCGCATGGTGCGACCCGGCGGAAAGCTGGCGGTGACCACGTGGGGGCCGCGGATATTCGAGCCGGCCTATTCTCTCTGGCTGGCGGCGATCAAGCGGGAACGTCCCGATCTTCATAACGCCTTCAATCCCTGGGATCGCATCACGGACGTCACCTCGGTGAGGAATTTGCTCCGCGATGGAGGCGTCATGAATGCCGAGGTCACTGCGGAAGAAGGGTCACAGCCACTGCGCTCGGCCGAAGATTGGTGGACCGTTGCCATGGGCTCGGGGCTCCGTTGGACCATCGACCAGATGGGGCCGGAAACGGCAGCAAGGGTCAAAACCGACAATGTCTCACGGCTGAGGGCAAACAAGATCGGTAGCATCGAGACGAATGCCATCTATGCGATCGGCAAGAAGCCGATCTAACGAGGACAGCGCCAAGCGGCGTGCGGTGCAGACCAGGCGCGCAAGGCAGGCGGCAATCGCCTGCTTCGAAACCAAAACCACACTAGAACCGGTTGCTTTGCTCAATGCCAGTCGGCGAGACCGATCGCGAGCGCGATAGTCCCAACCAGAATGAGGCTGACAGCCCAAATTATATCCTGGTTGAACCAGCTTCGCGAAACGAACTGCAGGCCCAGATAGCGGTAGACGAGCCACGCCGCACATCCGCCGGCCGAGACCATTGCAATCGAGTGGACAAGAGAAACGATCGCCGCCGTACCGAGATTTGCATTGACAAGCATGGCGGCTGGTTCGCGGATCTGATCGGGGCCGGAGGCTTGGCAAAGCCCGAGATAGATGGGAACGAGCATCAAGCCTGCGCCATGTGCGATCGCTACCACGAACGACCAAAGTGCCAATTGCGTCGGCCTTATCCTCGCAAGCACACGAGGATGACGTGAATTGAGCAACCGGAAGACACCGAAGGCGATGACGAGCAAGCTGGCGCCGGCCTGGACCTGATGCTTCCATTGGACAAGCGCGAGAAGCATCGCGAAAGGCAAGAGCATTACGAGCATTGCCAGCAAATGGCCGATAGATAACGGCCACAGCGCAGCGAATAGCGCCCGTGGGCTCTTGTCCATCAGCCCCGCCGTGACCGCGAGCGGCCAACCCATCCCCGGATTGATCCCGTGATAGATACCGCTCGCAACAACGGCAAGCCACAGCCAGGCTGATGTCGCCTCTGAGACGGTCAACTCAAACCGACGGATAACAGAAAGAGTCCGTCGAACAGTCGCCGCCCTCGAGCCGAATTTGGTGCGCGCGGTATCCTTCGGGGAAGCTCAGCCAGAAATCCTTGGCGAGTTCCAGGCCGCCGTTTGCGCCGACGCTGGCCATGACCTGGGCGCCCGGCACGCCCTCGGGATAAAACTGGTCATCCCAGGTCGAATAGAGCGAGTTGGTCCAATAGACTCGCTTGCCGTCGCGGCTGATCTCAACCATTTGCGGGCCGCCGGCATATGTCTTGCCGTTGGCGTGAGGCGCGCGGCGCACAATACCGCCGATATGCACCGAACCGGCAAGTTTCGGCTTCCAAGGATCGGTGACGTCGTATTGTCGCATCTCACCCGTGCCCCAGCAGGAGGCATAGAGAAACCTGTCATCCATCGACAGGTCAATGTCGGTGATCAGCGGCGGCACGGCACCGAAGCCTTGCAGCAGCGGCGGCAGCTTTTCCTTTGGCGCGGGTTCGGGTGAAACTGTCGCGGTCTTTTTCGCGTGGAATTTTCCGCCTTCGCGCCACCAAGTCCAGATCGACGCTTCGAGGTTGGTTGTGTCGACGACTACCCCGACAAAGCCATACTCCCGCACGGGATCGTGAGCAGGACGCACTTCAAGCGCCATCTGATGGTTTGCGCCGAGATCGATGGTCTGCACGTTACGCCGCGCCCGCAGATCCCAGAAGTGAAGGCTGTGGCCATAGCGATTTGACAGCAAGTCCTCGGGGACAATGCCGTTCTCGAACTGGGGCGGCAGTGCCCACTCGCTCGTCACCATATAATCGCGCGGCAGGTTCCACCAGAAATCATAGTGCCGGGTCTGCGGACCGCGATCGATCTCCCAACGCCCGAGCACCTCGAATGTCTCGCAGTCCATGATGAACACGCCTGGAGGACCATCCGTGCCGTCCGCGCCACCACCGCCGAGGTTCGAGACGTAAATTCCCTCCGGCCCGCAGTGGATCGTGTGAGGGCGCGAGTAGCCGGTCTTCTTGAAGACCTCCTCGGGCTCGATGATCTTGTGAATCTTCGCTTGTCTTGGATCGGGCTTGGTGTCCACCACGTAGATACGGGAGGAACGCATCCCGGGGATGATGAGGTAGCGCCGCTCGGTGAAGACGTGTCCGGTAAGCGGAGACAATGCGGACGAGCAGGCATTCCAGCCGAAATGATGAAACTCGTCACCCTTGTTCGGCATTGCTACTGTGTGAACGATTTGACTGAACGATGGCGACCCTCTTTTCACATCGATCACCGCCAGCGCGTCCGGCCTGGAGAAATCCGGGCTAAACAGCAACGTGTAGGCAAAGTTCTCGGGCGGAGCTTCCATTGCAAGCTTGGGCGAAGCGTAAAACGTGGGATCGGGCCTCATCGTCATAATACCGCCTCCTCATTTGCAAAAATGGTTCAGTGTAAGTCCACCTCATCACACAAGGATGCACACTCTGTTGCGTATTAATGTCCGTATTGATTGTGTATTAATGTCTGTATTGGCCGGCTGTCTGTCGCGCGCGAGCCACGAGCGGCCACGCGAGCCCGCGCCGCCGAGTGCGGCTATCAATTCGCGGCGCCGGATAGTGTAGCGCACATGTCCCTCCCCTGCGAGGGCTGCCTCTGCGGATGCGGTTCCCCCCGCCATGACAGCAACAAATCAGATCACACGCATTGCCGGCAAGATCACGCTCCCGTTTAGAGGGTCATTTCTCTATCCGAGGCGGCCTCGATAGTCTATGAAGGCGCCCGGTTTGGACCTTTCTTGAGATCTTTCA
>Ga0306921_10003457_pt1 | contig 16036 bp, 13 predicted proteins | sample sta12Cox44000080_FD_203760 | JGI IMG/M metagenome (GOLD analysis project Ga0306921, IMG submission 203760) | Lab enrichment of tropical soil microbial communities from Luquillo Experimental Forest, Puerto Rico - statoxic.12C.oxic.44.000.080 (v2)... | ecosystem: Environmental > Terrestrial >...
CCAAAGCGCCAGAATGTCGGCTCCAAACGGCTGCTGCAAGCCGCCGCTGAAGCCGAGGTGCACGATACTTGCTTGTGGACGTCGCTAGCCGTTGCGACGGGCGCCTCGGGGAACTCGACGGCGCTCGTCGGCACGCCCGAAACGGTCGCGAAGGCGATGCTCGAATACTACAAGCTGGGCGCCACTAGCCTGTTGATCCGCGGCTACGATCCCTGGCCGGACGCTGTTCAGTACGGCGAAGAACTGCTCCCACGCATTCGCGAGTTGGTCGCGGACCATGATGCCGCACGCCTCCATGCCAACCTGGGAGGTTGATTAGGTGATCAGCGCGCGCCGACTCCCTATGTTGCCCCGATGAACCTCTACCCCTTTACTCGTCGGGGCGTTGCGCCCCGCCAAGGCGCCGTCAAGACGCATGCGTCACCTGCGCCCACTGGCGGACGCCGCGTTCAACGCACCCTCGCTGACCAGCACCTCATGCGCGGCCCGGAACGCGTCTAGCCCGGCCGGTATCCCGCAATAGGCTGTTGCATGCAGCAGAGCCGCCTTGATCTCCTCGACCGTGACGCCGTTGTTGAGCGCGCCTTTCACGTGCAGCTTGATCTCGGGCGCGCGGTTCAACGCCGTTAGCATGGCAAGGTTCATCAAGCTCCGCGTCTTGCGATCAAGAGTTTGGTCTCCCCAAGCCCAGCCCCAGGCCCAGGCCGTGGTCGCTCGCTGGAACGACATCATGAACGCATCCGCCCGCGCCATCGAGGCGTCGACATATTCCGCCCCCAGCACCTCGCGCCGGATCGGCATGCCTTTCTGGAATAGCGCTTCGTCCTCAGCCATGGCTCATTCCTTCTCGAGATCGGGTCTTCGAGCAATCAGGCTCGCAGTGCGGCCCGCCCGCGAGTGTGTCACAAGCCGGCCTGGCTGGCGAATTTCGTATTCACACGGCTGGACCGATCGCTCGCGCAACATCGTGCACACCGCGGCACGTGCCCCAAGCTGCGACCGTTGGCGGGCGACGGAAGGTTGTCATTCCCCGGCACGCGTGAAACACTCGCTGATAGGCGCAGTGCGGCAAAGCAAGGACCCCCGATGATCACAAAATTCGACAGCTCCTATTACGGCACCGCCGACATGGAGAACCTCGGCTACCGAGGTACGCCGATCAATGACCGCTGCTACTCGAAAGAGGAGCTGGCAAGGGCGCTGCACAAGGTCGTGGCGTACGCCAAGTGCATGGACGAGCGCGGCTACAACACCTTCTGGATGGCCGAGCATCATTTTCAGCCCGAGGGCACCGAGCTCATTCCGAACCTCTTAATGATGGCGATGCACCTCGTCAACGTCACCAAGAACCTGAAGATCGGCTGCGGTTTCAACATCGTGCCGATGTGGCATCCGCTGCGGCTCGCCGAAGACTATGCGATGGCCGACATCTTGAGCGGCGGGCGGGTGATCTTCGGCGTCGGCCGCGGCTACCACACCCGCGAGGTCGAGACCTTTGGTTCACCATTGCTCGACCAGAACGCCAACCGCGAGATGTTTGAGGAAGGCGTCGATGTCTTGTTCAAGGCCTTCGAAGGCAAGTCGTTCTCGCACAAGGGCAAGTACTACACGATCCCGCCGGAGGTGCCGTATCGCGGCTACACCTTGAAAGAGATTACCCTGATCCCGGCGCCCGAGCGCCTGCCGGTCGAATGCTGGCAGCCGATCCAGAGCGGCTCGGAGCGCGCCTTCGATTTCATGGCCAAGCACGGCATCAGCGGCGTGATCGGCGGCGGCTCGGCCGAGGGCGGTGCCGTCGAGCGCCATATGATCGGGTTCCAGGCGGCTTATGCGCGGCGCGGGGTCAAGCTCGAACTGGGCGAGCGGCTGGCGCTCGGCTACCAGTTCCACATCGCCTCGAGCCGCGAACAGGCGATCCGCGAGGCCGCGCCGCATTACGAAGAGAACATGAAGATGTTTGGCGAATTGCGCCTGGTGCGGGCGCTAACCGACGAGCAGATCGCGGCGATGCGCGACCCGAATCTCGCCGGCACGGTCAAATTGCCGACAATCGAGGACGCCGTGAAGGCCGGCGGTTTTCTCGCCGGCCGGCCCGAGGACATCGTCGAGCAACTGAAGGCGGTCGAGAAGCGTTATCCCGGCCTCGATCGGGTCATTTGCGCCACCCCGCTCGGCACCCCGGTCGACGTCCAGCTCGCAGACCTCGACCGCTTCGCCAAGGAGGTGATCCCGGCTTTCCGCAGCGCTGCGGCTCCGACGCGGGTGGCCGCCGAATAAGGGGAAACATCATGGCAGGGGATGCGAAGGGCGAATATCGCGGGCTCGCTTATCGCGACGAGACAGCCTTGAAGGCTTGGCTCGCCAAGCGGCCGCACGAAGCGGCGCTGGAGCCGGCGCTGCCGATCATCGACCCCCACCATCATTTCTGGGACACGCCGCAGCGCGGGCGGTATTTGCTGCCGGAACTGCTCGACGATATAAGTGGCGGCCACAACGTCGTGTCGACCGTCTTTCTTGAATGCCGCTCGATGTACAAGAAGGACGGCCCGGCCGAGATGGCGCCGGTCGGCGAGGTCGAGTTCGTCAACGGCATCGCGGCGATGAGCGCCTCGGGCGGCTACGGCCCGTGCCGCGTAGCCGAAGCCATCGTCGGCCATGCCGACCTCACCCTCGGCGCTCGGGTGCGCGAGGTTCTCGAAGCCGAGATCCGAGTTGGCGGCGGACGCTTCCGCGGCATTCGCCACGGCGTGTCATGGGACAATAACGACGCGATCCAGAAATTCGCCACGCGCCCCATTCCACCGCATCAGGTTCGCGACCCCAAATTCCGCGAGGGCTTTTCCCAGCTCGCGCCCCTCGGGCTCAGCTTCGAATCCTGGCAGTACCACCCGCAATTGCCCGACGCGATCGATCTGGCTCGCGCCTTTCCCGGTACGACGATCATCCTCAACCACGTTGGCGGTGTGCTCGGCGTCGGCCCCTACACCGGCCACCGGCAGGAGATCCTTGCCGGCTGGAAAAAGGACATCGCCGAATTGGCCAAATGTTCGAACGTCAACGTCAAGCTGGGTGGCGTCGGCATGACCTCGTTCGGCTTCAACTTCCACGAGCGCGATACGCCGCCGTCCTCGGAAGAGCTCGCAGCGGCGTGGCGCCAGTATATAGAGCCGTGCATCGAAGCCTTTGGTGCCAACCGCTGCATGTTCGAGAGCAACTTCCCGCCCGACAAGCAATCCGGCGGCTACACCGAGCTGTGGAACGCGTTCAAGCGCATCACGTCAGGCGCGTCGGCAGTCGAAAAGACGGCGCTCTTCAGCGGCACTGCAGCGCGGGTATACCGCCTGACGGTTCCCTGATCCGATGTCTGCACCATACGAAAGGCATCGCGCGCAGCTCAAAGCCATCCTCTCGGCCTGGGGCATGCCGGAGGACAACGCGGAAACGACCGCTGAAATCCTCTCCTGGGCGGATCTGCACGGTGTCGATAGCCATGGCATATCGATGCTCCCGGGTTATGACCGGCTGCGCCGCGCCGGGCGAGCAAAAATGGCGGCCCGGCCCCGTATTATCAAGGAAACGCCGGTCTCCGCGCTGGTCGACGGCGACGGCGGACTCGGCCACGTGCCGGCGCGGTTCGCAATGCAGGTGGCGATCGACAAGGCCAAGCAGTCGGGCATGGCGATAACCGCGGTGCGCAACTCGGCGCATTTCGGCGCCACCGGCTATTACACCTTGATGGCGGCAAAGGAAGGGCTGATCGGCATGGCCTGCACCGGCGCCTCCAGCGTCCAGGTGGCGCCGACCTTTGGCAAGGAAGCAAAGCTCGGCACGGACCCCTGGTCCTTTGCGGCGCCCACGACGGACGGGCAGCCGTTTCTGCTCGACATGGCGACCACGACCGTGGCCGCCGGCCGCATCCGCAACAAGGCCAACGAGAGCTTGCCCTGCCCGCCTGGCTGGGTTTTGAACAAGGACGGCCTCCCCAGCACCGATCCGCTGGAGGCGCGCGAGAAAGGCGGGTTTCTGACCTCGCTCGGCGGCTCGCCCGAGAACTCCAGCTACAAGGGTTATGGGCTGGCGGTAATGGTCAACATCCTCGGCTCGTGCCTGTCGGGGGCGAGCCTGATCACCGACCCGATGCACACGAAGAAGCCGCAGGGTAACGACATCGGCCATTGCTTCATCGCGATCGACCCGGGCTTGTTTCGCGACCGCGAGAAATTCACTACCGACGTGACGCGGTTCTGCAACGATCTGCGGGCGACCAAGCCCGTCGATCCGGCCCGGCCGGTCATGGTTGCAGGCGATCCACAGTGGAACAACGCGGCACAACGCATGCGGGAAGGGATCCCGGTCGGCCCGGGCCTGGTAAACCAGGTGCGTCAGATCGCTCAAGCCTGCGCCGCACCGTGGCTATTGGATTGAGCCGCCCGAGCGAAACGACGAGTAATTAGTGAACTCGGCGCGTCTGACCGCGCCAATAGCGCTCGCGCAGCTCGCGCTTGAGGATCTTGCCCGACGGGTTACGCGGCAAGTCGTCGACGAAGTCGATCGACTTCGGCAGCTTATAGCCGGCAATGCGCTCGCGGGCGTAGGCGACGATCGCCGTAGCGTTCGTGCTTTGAGCGGGCTTTAGCACGACGATCGCTTTGACGGCCTCACCCCAGCGCTCGTCCGGCACGCCGATCACCGCGACATCGGCGATGGCCGGGTGACCATAGAGCGCACTCTCCACCTCGGCTGGGTAAATGTTCTCGCCGCCGGAAACGATCATGTCTTTGACCCGGTCGTAGATGTACAGAAACCCCTCTTCGTCGAGATAGCCGGCATCGCCGGTATGGAGCCACCCCCCTTTTAGGACGTTGGCGGTCTCCTGCGGCAGGTTCCAGTAGCCCTTCATGATCTGAGCCGTCCGGCAAATGATCTCGCCGACCTGGCGCGGTGGCAGTGGCTGGCCTTCTGTATCCACTACGCGGATCTCGACGCCGTCCAGTGGCCGGCCACACGACAGCAGACGCTCGGAGTTAAGATCAGCATGCTCCTCCGGCCGGAGACAGGTGATCCCTGCTGTTGCCTCGGTCAGGCCGTAAAGCTGGGCGAACCCGCATCTGAATACGCTCAAAGCGTTGTGCAGCAACTCGACTGGTATCGGCGAGGCGCCATAGAAGACAAGTTGAAGAGAGGAAAGATCTGCCTTCCGGATTCCGGCGCACTGCAGCAGAAATAGGATTGCCGTCGGCACCAAGCACGTCTTGGTCACGCGATAGCAGCCAATTGCGTCGAGGATTTGCTGTGGCACCACCTCACGCAATACTACATTGCGTGCGCCGATAAAGAGGCCGCACAAGGCGTAGACGGAGCCGGCGACATGGAACAGTGGCATGACAACGAGGCTCACGTCTCCTGCCCGCCATTCGGCCCAATTATTGCTCGTGAGCGGCGTCAGCAAGGCAATTAGATTGTCGTTAGTTAGCTGCACTCCTTTGGGATGGCTGGTGGTGCCGCTGGTGTAAACGTGCAGGCAGACATCGTCGCCCTCGGCCGGCAATTGCGGGTCTACCGCGGACTGGCGGTCGCGCCAGGCCGGATAGCCTTGGTCGATGACGATCACCTCGCGCACATTTGTCAGCTGATCGCGGATCCGCGCCAAGATGTCGAGATATTCCGAGCCGACGAACAGCACCTCGGCCTGCGCGTCGCTGATGAGATAGGCGATCTCGGGCGCGGCTAGGCGCCAGTTTACCGGCACAGCACCGCCTTTGCCTTGGCAGCGCCGAACCAGATCTCAAAGAAACTATCGTGGTTCTTGTCCAACACGGCGATCCGTGCCGCCGGACATAGCCCGGCTGCGAGCAATCCGTTGGCTACTTGATTAGCGCGGCGATCCAGTGCGGCATAGTTGGTATGCCGGTCTTCGAATGTCAGCGCAATCCGCGCCGGCTGCGCCGCTGCTTGATGACGCACGATGTCAGCGAGAGTGGAAATGGACATCGTTCCTCCCTGACTTTGGGCTCTTTTTTTCCGCAGCTTCCGCCGTCTGCGCGGTCTGTCAAGCTTACCGAACTTCCCCCGGACTTCCAGTTCGCTAGGCGCGTGATGTTCCCTCTCATCCGGGGCGGCGCGCGGAGACCAGAAAAATCGTCGCCGGCGCCCGTATAGGGCCGGTGGCGGCCTCGGCGGCGAACGCCGCCTCGATCTCGCGGGCGATGGTCTGGCGGGTTGTCTCGTCCGGTCTCTTCGCCTCGAGCAGCCTTGCCGTCGGTCCCATCATCACGGCCTGTCGAGCTTCTTCCTCGGGGCTGCCGCAGATGATCGTCGGATGGGCTCGCTCCACCGCGATTTCGGCGAACCCAGCCGTCGTAAGAACCCCGCGGATATAGTCGGGGTCGCCAAAGGCGAGCGGGCCAAGCTCGTGAGCAGGGGGCGGCTCCGGCGGCTCCAGATGCCTGAGTGCCACGTCGGAGGAGATCAGCCAGTGCCGGTTCTCGGCAAGCGGCGCCCAGCAGGCGAAGACGAGGCGCCCGCCCGGCTTCAGACCGCCCTTTATGTTGCGGAAGGCCGCCGCCGGGTCGGCGAAGAACATCACACCCATGCGCGAGGTCGCGACATCGAACGCGCCGGGCTCGAACGCGAACACCTGCGCATCCCCGGACACCAATGTGACATTGCGCATCCCGCGCTCGCCGACCTTCTGGCGCGCGGCCCCGAGCATCGGCTCGGATATGTCGACGGCAACGACGCGGCCATGCTCGCCGACTGCCTCCGCAAGCGGCAGGGTCAGCGCACCGGTGCCGCAGCCGATTTCAAGCACGCTCTCGCCGCCGGTGAGGCCCAGATGCGCCAGCAACAATGCGAGGCTTTCCTGGTTGCGCCGCTCCCTGAACCCTGGGCTGGCGACCCAACGCGGCCCGGCGACCGTATTCCAATAGCGGCGCATCGCCGCGTTTGCGTCGAGAGCTTCCTCGGCCATTTTCAAGATCCTCCCGTCTCGGTCCGAATGGCGCCGATACTACAGCGACATGCCGCCGTCGAGCAGGATGGTCTGGCCGGTCATCTAGTCCGAGGCGGCTGACGCGAGGTAGAGCGCCAGGAAGCCGACTTCCCGCAGCCTCCCGGGCCGCTTGAGCGGCACGGTCTGCTCGGCGCGCTGCATGCTCTGGCGCACGCGCTCTTCGCCGGACGTCACGACGTCCGGAAAAATGCCGGGGGCAATGGCATTGACCTGTACGCCATAGGGCGCCCATTCGAGCGCCTGGGCTCGGGTAAATCCGGCGAGTGCCGTCTTGGCCGTCGTGTAGAGGACTTATGTCCCGGCCGCCCTGATAGGCGGTCCATTAGGCGATGTTGATCACCTTGCCCGAGCGCCGTGCCAGCATGTGCGGGCCGACGGCGCGCTTGCAGAGCAGCGCCTCGGTCAGGTTGACGTCCATGATGAAGCGGAGTTCGTCGTCGGAAACCCGGCGGCGCCATCCTCCTTGTCGGGCAATGTCACCAGCGGCTTGCGGATCGAGTCTCCGAGCGCATTCACCAGCACGTCGATATGCCCAAAGGTGGCAAGGATCGTATCAACCGTGCGCCGGACCTCGTCCGCCTTCGTGACGTCGGCGATGACGGGGACCACAACCTTCCGGACGCCGCCGCGATCTCCGCCGCCGTCCCCTCGACGTATTTGGGCGTCAGGGCATTGTGCGCGATATCGGCCCCGGACTCAGCGAGGACCTGGGCAATTCCTTTGCCGATGCCGCGTCCGGCCCGGTGATGAAGACGACTTTCCCCGCAACATCGAATTCGACGGGCATCATCGCGTGTTCTCCCTGATGTGGCTCAGGCCCGGACCGGATCATAGAGCTATCGCCGCACCCGCGACCACGTGCGTCTCGGCCTCGGGTGACGCTCGTGGCCGTAGCACCAACGTCATTGACGAAACCCGCTAAGAAATGTTACAATCTCTCGCGATTCGTTACAATTGCTCGGAGGAATTCTGTCGATGTGTCGGGTCGGCTGGCCGCGCGAAATATACTCGCGCCTGTCTTTGCCAAGATTCACCAAAATTTAAAGGCTTTAGCAACAGCATTCCGACGGCCTCTTGTGCATTACGATTGCGAATCGCGGAGTATTCGCCATGCAAATTTATAAATATCGAATTTTGGAAGAGACGAGCGTTTTCGCCGATGGTTCAGAGCGTGTAGAATTTACATTACAATCCCAATGCGGAACAAATCCCGCGGAGTGGAAGACGCTCGGATCATCCCGCACTCTGACGGATGCACGTAGGGCGCTTCTCGTTCACGCCCCGCACTCTGGTTGCGGGTTTAGCTGAGTGGGCATCGTGGAGCCGCTATCGACAGAGATTCGCGCCGCGGTAAGGGAGACCTTGCAACGGGTAATTGACGATCTACAGTTTTATGCAGACGAAATGGAAATGCAAAGACTCCCCGCGAGAGACGGCGCAGGCGCTGTTCGCATGGTTGCTGGTCTCATAGCGCTGCAGAGACAATTGACGTGATTTCTAGATTTAATAGGGCGCTTCGCGAACGTCGCTGAAGCGGTCTCTGCCGGACGCGATTATCGCGTCCGGGTGATGCCGGGCCCCAGGACGGCTGGAATTAGCCGCGCCTCTTTTCGATCGCCTTGACAATTTCACGTAGCGCGATCCGCAGACCGAGCCGTTCGCCCTCTTTGCGGAGACGCTCGAGCTCCACTGTGAGCGACTCCGCGTTCGGGCTTTGGCTGCCAAGAGCAGCCAGAGCGCGGGCACGGGCAACGTAAAAGTCGCTGAACGGCAGCGGCTCCGAGTGGGTGTATTGCGCCAATCAGCCGCGCACCGTTCTACGCCCTCCCATTTGCCGGCTTCGAGGTAGGCCTCGATCGCATCACGCGGGAACAGCAGGTGGTTGTGGCTGACGGCACCTGCTTCCAACTAGTGTATCTCCGTACCAGTTTGTGCCATCGAAATAGTCGTACCAAAGCGATCCGGCGTTGTTCTCGCCCCGCTGGTGGAAGACAGAAATGCCATCGGCCCAGAGTACTGCTGGGGGCGAGCCCGACATACCTACGTTCTGAACCTGCGTATCTGTGGTCCAGTTTATGTTATTGTTAGACGAGTACCAAAGCTGTCCGTCGTTTTCCTCCCCCTGGTGAAAGACATAAAGATTTGCCATCTGAGCACCCCATCCCGGCATCTGGCCGAGGGTGATCACGTTGGCGGCGTTGTAGAGGTCCTGAATCTGTTGCACCGAGTTGCCGCTCTGGACCAGTTCGGCCCATGCCATGAAGAAGGTCCAGCGGGGTTGCGCCGTCAGCTCCTCCGCGGTGGGTAGTACCTCACATTCGCCGATGGCGATCGGGCTGTCCCCGGCGATTTGGAGCATCGTGGTGTATTTCTCAGTGGTGTACCCGTCCCCGTACATGTCCATGGCGAAGACGTCCCAGTAGCCGTCGCCGGGGTTATAATCGGCCCAGGTGAAATCCAGGTCCTGGACGTCCCATACCCAGGTCAAATTGGTCAGTCCTTTGGTGCCAACCATGTAGTCGTGGGTGATCTGATACAGCCGCAGGGTCCCCTGCGGGCCCGGGCGGCCTCCCCACCAGAACTCCCCTTGGTTCATCTCGTGGAACGGCCGCCAGAGCACCTGCACACCGCTATCCTTCAGGTTCTGGAGGAACACCGAGATCACGTCCAGCCGCGCCCTCCACTGAGTGTTGAGATAACCTTCGTCGGTGATCAGATCGTTCCACTGGTCGTCCGAGAGCGGATGGTTAATGACACCCGGGTCCCAGTTGCACGGCTCCCCCAGGTCGGGTGGCGCGGCGTGATACATCAGGTTGATCAGCGCCCCCTGCTCCCACTGACTTTTCGCCTCGTCAATCATCGTCTGGCGGTTATCGATATCGTCTTGCTCGTACAGGAAGTCGCCGCTCCACAGCCCGGGGAATTTGCCTGTAGTATCGTATATCCAGTTCGTCCATAGTGCCGGCTCGCTGTTTGGTTCCCGGTGGTGCTGCCCGGCCACCGTCTGGGAGCCTGAGATACCACGGAGGAAATCGAGCGGTGTGCTTCCCGTGGACTGTCCCGGTACGGCCCTATCGAGTGCTTGTCCGATACCCTTCGCCCAAGTGCTGCGTGGTGGAGTGATGACCGAAATGCCCGACATATCCTTTACTCCATAGTAATGTGAGCTCGACCCAGATTGTAAGATGGCGGAGCCGTGTCTCGATTAAGCTCGAGCTACCCATTGGCTACTCGGACGAGGCTTTCCTAGCTTGCGTATCATCGGCGCGGCTGTGCTCACGTTGAAAGACTGTGTGAACGTATTGCTCGATGTCGAAGGCAGCTCGCTATAAAAGCTGTTGGCGGTCTCAGCCGTGATATAGCCCGATTCGGTGCATACGGGCTCTTGGTTCAAGACCGTCAGCAAACTCGATGCGGTGTAGGTAATCGTCCCTGCACCGGATGAGAGCACTGCGCTCTCGCCGTTGATTGGCCCGACGAAGTTGAGCTCGAACGCGACAATCGGAGCCAGGAAGTCTGGGGTTACGCCGCCGATCGATAATAAATTTAGCGGCAGGTTCGCCAGAGTGTTTCCTGAATCATCGATGACGACGTAGTTCGCCCCGGTGACGTTGCCGTTCTGGTCGTTCTCCAAGGAAATCGTGAGCTGGTACCCGGCAAGTAATGTGGTGCTTGGCAACGGTGTCAAATAAGGAAAGTCGTTGATTATATTGGCTCCACTAACAGGCCAGTTATCGACCCCGGCGACAAGTTCGCCCCCGCCGCTTGGTGTACTCCAGAGAGCGATGAGGTACTGCTGAAACGCGCTCGTCTCGTTCGGCGGTGAATAGGCATTCAATTGAAACCCGAAGCCTATGACCGGACCAGACGCAGATTCGGAGACTATGTCTTCCGTCACATCGATGGTGACCGAGAGGTTTATCAATGGGTTGCAGTTGCTGTACAAAATGTAGTTGGAATTGCTCCCGAGGCCCCAAACTGGAGCTGGTACCGCTGGAGCTTGTACCGACGGATTTACAGAACCTGGTGAGCCCGAGATACCTAGGTTCTGAACTAGTGTATCTCCGCCCCAGTTTGTGCCATCGCCGGAATACGTGTACCAAAGCTGTTCGTTGTTGTCGCTCCCCTGGTGGAAGACAGTAATACCACCGGCCCAGGATACTGCCGAGGGTAAGCCCGACATACCTAGGATCGGAACTTGCGTATCTGGCGCCCAGTTTGCGCCATCAAAAGACGAGTACCAAAGCTGTCCGTTGCTACCGAACCCCTGGTGGAAGACATAAAGATTAGCCATGTTAAACTCCTTTTCAGTTAGAACGACCAGATCACAAACTGCGGAAAGTCGGTTCTGTCAGAGATTGGCGCTGGACATCAGGCCTTAGGTGCTCACCGGAGGATTGCGGTGAGCGAGGCATGATGGTGCGGTCTATTGACCAATGTGATCTGGTCGGCGCGGCGGGTTGAGAGTGCCCGGCGAAGTTGCCCAGTTGTCGATGATCATTGCGCAACTCCGCCGGGTTCTGGGTGGATAGAATTACACTACTACACAGCTTGGTGAACCCGACATACCTACGTCAACAGACGTATCTGCGCCCCACTGTTTGCCATCGGGGGAATACGTGTACATAAGCAAGTTGCTAGTGGCCGCCTGGTGGAAGACAGTAATGCCACCCTTCCACAGTGCTGCCGAGGGTGAGCCCGAAGACCATATGACTACATTCGGAATTAGTGTATCTGCGCTCCAGTTTGTGCCATCGTAAACTGAGTACCGCAGCGTTCCGTCGTTCCCGCTCCCTGTTGGAAGACATAAAGCAAGCCGTTATAGACGACTGCCGAGGGTGAGCCCGACATACCTACGTTCTGAACTTGTGTATCTCCATCCCAGTGTGTGCCATCGGCGGAAAACGTGTACCAAGCTGTCCGTTGTGACCGGTGCCCTGGTGAAAGACAGTAATACCGTCCTTCCAGAGTACTGCCGAGGGTGAGCCCGACATGCCTAGGTTCAAGCAGCCGTCTGCGCTCCAGTTTGCGCCATCGAAAATTGAGTAGCAAAGCTGTCCGTTGAACCCGAGCCCTTGGTGGAAGGCGTAAAGATTGCCGTTGTAGACGACTGCCGAGGGTGAGCCCGACATACCTGCGTTCTGAACTTGTGTATCTCCGCCCCAGTTTGTGTCTTGGAAAACCGAGTACCGAAGCTGTCCGTCGTTCCCGCTCCCCTGGCGGAAGACATAAAGATTAGGGGTGGCACTCGCGCCAAGTGCTTGTGCGATTCCGTTCGCCCAAGCGCCACCTTGATCTAATGAAAACTCCCAAGCCATGACACCGCCAAATTGAGAGCCGAATTGGGCTTCCAGCGTGGGGATAACGTTTTGGACCACATCGGTGAGAGTTTCGGCTCCTTCGTCGCCGTCCGGAGACGTGTCAAGAGACACGCCCATTAACAGTTGTTGTGGCGCCGCCATAATTTCAGCAATTTGCTGATACCAAGATACCTTGAGGGCGGCGGTGGCATCATAGTCTGAGTTGTTGTAGAATTGGCAGTTTATCCATGCGATCTGATTACCTGCTTGCTGCCATATCTGGGTGTATGCGGCGATCTGGGTGTTTGCAGCGTAATAACCTCCTTGTGGATCAAAAAAAGGTGGTGATGGTGCATGGGTGATAATGTTTTGCCCCGATGGCAGTGCTTGGTAGAGCCCCTTCGTGAGTGCAACTAGAAATCCGGCGCCATCGTAACTAGCCGGTTGCCCGGGCTGGTCAAACCCACTATCGTCTTCGTAGTCGATGTCAACTCCATTGAAGCCATATTGCAATACCCAGTTGTTCACTATGTCATCCACTAATGCTCCCACATTCTGCGCATAGCTTTGGTAGCCTGAAAGTAAGTTTGCGTTGTTTGCTCCTCCAAATGAGATCAGAACATTCTTGCCGGCGCTTTGTAGCGCCTGGATGTTGCTTTGGAGATCATTGTCGAAGGCGTTACCCCATCCGGCCAAAGTGAAATTATTATCGGCGGCATCTGCCGGTTGTAGATTGGCAATTATGACATCGGTGTAGGGTAGCTGAGCGATTCCTCCCAACGATATTTGGTCATTGCTACTATTGTAGTAGATGACATTGCGTAGTGACATCTCAACCTCCAGTTCAGTTAGAGCGACCAGATCACAAACTGCGGAAGTCGGTTCTGCTCCCGCGGCTGCTTGCGGCGGCGGCCGGCGGCTAGGTTGGCCGCATCGACAACGTATGCGGCTCCAGATGCGGGGGCTAATTCGAAGATCTGCGATTTTCTTTGAAAATATCGATTTTGATCATCACCCGTGATTCGCCTCTGCGACCCGGCCGCGATGGTGGAGTTCGGCGTTCTAACCTTTAGACAGGTATGTCAATTGAGGAGGTTTCAAAGTGTTTGTTTCAATGTGATACAAACTGTACGAACCCAACCCGTAGAGTTGTCGCTGATCGAGTAGGAAAGGGCCACCTCCGGCTCGCTTTTCCTTTCACCAAACTGAATGACTTGAACATTCATCCGCACGCCGGCGGCACTGGCCTGTGAAAGTCTGTGATTTGCTGCGGGAACATGGTTTACAATAGCCGATCATGGTTCGCCTGTCTGACCCGTCGGCGATCATCGAATTTGGCCGTTTCAGCATCTTGCCGCATCGCCGCCAATTGCTCGCCGAAGGCCAACCGATAAGGCTTGGCGGACGGGCCTTCGACCTGCTGTTGGCGCTGCTCGACGCGCCGGGGATTGCGGTCGGGAAGGACAAGCTGTTGAGCCGGATCTGGCCGGGCCGGATCGTCGAAGAAAACCGGCTGCAGAGCGAGATTTCGGCGCTACGCAAGGCCCTCGGAGCGGACCGCGATCTGATCCAGACGGTTTCCGGGCGAGGCTACCAATTCACCGGCGAGATCCGCGAACTCGGGGCTGACGTTGGCGCTCGAAGTGTTCCGGCGCCCCTGGCCGTCCCCGTCCCACCTCTGCCTGTAACCAACCTCTCCGATAGCGTATCCGAACCGATCGGCCGACAGGCCGCGCTCGCCGAGGTGTCGGACCTCGCGACTCATGACGCAGCCGAACGTCGGCAAATCACCGCCATGTCGTGCGAAGCGATCGGTGTGACGGCACGAGCCGACGGGATCGGTCTCGAGGATTTGCACGAAGCGATCGGCGCCTTTCATCGCTGCGTCTCGGAGATCGTCGATCGCCACGACGGATTCGTCGCCAGCCATCTCGGGAATACCATCCTCGTCCTTTTCGGCTATCCCGCCGCGCACGAACATGACGCCGAGCAGGCGATCCGCGCGGGGCTCGAATTGTGTGCGGCGGTCAGGACCCTGACACTTGGTGTCAACGCGCCGATGCGGTGCCGGATCGGCATAGCGACGGGAATGGTCATTGTGGGTGATCTCGTCGCGGTCGGCGAGATCCGGGACCACGGCATTGTCGGCGACGCTCCAGACTTGGCGGTGCGGCTGCAGATGTCGGCGCCACCGGACACTGTGACGATCGAGCCGACCACCTGGCGTCTGATCGGCAATCTGCTCGATTGCCACGATCTCGGCGCACTCGACACGAACAGCGACACCCGGCCAATACGCCGTTGGCAGGTGCTGGGTGAGAGTGTCGTAGCTAGCCGCTTCGAGGCATTGCACGGATCGGAATTGACCCCGCTGGTTGGCCGCGACGAAGAGATCGACCTGTTGCTGCGCCGGTGGGCGCGCGCCAAGGCGGGCGACGGCCAGATCATACTAGTCTCCGGCGAGGCCGGCCTCGGCAAGTCGCGCATCACCGCGGCGTTTGAAGAACGCTTGCACGCCGAGCCGCATCTCCGCCTGCGCTACTTCTGCTCGCCTTATCACCAGGACAGCGCGCTCTATCCGATCATCGACCTGCTCGGCCGGGCAGCCGGGTTCACGGGCAACGATCCTCCCGCTGCAAAGTTGGAGAAACTCGAGGCCTTGCTGGCCCGCACCGCCCCGCCGGACGAGGATGTGGCGTTGCTCGCCGATCTGATGTCATTGCCGGCTGCGGCGCGGCACCCTCTGCCAGATCTCAGTCCGCAGCGGAAAAAGAAAAGGACGCTGGAGGCGTTGATCCGCCAGCTCGAGGGTCTGGCGCACGAAAGTCCGGTGGTCGCGGCATGGGAGGATGCGCATTGGCTCGACCCCACCTCGCAGGAGCTCCTCGACCTCACCGTCGAGCATGTCCGCCGCCTACCGGTGCTGCTGATCGTGACGTTCCGCCCCGAGTTTCAGCCCGCTTGGGCCGGCCAGCCGCGGGTCAGCATGCTGGCTCTCAACCGTCTGGACCGGCGTGACCGCACCGTTTTGATGGAGCAGATCGCCGGCGGCAAGACGTTGCCCAACGAGGTCGTCTCCCAGATTGCCGAGCGCACCGACGGCGTGCCGCTGTTTGTCGAGGAATTGACCAAAAGCGTCTTGGAGAGCGGTTTGCTGCGCGAGGAGAACGACCGCTACGTGCTCGACCGCCAGTTGCCGCCGCTTGCGATCCCTATGACCCTACACGCCTCGCTGTTGGCGCGGCTCGACCGCCTGGGGTCGGCTCGGCGGGTAGCGCAGATTGGTGCTGCGATCGGGCGCCAGTTTTCCTACGCGCTGGTGCGCGCGGCCTCCCGCCTTCCCGAAGACGAGCTGCAAGCGGATCTCGGTCAACTCGTTGCTTCCGAGCTGGTCTTCCAGCGCGGCACGCCGCCCGACGCGGTCTACAGCTTCAAGCACGCGCTGGTGCAGGACGCAGCACACGGCAGCTTGCTGCGCAATGCCCGGCAGCAATTGCATGCGGAGATCGCCGAAGCGCTCGCAGCCCACTCCCCCGAGATCGTGGAAAGCCAGCCCGAGCTTCTCGCGCAGCATTACGCCGAGGCCGGTCTGGTCGAAAAGGCTGTCGCCTTTTGGGGCAAGGCCGGTCACCGATCCGTCATGCGCTCAGCGATGGCGGAGGCGGCTGCGCAATTTCAAAAGGGGCTGGACCAGCTGGCGCTGCTGCCCGACATCCCCGAACGC
>Ga0306921_10003458_pt1 | contig 16032 bp, 13 predicted proteins | sample sta12Cox44000080_FD_203760 | JGI IMG/M metagenome (GOLD analysis project Ga0306921, IMG submission 203760) | Lab enrichment of tropical soil microbial communities from Luquillo Experimental Forest, Puerto Rico - statoxic.12C.oxic.44.000.080 (v2)... | ecosystem: Environmental > Terrestrial >...
CTGCCTCAGGGCTATCAGACGGTGGTGGGTGAGCGCGGCGTGCGTCTCTCCGGCGGGCAGCGCCAGCGCATCGCCATCGCCCGCGCGCTGCTCCGCGACGCGCCCCTCCTCATCCTCGACGAGGCGCTCTCTTCCGTGGATGCGGAGAGCGAGGCGGTGATCCAGCAAGCGCTCGACCGGCTCATGGAAGGTCGGACCACGCTCATCTTCGCGCATCGGCTGTCCAGCGTGATCGGCGCCGATCGCATCCTCGCCCTTGAGAACGGCCGCGTGGTGGAGAGTGGCACGCATGCCGAGCTGATGGCCCGCGGCGGCGCGTATCACCGGCTCATGGCCGGGCAGGCGCAGGACGCGGTTGCGCCCGTCGAGCTCTTGGCGCGCGCGGAGCCGGCCGCGGAAGGCGAGGCGAGCGGGAGCGAATCGGTCACGGGGGACGCTCCCGAGCCCACGGACGCCATCGTGCGCGCGGAAGGACTGGGCTGGGCTCGTCTCATCCGTATCCTGCTCGGCATGGTCGGCGCCTATCGCGCCCGGCTCGTCATCACCTTCGTGCTCGGGGTCGCCCGCGTGGTCTCCCTCATCGGGGTGGGCGTGTTGAGCGCGCTCATCGTGCGCGCGGTGAAGCACGGGCAGCCCTTCGGCCGGCTCATGGTCGCTCTCGCCATCGCGGCGCCCTTCGCCGGCTTCCTCCACTGGCTCGAGTCGTGGCTGGCCCACGACATGGCATACCGGCTACTTCTCGACATGCGGCTCGACATGTTCCGCAAGCTCGACGCCCTCGCGCCCGCCTATCTCTCGCGCCGGCGCACGGGCGATCTGGTCGGGGTGGCCACGCGCGACGTCGAGCTGATCGAGTATTTCTTCGCTCACACCATCACGCCCGCCTTCGTAGCCGTGCTCGTGCCCGTGGGCGTGCTCGCCGCCCTCGGCTACTACGGGTGGCCCATCGCCCTGGCCCTCCTGCCCTTCCTCGCATGGGCGGGGCTCACGCCGGTGCTCGGCCGCGCCCGCATCGACCGGCTCGGCTCGCAAGCGCGCGAGGTCTCCGGCGATCTGACCGCGCACGCGGTGGACTCCGTGCAGGGCCTGGGTGAGATCGTGGCCTTCCGCCAGATCGCGGCACGCGGCCGTGAATTCGCGGCAAAGGCGCAGCACTACCTCCAGGTCCGCATGCCCCTTCTCCACGATCTGAGCCTGCAGACGTCTCTGCAGGAAGTGGCCACGGGGCTGGGCGCGCTTGCCGTGGTTGGCGTGGGCGCCGTGCTCGGCTCATCGGGACGACTCGACACCGCCCTCTTGCCGCTGCTGACCCTCCTCGCCATGTCGGCCTTCGTGCCGGTGTGGGAAATCGCCCAGGTCGGACGCCAGCTCGCCGACACGCTGGGCGCAGCGCGACGTGTGTATGGCGTGCACGCGGAGCCAGTGCCGGTGACGGACGGCCCCGGCGTCCGTCGGAGCGCCGAAGATCTGCGTCGACCGGCCCTCGTGCTGTCGCAGGTGACCTTTACCTATCCGGGGCGGCACCGACCCGCGCTCACCGACGTGTCGTTCGAGGTGCCGCGCGGCAGCACGGTCGCGTTGGTGGGTCCGTCGGGCGCGGGAAAGACCACTATCGCGAGCCTCTGCCTACGCTTCTGGGATCCGGATCGCGGAGTGATCAGGCTGGACGGGCACGACCTCGGGGCCTACGGCCTCGACGAACTGCGTCGGTGCGTCGCCCTCGTTGCCCAGGATACCTATCTCTTCAACGACACACTGCGGAACAACGTGCTGCTGGCCAAGCCCGAGGCGAGCGAAGAAGAGCTGAGGGCGGCCATCGAGCAGGCCGCCCTGGTGGACTTCGTGGCCGGGCTTCCGGAGGGGCTCGAGACGATCGTGGGTGAGCGCGGCGCGCAGCTCTCGGGCGGCCAGCGCCAGCGCGTGGCCATCGCGCGCGCCTTCCTGAAGGACGCGCCCATCCTCATTTTGGACGAGGCGACCTCGCACCTGGACGCGGTGAGCGAGCAGGCGGTGCGAGGCGCCCTCGACGTGCTGGCGCGCAACCGGACTACGCTGGTGATCGCGCATCGGCTCTCCACCGTGCGGGGGGCGGATCGGATCATCGTGATGGAGGATGGGAGGGTGGCCGAGATCGGGAATCACCGTGAGCTCCTCGCGCGGGGTGGGCTCTACGCGCATCTCGTCTCTCGTCAGCTCGCCAGCGCTACCGTCTAGCGTGTTCTCCGTCGCCGCGTCGGAGTCGGTGGCGAGCTAACGGGGCGAGCGGGGGGGGGCGCGCTCCCCAGACCACGCTGCGACGCAAGCCGCTGTCGGCACTCTTGCGAGCCACGAGATGGTGCGTGCTGACGGCGAACTGCTCCCCAGAAGATACGGGTCTGGGGAGCGCGCCCCTCCCCGCTCGCCCCGTTCGTCGGCGCCGAGCGGCTTCCTCTCCCTCACAGAGGGAGAGGGCCGGGGTGAGGGTGGTAAACCTTCGCGCATATTCCGCTAGCCACACAGCGACGAAGGCCTCGCGTTGCGGATCTCGCAGGGCTGGTCCAGCTGCGCGAGCGCCGTACTGTTCGTCCTCTCGTACGGTTCAGTGGTGGGTGTGGGTGATGGATTGGTAGTGGGAGGGGGTGAGGCCGAAGGCTGACTTGAACTTGCGGGTGAGGTGGGCCTGGTCGGCGAAGCCGGTGGCGAGGGCGACGTCGGATGGGGGCTCGCGGTGGTGTAGCTGCGTGCGCGCGCGATCGAGGCGACGGAGGAGAGAGTAGCGGTATGGGCTCGTGCCGTAGGCGCGGCGGAATTGGCGGGCGAGGTCGTAGCGGGTGAGGCCCGTGATCGCCTCGAGCTCGGAGGATCGGATCACGCGGTCGCTCTCGGCGTCGAGGAAGGCTCGGGCGCGGGCCAGCGCCCGCTCAGCGAGAGGAGCGGCCGTAGGCTCCTGGCGGCTCGAGGGATCGGCATCGAGAAGCGCTTCGGTGAGGCCGACGACGAGGCTGTCGATGGCCAGAGGCACGGGATCGAGGCGAAACGCGGCCTCGATGGCCGCAGCGACGGCCTGGTTGGTCGCCACCGCCTCGCGCACGAAAGGGAGAGGGCAGGAACGCCCACGGATGGCGCGCGCAGCCTCATGGATGCGCGTGGGCGCGAGATAGACGATGCGGTACCCGAAGCCGTCTGGCGTGCCCGCGCGCCCGTCGTGCGTCTCGTCGGGATGCAGCACGACGACCTGGCCGGGCGTGCTCGTCTCCGCCACGCCTCGGTAGTCGAAGGCCTGCACGCCGACGTCGGTGAGGCCGATGGCGTAGGTGTCGTGGCGATGCGTCTCGAAGCCGCGGCCGGAAAACCAGGCCTGGAGCGTCTGCACGCCGTCCGAGAGCTCCCGGCTGCGGAGCCAATCCGAGGGCCGCCGTCCGCACGATCGTTCAAGACGAAGGGCGCGGGTGCCGCGTAGCCTGTCCGCCATGGGCTCCATCATGACACCGGAGCAGGTCGTCGCGTTTCTCCTCTTTGCCGTGGCCGCCGCAGGGACGCCGGGGCCGAGCAATCTGCTGCTCACGGCCACCGGCGCGGGAGTGGGCATCCTGCGCGGGCTTCCGTGCCTGCTCGGGGTCGCTCTCGGCATGGGCGCGATGATGTTCGCGGTCGCCTTCGGCCTCGGGCGCGTGGTGTTCACCTATCCCGAGGTGCTGCGGGCGGCGAGCTGGATCGGCGGCGCCTTCCTGCTGTGGCTCAGCTGGAAGATTGCCACATCGCGCGCCTCCGACGCGGCGGGGGGACGAAGACCCGTGGGCTTCGTGGGAGCCGCCGCCTTCCAGTGGATCAATCCGAAGTCCTGGCTCGTCTGCGCGAGCGCGGCCGGTCTCTATCTGCAGGCGAGCGCGGGCAGCGCGCTGCAGCGGGCGGCCGCTCTGGCCATGCTCTTCGCGCTCGCCGCGCTGCCCTGCTGCTTCGCGTGGCTCGCCCTTGGCGCCACCGCCCAGCAGGTGCTCCGCACGGAGCGGGCGCGGCGTATGTTCAACGTCGTCATGGCCGCGCTCCTCGCCGTCTCCGTCGCTCTGATCGTTCGCTAGTCTCCCCGCGCGGTCCCGACCGCGCCCGGTCGATTGCAATGCCGTGACCCCTCGACGACAATCGGCGCCATGGCCGAGCACCCCACGAGCACGAGGCGGAAGGCGCTCGCTCTCAATCTCGATCGCGCCAAGTACGGCACCATTGCGGAGATTGGGGCCGGTCAGGAAGTGGCGCGCTGGTTCTTCGTGGTGGGCGGCGCCGCGGGTACCGTGGCCAAGACCATCTCCGCCTACGACATGGAGGTGAGCGACTCGATCTACGGGCCCGCCCCTCGCTACGTGAGCCGGCAGCGACTCCAGGCCATGCTGGAGAACGAGTTCAGTCAGCTCCTCGAGGGGCTGGGAAGCACCCGCGGGGAGACCACGAGCTTCTTCGCCTTCGCGGACACCGTGGCCACGCGGAGCTACCGGAAGGCCGAGGACGGGCGCGGATGGATGGGCATCCGCTTCCAGGGGCAGCCGCGGGAGACGCCGTCGGACGTGGTCCTCCACGTCAACCTGAAGGACAACAGCGCCGCCCTCCAGCAGGAAGCTCTCGGCGTCGTGGGGATCAACCTGATCTACGGCGCCTACCACTACCACGACGAGCCCGAGACGCTGATCGGCTCCCTCATGGACGAGCTGTCGCGCGACCGCGTCGAGGTGGACATGATCAAGTTCTCCGGTCCGGCCTTCGACGCGGTCGACAACCGACTCATGAGCCTGCAGCTCGTCGAGCAGGGGCTGACCGACGCCGCCATGTTCACGGCGACCGGTGAGGTGGTCCAGCCGTCCGAAGTGCTCCACAAGAAGCCCATCCTCGTGGAGCGCGGCACCTTCCGCCCCGTGACCAAGCTCACCTTGGATCTTCTCGCGGGAGCACGGGAGCAGTTTGTGGCCGAGCCCGCCGTACAGGGTGAGGAGCCCGTGGTTCTCATGGAGATGACCCTGCGCGACCTCACCGAGGGCTCACGCGTGGACCACGCCGATTTCCTCGCCCGTGCGGACATCCTGGGCGGCCTCGGCCACGACGTGCTCATTTCGCGCTTCGGGTACTACTACCACTTGGTGGACTACCTCTCCCGCTATACGGATCGTCTCATCGGCATCGCGGCGGGAATGCCGAGTGTCATGGAGTTGGCCGACGATCGCCACTACCGTGACCTCGGCGGGGGGATGCTCGAGTCCACGGGCCGCCTCTTCAAGCGGTCCGTCAAGATGTACGTCTACCCGATGCGGGACACGCACGCGGGGCCGGTGATCACCGTCGAGACGATGCCCATCGACGCCGCCTGGCGACACCTGCACGACTTCCTGCTGGAGAGCGGCCACCTGGTACCCATCCAACGCTACGACGAGAGTCTGCTCTCCATCTTCACGAAGGACGTGCTGTCCCGGATACAATCCGGCGACGCGAGCTGGGAGACCATGGTCCCGCCTGAGGTGGCCGAGATCATCCGGGCCAAACGTCTCTTCGGCCTCAAGCCGTGAGCGCCAGGTGCTTCAGGAAGACTTCGTCCCTGCTTTCCTCAGGCGATGCTAGGGGCGCCGCCTGACCAGCACCATCGCCAGCGCGCCAAAGGCCAGCAGGGTGAGTGTCGAGGGCTCCGGTACCGCGGCGACCGCCCGAGTGATCGATCCGAACTGCGGCAGTGACAGCGAGAACCCACCCGTCTGCTTCGCCCCCCAGCCGATCACGTCCAGAGCGGTGATGTCCGCGCTCGAGATGGAGTACTGCACGCCGGGGAACAGGAAAGCGCCCTGGATATCGGTTGAAGTGGAACTGGAGGCCCAGTCGTCGCGGTCGCCGCTCCCCGTGCTGTTGAAGGTGGCCAGGTTCGTCCTGCACCCGTCGATCGAGAAGTAGGAGCCGGCGACGTTGGAGAAAGTGGAGGCGCCGTTGGCGCAGCGGAAGAGATCGAAGGCCGTGGCGTAGCCGTCGCCGATGCCCGAGAAGTGCCCCAGCACGTGGTCGATCTCGTGCTCGGCGAGCCCCACGAAATCGAAGGCGCCCGGCGAAATGCCGTTGCTCCGGTCGTAGTCGTAGTTGACACCGTTCCCGAAGCCGATGTAGCCATCGAATGCGTTGTTGTTGCTGGAGAGGAGCCCGAGGGCCTTGGCCTGGGCCCCGGCGAGGACGAACTTGTTGCCTGCCGTGGCAGAGAGCAGGGGCAGGTTCTTGATCGCCGTCTTGTCATCGGCGGTGGAGGCATCGTTGGACAGCCATCCCCTCATCTGCGAATACGTGGCGTAGCCATAGAGCGCATCGAGGCTGCCCCCGAGCGTGCCGTTGCCCAGGACATAGCCGCCCACGCTGCCCCAGCTCACGCGAATATTGACCGTCACGTTGTCCGACAGCACGTTGCTCCATGCGTCGGCGGCCTGGCCGAATGCGCTCTTGATCTGAGCGAAGTCCGAGCGCGAGGTGACGCTGCTGTCGTAGACCGCGTTGATCTGCAAGGCATCAGCGGACGTTGCCGCGAGGCCGATCAGGCCGAAGAGTCCAACCACCAGAGACCACCGTGAACGTCGCATCGCTCTGTTCCTCCGGTCACCAGCTGGTAATGTCGGAAAAGTAGCCGTCCGGCACAGGCAAACGGCGCCAGTCCTGCGAGCATCGTGCCAAAGCTGGCATCACTCAGTGGATCAGTGAGTTACGTCCAGGGTTTTTGGGGCTGATTTACGGAATGTAAATGAGGTCGACAAAATAGACCGAGAGGGCTCGAGCAGCATGGTATCGGCGCATCATCTCGTCCTCGTCGGCGGCGGACATAGCCACGTCGAGGTGCTGAGGAACTGGGCGCTCGATCCGGCGCCGGGCGCCCGACTGAGCGTGATCAGCGATAGCGCCCGCGCCGTCTACACGGCAATGGTCCCCGGCTACGTGGCTGGCCAATACTCCCTCGCCGAGATCGAGATCGACGTAGAGCAGCTTGCCCGCCGCTCCGGCGCGCAATGGATCGAGGTGACGGCCACCGGACTCGACCTGCGCTCTCGGCGACTTCACCTGCGACACGGTGCGCCTCTCGCATACGACACGATCTCCTTCGACGTGGGCTCGACCGTGTCTGACCTGGATCGACCTGGCGTGCTCGAACACACGCTGCCCACTCGGCCCATCGGCCTGTTCGCCCACCGAGTCGAGGCGGTCCTGGAGCGCATTCGACGCCGGCCGAGCTGCCGGCTCGTCGTGGTGGGGGCGGGAGCGGGTGGCGTGGAGCTCGCATGCGCCTTCCGCGCCCGCCTGAACAGGCTCGGGCTCCCCGGGGCGTCCCTGACACTCCTCGAGCGCGGCTCTCGAATCCTTCCCGGTTATCCGAGCTCGGCCGCGCGTCGAGTGGAGCGCCACGCGGCGGCGCACCGGATCGAGATCCGTTGTCAGGTGAGCGTGGCCCGCGTGGAGGACGAGCGGCTCGTCCTGGAAAGCGGAGAGTCCGTTCCCTGCGACGCCGTGGTCTGGGTGACGGGCTCGGCCAGCGTGTCGCTCTTCGATGGCTCCGCTCTCGAGCGCGACGAGCGAGGGTTCGTGAAGGTGCGTGCGACTCTTCAGACCGTGGGCCACGACGACATCTTCGCCTCTGGTGATTGCGCGAGCCTGCTCGCCGATCCGCGATTGCCCAAGGTCGGCGCCTACGCCGTGCGCCAGGGCCCGATCCTCGCCGGCAATCTCCGGGCGCGCATCGTCGGCGAGCGGCTCCGCCCGTATCGACCCCAGCGCGATTTCCTCTCTCTGCTGAACCTGGCGGATGGGCGCGCGGTGGCGAGCAAGTGGGGCCTCTCCGCAGAGGGACGCTGGGCGTGGAGACTCAAGAACGCCATCGACCGGCGCTTCGTGCGCCGGTATCAGTGAGGCTTCGCCGACTCCTCGAGGCAAGCCGTGAGGAGATCGAGGGCGGCGCGCGTGAAGGCCCACATGTTCGCCTCACGATCGGCGCTCCCCGTCTCGACGGTGATCACGCGCTCCACGGGTCCGGCCACCGCGATGCAGGCATGCCCCGCCGCGTCACCGTAGCGATTTCCCGTCGGCCCGGTGGCTCCCGTCTCCGCCAAGCCCCAGGTAGTGCCGAGCCTCTCTCGAATGGCGCGGGCGCCCACGAGGGCATAGGCCTCCGTGCTGGACCGGATGCCCTTCACGCTCTCGTCGGCGACACCGAGGAGGGCCCGGCGCGCGTTCTGCGTGTAGATCACGCCGGCCCCCTGGAAATACACGGAGGCACCGGGGATGGCGAGGAGCGCGGCCGAAATGAGGCCGCCCGCGGAGGACTCGGACACGCCCACGGTCTGTCGTAGACGCGTGAGGAGCGAAGCGGCAGCGCGGGCGAGGGGCGCGAGATCGGTCACGCCCCCCAGAGTGCCACGAACGCGACGGCTCGGCTGCGGTAAGATTGCCCCCTCGACGTTTTCCCACCCCAGCGCGGGCCGGCCCGAGGCGGCCCCGGAGGAGGAGTCCAGCATGGGTCAGATGATCACGCTCAAGGCAGAGGATGGTCATTCGTTCGGCGCCTACCGTGCCGCCCCCGCCGGCAAGCCCAAGGCAGGCATCGTCGTCATCCAGGAGATCTTCGGCGTCAACTCCCACATCAAGAAGGTGACGGACGGCTTCGCCGCCGACGGCTACGTTGCCCTCGCCCCGGCCCTCTTCGATCGCGCCGAGCGCGGCTTCGAAAGTGGCTACACCCCAGAGGACATCGACCGTGGCCGCGCCATCCGCGGCAAGATCGACATCAACGACATGATCAAGGACATCCGTGCCGCCGCCGCATCCCTCGCCGCGGAAGGGGTCAAGGTGTGCGTGGTCGGCTACTGCCTGGGCGGCACCCTGGCGTGGCTCGCCGCCACCCGCATCGACGGCGTGAGCTGCGCGGTGTCCTACTACGGCGGCGGCGTAGCGGAGACGGCATCGGAGAAGCCGCGCTGTCCCGTGCTGTTCCACTTCGGCGAGACGGATCAGTCCATCCCGCCCGATCACCACGCGAAGATCCGCGCCGCGCATCCCAGCATTCCCATGCACATCTATCCCGCGGGGCACGGCTTCAACTGCGACGCCCGCGGCAGCTATGATGCTCCCAGCGCCGCGCTTGCCCGCACGCGCACCATGGAGTTCCTGGCCAAGCACTTGGCGTAATGCCGGGAGCGCTCCCCCCGGCTCCCGCGCGCTCGGATGCCCGACGGTGCCGCCCGGCCGCGGGCGCGACGTGCCGCTCGTACGTCGCGCCCGCGCCGGTAGGCGCCCGCGCCGCAGATGAGCCCGCGGCGAGCGTCTGAGACGCGTCGGCTCGTCGTCGAGCTCGGCGCGGCCGCCCTCGCGCGATTCTTTCTCAATACCGCGCGACGCTTCGCCTATCCTTTCGCGCCCGCCCTCGCGCGCGGGCTCGATGTCCCGCTGACCCAGGTCACCTCGCTCGTAGCCATCAACCAGGGCTCGGGTCTCCTGAGCCCCGTGTTGGGGCCCCTCGTGGACCGATGGGGTCCACGCGCTTTGATGCTGCTCGGCCTGAGTGGACTCGCCCTCGGCATGCTCGCCGCCGCCCTCCTGCCCCTCTACGCCACCGTGCTGATCGCCCTCGGCATGGCGGGCTTCGGCAAGAGCTGCTTCGAACCAGCCGTGCAGGCCTTCGTCGGTGCGCGCATGCGCTGGGAGCGGCGCGGTCTCGCCATCGGGCTCATCGAGTTTGCCTGGTCGGGCAGCTCGCTGGTGGGGATTCCACTCCTCGGCCTCGCCATCGAGCGCTACGGCTGGCGCTCGCCCTTTTTCATCCTGGGCGCGCTCGCCGTGGCGAGCATCGTCATGATCGCCCTCCTCGTGCCGCCCATCCAGACGGGAGCCGCGGGGTCTCGCCTCGTGCGTCTGCGCGAGACGTGGGGCCGGCTTCTGCGGCGGCGCCCTACGATAGGCGCGCTCGGCTACAGCCTTTGCTTCAGCATGGCCAACGACACCGTGTTCGTCATCTACGGCGCCTGGCTCGAGCGCGACTTCCACCTTCCCCTGGCTGCGCTAGGCGGAGCGACCATGGCCATCGGCGCCGCCGAGCTGCTGGCGGAAGGGCTCACCGCCGCGCTGAGCGACCGCGTCGGTCTCGCGCGCGCGGCAGTGGGCGGCATTGTCGCGACGGCCGCCGCCTATCTCGCGATGCCCCTGGTGGCGAGGACGCTCCCCCTCGCCCTCGGCGCGCTCTTCGTGGCCTTTCTCGCCTTCGAGTTCACGGCGGTGACGGCGGTGGGGCTCATCACCGAGCTCATGCCCGACGCGCGCGGCGCCATGATGGGCGTCTTCGGCACCGGCTCAAGCGCTGGCCGCATGCTGGGCGCCCTCACCGGGGGCTACGTGTGGGTGGCGGGCGGGCTGGTGGCCACGGGGTGCGTGGCCGGGTGCCTCTCGCTTCTCGCCCTCGGCTCGCTCGTCTGGGGCTTGCGCGGTTGGCACCCGCGCCCCATATGATGAGAGGCATGACGACCGACATTCCCACCCCCTTCGACGGCCACCGCGACCGCGTGCGCTCGGAATGGATCGATCACAACGGCCACATGAACATGGGCTTCTACGTGGTGGTGTTCGACCTCGCCACCGACGAGTTCTTCCGCTGGATCGGTCTCGACGCCGGCCATCGCACCACCAACGGCGTCACCACCTTCGCCCTCGAGGCCCACGTGACCTACCATCGCGAGGTGCGCGAGGGTGATCGCCTCCGCTTCACCACCCTCCTCCTCGAGCACGACGCCAAGCGCCTCCATTACTTCCACCAGATGTTCCACGCGGAGGACGGCTATCTCGCCGCCACTAACGAGCTAATGTCGCTCCACGTGAGCGAGGAGACGCGCCGCGGCGCTCCCATGGCCCCGGAGATTCTCGAGAGGCTTGGGGCTATCCAGGCTGCTCACGATCTCGCGCCGCGGCCGCGGCAGGTGGGCCGGCGCATGGGGTTCGCCGCGCCGCCCACGACGCGCTGATAGATGTGTGCCCACACGGCGCCATCCCTGTATAATCGTGAGGTTGCATCCGGAGGGCTTGCCAGGGATGGCATCGGGGAACGGCCGCAGGGCGGAAGCGTGGACCTGTGACGAGGCGCTGTGCGGTATGGTTCCCCCGCTCATCTCTCCGCTGAACAGCTCAGGGAACGCGGATCTCCTCATCCGCTGACGCCGCATGCCCAACCCGCTCGCCCTTCACACCTGGACCCTCGACACCACTCCGCTGCCGCGCGTGCTGGAGATCGTGCGCGACGCGGGCTGGGCGGCCGTGGAGCTTCGCCGCCTGGACTTCGCGCGCTCGGCGGAGCGAGGGCAGGCGGCTCCCGCCGTGCTCGACCTCGTGCGCCGCTCCGGGCTGGCCACTGCCTGTGTCGGAGTGGAACTGGGCTGGATGTTCGCTTCCGGTGAGGAGCGCGCCCGCCTCCTTCGGGCCTTCGACGAGTCGTGCGGCTGGGCCGCCGCGCTCGGCTGCCGGACGGTGATGAGCCCCGTCGACCGCGGACGCGGCGATCTCGCCCAGGCCGTGGCGAGCGTGACCGAGGTGGCAGACATCGCGGGCCGCCACGGTGTCCGCCTCGCCCTCGAGTTCAACTCGCAGTGCGAGCAGTTCAACACGCTCGAGAGGCTCCGCGAGGTGCTGGCCCGAGCGCGGCATCCTCACGTGGGACTCCTCGTGGACGCCTATCACATGGAACGGAGCGGCGGACAGCCCTCCGACCTCGACGATGTGCCCGCTACGGACATCGCCTACGTGCAGTTCAGCGACGTGCCGCGGAGTGGTCTCGTCCCCGGGCAAGTCCTCAACCGCCTTCCCCCCGGGCAGGGAAGCGTGCCCTTTCCCGCCTTCTTCTCGGCCATCGGCCGCAAGGGTTACACGGGATATTGCTCCTACGAGGCGCCCAATCCCGCGGCGTGGGCGCGTGATCCCGCAGAGGTGGCGCGGGAGGCCTTGGAGGCGACGAGGGGCGTGGCGCGATGAAGTGGGGCGAGGTGGGGCACTCCCTCAAGGCCAAGCTCTCGCTGCTCATCAGCGCCGACCCGGCGGCCGATCTCGCGGCGTGCGCATGGGAGGCCTTGGAGGCGACGAGGGGCGTGGCGCGATGAAGTGGGGCGAGGTGGGGCACTCCCTCAAGGCCAAGCTCTCGCTGCTCATCACCGCCGTCCTCGTCCTCGCCATCGTGCTCGTGGTGATCGTGCTCCTGCGCCAGCAGCAGGAGAGTCTGACCGCGGAGATGACGAAGCGCGGGCGCGCCATCGCGGAGAACCTCGCGGCGGGGGCCAAGACCTCGCTGCTCCAGCGCGACGACCTCACCCTGACCGTCCTCGTCAAGGACGCCATGAAGGACGGCGACATTCGTTACATCATCATCGCCGACGAGAACGGGCAGATCCGCGCGCATTCGGATCTGAACAAGATCGGCGATCAGGTGGAGCGTCCGGCGCCCCTCGCCCCCGCGCGCGACGAGCTCACCGTCACCAGCTACCGCTCCTCACGCGGCGGCATCATCGACTTCGCGGTGCCCCTCACCTTCAGCCGGGTGCGGCTGGGCGCCCTCTACCTGGGCTTCAGCGAAGAGTCGATCGTGGCCGCGGTGCGCAAGGCGCGGCGGCAAGCCGCCTTCGTCACTCTAGGCATGGTCTCTCTCGGCATCGCGGCGGCGGTGGGGCTGGCCACCCTGCTCGCGCGTCCCATCTTTCGCCTCGTGGGCGGCACCCGCGCCATCGCGGAGGGCGACTTCAACGTGTCGTTGCCCGTCACCTCGCACGACGAGCTCGGCACGCTGACCCTGGCCTTCAACCAGATGGCCAAGAGCCTTCGCGAGAAGGAGATGATCAAGCGCGCCTTCTCCCGCTACGTCGCGCGCGAGGTGGTGGAGGAGGTGCTCAAGGATCCGGAGCAGCTCCAGCTGAAGGGGGAGCGGCGTGAGGTGACCGTGCTCTTCTGCGACGTGCGCGGCTTCACCCCCATGTCGGAGCGGCTCACCCCCGAACAGGTGGTGTCGCTCCTCAACGACTTCTACACGCTCATGATCGACCTCACGTTCAAGCACGACGGGACACTGGACAAGTTCCTGGGCGACGGGGTGATGGCGATCTTCGGCGCGCCCATCGCGCATCCCGACCACGCCCTGCGCGCGGCCCGAGCCGCCCTGGCCATGCAGAGCGGGATCGAGCGGCTGTCCGCGGCGCGGGTGGCCGAGGGCAAGGAGCCCATCGTCATCGGGATCGGCGTCAACGCGGGCGAGGTGGTGGCGGGCACGGTGGGCACGGAAGACCGCATGGAGTACACGGTCATCGGCGACAACGTCAATCTCGCCTCGCGCCTCACCTCGAACGCCAAGCCCGGACAGATTCTCATCAGCCGGCGCACGCTCGATCTGGTGCGGAACACCGTCGAGGTGCGCTCGCTCGGTGGCATACACGTGAAAGGCAAGGACGGAGAGATCGAGGCCTATGAGCTGGTGGGCCTCAGGGAGCAAGGGCCAGGAGGCAGGAAGTGACGAGAGGGTCGGGCCCGATATGGCAAAGCCTGTTGTGCCTCGCCGTGGTGGCGATGGTGGCGTGGGGCTGCGCCTCGACGGCGCCGCCCGCGGCACCGCCGTCCACGCCGGTGGTCACGGGCCCGCCGCCGCCCGAGGTGTTCGAGTCGCCGGACTTCATCGTGGTCATCCCCAAGACGCCCGAGACCTCGGCGAGCCTCGCCGCGAAGTACCTCGGCGACGCCGCCAAGGCTTGGATGATCGAGGAGTTCACGGGTGCGGGCACCTTCGCCCCCGGCCAGCAGGCGGTGATCCCGCGCAAGGCCTGGAATCCCGCGGGAGTGACGGCCTCCGGTTACCGTCTCGTGCCCATCCTCGTCTATCACAATCTCGACGCGCAGCCGAAGGGCAAGCTCGTGCAATCGGCGGCGAGCTTCGACGCGCAGATGCGCTATCTCAAGACCGAGGGCTATCACACTCTCACCCTCGCGGAGTTCCTCGACTTCACCCGGCTCAATCGCCAGCTCCCGAGGAAGTCCGTGGTGCTCACCTTCGACGACGGCTACAAGTCCTTCAAGCAGTACGCCTATCCCGTGCTGAAAGAGCTGGGCTTCACGGCCACCTTGTTCGTATACACGGATTACGTGGGGGCGGGGCGCAACGCGCTTTCGTGGGCGGACATCAAGGCGCTCCAGGCCGAGGGCTTCGATATCCAGGCGCACTCGAAGACCCACGGCGACCTCCGACGCGCCCCGGGCGAGAGCACCGCCCAGTTCGATCAGCGCATGCATGCCGAACTCGCCCAGCCTCGGGAGCTCTTCAAGCGGCAGCTCGGCCAAGCCCCTGACACCATCGCCTATCCCTACGGCCGCTGGGACAACGACGTCCTGAGACAGGTGAAGGCCACCGGCTACGTGGCCGCCTTCACCGTGCGGCGCCAGGGCAATCCTGCTTTCGTGTCGCCGCTTACCATTCATCGCAGCCAGATCTACGCCGACATGTCGCTGGAGGACTTCGCCAAGAACCTGACGCTCTTCCAGGAAGAGGACCTCCGGTGAGGGGCCGCCGCCTTCTCCTCCTCTCTGCGGTGGCCGCGCTCGCCACGGCCTGCGCCACTGCCGAGACTGAACGCGCTCCCTCCGCCGCCGCGCCGCCCAAGCCCGCGGGCCCGTCACGCGCCACCCTGGCCGCTCCCTACAACGATCGCGCCCAGGCCCTCGAGAGCGATGGACGGCTGCGCGAGGCGCTCCAGGCGCGCCAGATCGCCTTGACCATCAATCCCGACGACCCGGCGACCAAGGCCGCGGCGGCGGCGCTTCAGCAGAAGATCGACGAGCAGGTGGCCCGGGAGCTCAAGGAGGGCCGCGCGGCGACGCAGCGCGGAGCCCTCGTGGTGGCGCGGCGCCACTACCTCACCGCGCTCGCCCTCGATCCGACCAATCGTACCGCCTTCGAGGCCCTCCGCGAGCAGCCGCAAGAAATCGACGCGATCTCGCACACAGTGCGGGCGGGGGAGACGCTGCCGGGCCTCGCCGTGCACTACTACGGCAATCGCGCCCTGGGCGAGATCATCGCGGAGACGAACAAGCTCCAGCCCAACGCGCGGCTCACGGCAGGCATGGTGCTGAAGATTCCCGACGTGCCGGGTGTCACTCTCAATCGCCCGGGGGTCCGTCCGCCCGCTCCGCGTCCGGCTGCTCCCCCGGCGCCCGGCGCACCCACCTCGCCGCCTGCCACCCCCGTGGTGGCGACGCCGCGAGAGGAACCCCCCGAGATGAATCCGCTCCTCGCGGAGGCGCGCGAGGCCGCCGATCGCAACGATTACAACCAGGCGCTGAGCGATCTGGACCAGCTCCTCACTTCCTCGCCGCGCAATGCCGACGCCCTCACCCTCAAGAAGCAGGTGCTGTACAGCCTGGGCAAGCAGCAGCTCGACCAGCGTAAGTATCGCGACTCCTATGCCACCCTCAATCAGCTCTCCAAGCTCGCCCCGAACTACGAGGACTCGGGGACGCTCCTGCGCCAAACGCGGACGCGCCTCGTCGACGAGTACTACAATGCGGGCATCCGCTACTATCGCGAGGAGAAGCTGCCCGAGGCCATTGCCCAGTGGAAGGCGGTGCTGGAAATCGACCCGCAGCACGTGAACGCTCGCAAGAACCTCGACCAGGCGGAGCGCCTCCTGAAGCAGCTGGACGAGCGGCGCAAGTGATGCGTCCGGCATGAACGGTTTCTCCAACGATCGGAAACGCATCATCATCGTAGCCGCCGCCGTGGTGGCGGTGGTGGGTCTCCTCTACGGCGGCTGGGTATGGTGGCAGTCGCGCATTCAGGTCACGACGGATGACGCCTACGTCGAGGGCGCGGTGGCCGTGGTCAGTTCCAAGGTCATGGGCAACGTGGTCGAGCTCCTCGTGCAAGACAACCAGCAGGTCAAGACGGGCGACGTCCTCCTCCGCCTCGACCCGCGCGACTTCCGCGCCAAGCGCGATCAGGCGGCGGCGGCGGTGGCGGTGGCGGAGGCAGCCCTGCTTGCCGCGCGCTCC
>Ga0306921_10003459_pt1 | contig 16031 bp, 14 predicted proteins | sample sta12Cox44000080_FD_203760 | JGI IMG/M metagenome (GOLD analysis project Ga0306921, IMG submission 203760) | Lab enrichment of tropical soil microbial communities from Luquillo Experimental Forest, Puerto Rico - statoxic.12C.oxic.44.000.080 (v2)... | ecosystem: Environmental > Terrestrial >...
GGGTGGGGAATCTGGATGCTGGCGGGGGCGTTTTAAAATTTCCCGCCTGCACTTTGCCCGGATGGTGGTTGAGTCGGGGTTGTGACGGGCGCGTTTCTCAATGCCTTGGGCATTCTCATCGGCGGATTATGCGGGCTGGCATTGCGTCAGCCGCTGTCCCTCCGGGTGCAGCTGTTCTTCCGCTCGCTGCTGGGTCTCTTCACCGTTTTCTTTGGCCTGCGTCTTGCCTGGGTGAGCGTCAACGGCCCGGTTTCGTCCGCACTGAAGCAGGTTTTTATCGCCCTGCTCGCGATGACGATCGGCAACCTGCTGGGCAAATTGCTGGGGCTGCAAAAGATTTCGAACCAGTTGGGTCGTTACGCCGGCAACATCCTCTCGTCCGGGTCGCCGCCCGGAATGGCCGCCGGTTTCAGCGCGTGCACCGTGCTTTTCTGCGTTGCGCCCCTGGGTTTGATCGGTGCCGTGGCCGACGGACTGTCTGATTACTGTTTTCTGCTCGCGGTCAAGGCCGTCATGGATGGCCTGGCGACATTGGGCTCCATGAAGACGTTGGGCTGGCCCGCGGCCCTGTCGGCGTTTCCCGTTTTCCTTTTTTTGGGTTCCATTACCGTTGCGTCCCGGCTCTATGCGGTTCCCTTCCTTACGTCGCACGCGCCCCATGGATATGATTTGGTCGATTCCGTCAGTATCGTCATCGGGTTCATCTCCTGCGGGGTGGCGCTCGTGATTTTCCAGGTTCGCAAGGTTGAACTGGCGAATTACCTGCCGGGCCTGGCTGTGGCTCCGCTGCTGGCGTGGCTGTTCGGTCACTGAATCAAGCCGCGTTTCCGCAGCATCGCCTCCATCGCCCGGTCCATCAATGTGTCCGCCAGCGGTTTGGTGACTTCGTCCAGTGCGGTGACCGCGGTCTGCAACTGCTTTAGATCGCCCGCGCCGCTTTCCAGCTTCTCCGTTGCCAGAACGGATTCCACCCGGCGCGCGGCGGCTTCAATCTCCGCGCGATACGCGGCTTCGATTTCATCGGCACAATCCGCCAGCGCCTTGCGCGTGGCTCCGAGCGTCTCGGTCGCGCGCAATTTCGCCTCAACCCAACGGCGCGCCGCCAAATCCGTGAAGGCATGTTCGACGGATTCCTCGACCATTTGCTGCACGGCCGCGTCGTCCACGTCCACCGCCGATTTCATCTCGACAACTTTTTCACGGCCGGTTTTCACATCGCGCGCCAGCACGTGCAGAATGCCGTTGGCGTCGATTTCGAATTGCACACCCACCCGCGGCACCCCGCGCGCCGCCGGCTCGAATTCGATTGTGAACCGGCCGAGGCTCCAGTTGTCCCGGGCGCGTTCGCGTTCACCCTGCAACACGTGGATGAGCATCGAACGCTGGTTGTCCACGGCGGTCGTGAACATCTCGCCCGCCTTCACCGGGATCGTCGAGTTGCGCGGGATCAGGACGTTCATCAGGCCGCCAAAGGTTTCCAGGCCGAGCGACAACGGCGTCACGTCGAGCAGCAAAACATTTTTAAAACCGCCCGACAGGATTTCCGCCTGGATGGCCGCGCCGAGGGCGACGGCTTCGTCGGGATTTTGGGATGTGTTGAGTTGTGGACCTTTCGGTTTGTGAAAATCGCCGCCGAGTCGGATGCCGCCCCGCGCTTCCTCGAATTCGGCGCAGCCAAACAATTCGCTCACAAATTTGCGGACCAGCGGCATCCGCGTCTGGCCGCCGACCAGCACCACCTGGTCCAAATCCTTTGGCTCGACCTTCGCGTCGGCCAGTGCCCGGAGGCAATGCGGCCGGGTGCGGCCAATGATGTCGCGCGTGAGATTTTCCAGCTCGGCGCGCGTCAGTTTGTAACTGAAACTGAAATCCGGCGCGAGAAACGGCAGCGCGATTTCAACCGTCGTCTCCGTGGATAATTTGATTTTGGCCTGTTCGGCCGCCTCCCGAAGGCGCGACAGCGTTTGCGGATTTTGAACCGGGAACGCCGGGTTCGCCGCTTGAATTTTTCCAATCAGGAAATCCACCAATCGTTTATCCAGGTCCTCGCCGCCCAAACGCGTGTTGCCGTTGGTGGCGAGCACCTGAAAAACGCCCTCGTGCAGTTCCAGAATCGAGAGATCGAATGTGCCGCCCCCCAGGTCGTAAACAGCGATCCTCGATTTCTCCTTTAATTTGTCCAAACCATACGCCAGCGCGGCCGCCGTCGGTTCGTTAATAATGCGTTCGATGGTAAAGCCGGCCAGCTCCCCGGCGCGCTTGGTGGCGTTGCGCTGTGCGTCGTTGAAATACGCAGGCACAGTGATGACGGCGCGCGTAACCGGTTCACTGAAATAATGTTCCGTGTCGCGCCTTAATTTTTTCAAAACCTCGGCGGAAATTTCCTCGGGCGAAAAATTCCGACCGCGGATGGGAATCGACACCGCACCGGCGTCATTGCCCTTGACAGGATACGTTACGAGCATTTCCTCCCGGGTGATGTCCGCGCTGCGCCGGCCGATGAACCGTTTCACGGAATAGACCGTTTCGGCCGGCTTGAGCACGCGGACGCGCAGGGCTTCCTGGCCGACCAGCGGTTCCGCCTCCGCGGATGGGAAATGGACCACGGACGGTGTGAGCCGCTGTCCGTTCGTGTCGGCGATGACAAGCGGGATGCCCGCATCCACGGTGGCGACGAGCGAATTGGTGGTGCCGAGGTCGATGCCGACGATTTTGCTCATTTTGGCGGCGTATATTTGAACCATGATTGAACGCCGATGAACACGAAATTCTCAAAAAAAGAATCCGGCTTTGGCTTGCCGTTCGGGCAAAAGCGGTCAAAGCTGGGACCTAGAAATGAATTGTATTGTCACGGCCGGCCCAACCTATGAACCGCTCGATGAGGTACGCCGGCTTACGAATTTTTCCACCGGCCGCCTGGGCACGGAACTGGCCAACTTCCTGGCGGCGCGAGGTCATCAGGTGATCCAACTGCTCAGCCTCCAGGCCACCTACGGCGGCGAACGCCGGGCCCAGCAGGTCGACGTGTTTACTACAACGACAAATCTCCGGGAGAAATTACAGGCGTTGTCCCGCAAAAAGGTGAATGCCGTCTTTCACACGGCGGCCGTCAGCGACTTTCAATTCGGCCGGATTCAATTGAAATCGCCGGAGGGCAGGCTGACGGAAATCAAATCGAAGAAGATTCCCACGGAGGAAGGCACGCTACTGGTGGAACTGCTGCCGACGCCCAAAATCATCGCCGAGCTGCGCGCCTGGTTTCCATCGGCCCGGCTGGTGGGCTGGAAATTTGAAGCCGACGGCAGGCGTCCGGAGGCAATTGACGCGGCGAAACAGCAACTCACCCGGTGTCGGACTGATGCCTGTGTGGCGAACGGCCCGGCCTACGGGGAAGGCTTCGGGTTGGTCACCCGGAGCACTCAGGTGCATCTGGCGGACCCGCCGAGGCTGTTCGATGCGCTGGAAAAGCTGACACTGGCCTGAACGGCTGCTTGAGAGTCTGCGTTACGCTTCGAATGTTTTCAGTTGCCGCAGGCCGAATTTCAGCGGGAGCCAGCCGACCAGGAACGACAGGACCACAAAGCCGGTGATACCCTCCGTGGTCATTAACGCCCTTCCATGCCAGCCACTGGCGGCAAAAACCAGCAACAACACGGAGGCCAGGATATAAACCGAACTCAGCACAAAGCAAAGCGTGCCGCCAAAGCCGCTGACGATTTTGTTCGGATTGGCCTCCTTTAAATTCGGATACAACACGCCCAGCCCGACCGCCAAGCCGGTGAGGGCGAAGGTCATGATGGTGACCACGGCGCCGAAAAAGGCCACGCGGTCCCACGTCATTTTCAGCAGGTAACAGGAAAGCATGATGAGGCCGGAGGTCACGACGAACGACAGGACGCCGGCCAGCCAGAACTTGGTCATGACCACGCGCGCCAGGCCCATGGGGGCGATGCCGACGATCCACAGGCGGCGGCCTTCGAGGGAAAATTGCGGGAACACAAACCGGGTGGTCACCGAGGCGAGGTTCAACGCGCAAACCCCCAGATTGAGGAAGGCGATGAGGTTGATCCAGAACACGCTGTTCAACTGGTGGGTGAAATTCCGGAGGTTGATGATGTACACGCCCAGGAGCCCGAACAGCATCACCGATTGCCCCCATTGCGTTGTGTCCCGCCAGAACATGCGGATGTCCTTGATGGCCAGGGCGCGGCCGTCCCGGCTGAGCCAGAAAAGCAGGCCAAACAATCTTTCCAGCCAGTCCGGCGAGCTGACGGATCCGGATTGAAGACGGAACGGGCTGAACCGGCTTCCGCGTTGTGCCCGGCTTTGCACGGCAGACGCAGTGTCATAAAAGACGTTGCCCAACCGCGTGAAGGCCAGACTGCCAAAGAACAGAGTGTGGCTCAACAGGACCAGGGCGAAGAACGTGGCGCCGCGCAGGATGCCTTCCGCCCATTGCAACACGGCGGTCGACAGCCAATAACTGGGCAGGAAGGGAAACATGGTAAAACGGGTTTTGGCGAGCAATTGATCCAGCGCTTCGAGCGTTCGCTCGCTGAGCAGGGCATTGGTGGCCGGCTGCGCCTTCCACCAGAACGCCACCACCGCCAGCAGGACGATGGCCGTGCTCACAATCGTTATTTGGAAACTGCGGCGATCCAGAAATCGCCCCACGAAAATCGCCAGCCAGGCGCCGGCCACCCCGGGCAAAACGATAAACAGGACAATCAACACCAGGGTTATGGCGTAAAAATGCCACGGCGCCCCGCGCACCAGCCCAAACGCCACCAGCAATGGCGCAATCAGAAATAAAAACGCCCACGAAGCCAGCAGCACGGATTCGATAAATTTCCAGCGGAAGATGGTCTGGGGCGGGACGGGCAGCGTGAACAAAAACGCGGTTTCCCGGTTGCGGAACAAATTGGTGTAGTTAATCACCAGATTACTCAGCAGCAACAATCCAAAAAGAAAGGCAAACAAGGTGTACATCAACCGCTCGGTTAACACCGCGCCCAGGCCGGGAAACCGCGCCACAAACCATAATGCGTGATAAAAGAGCCAGAAGGACAGGACCAGATAACCGATGACAAAGAAAACGATGACACTCGTGAGCAATTGCGACTGGTTCCGCAACGACAGCAAACGGCGCCACGTCTGGAGCGCATTGGCACGCAACAGGAGAACCAATGGCGAAGTTCTGGGTTGAACAAAATCCCCGGGCACGGCGTCCAACGTAACGCGAAACGATGCCAGGCGCAATTCCCGCCGGGACGTGATTTTGGGCGGGGCGTCAAAAGTATCAATGAAAACGACCAGATTCAGCCGCCGCCATTTCCTGTTAACACTGGGTACGGTCTGTGCCGGCGCGTCGGTGACCGCCATGGCGGATGCCCGGTGGCTTGAACCCTCGTGGTTAAAAGTCCGGCACCTGCGCATCGGCGGCGGCCTTCCTTCTGTGCGTCTTGTCCATTTCACCGATTTGCATTACAAGGGCGACCGCGCCTATGCGGAATCCGTCGTCCAAACCATCAACTCCTTCTCACCGGACCTCGTTTGCTTCACGGGCGATATCATGGAGGAAAGCCGGTTCCTGCCGGAGGCGCTGGAAATTCTTTCGGGCATCCAGTCGCCCCTGTTTGGCGTGCCCGGGAATCATGATTATTGGAGTGGGGCGTCGTTTGCGGACATCGGCCAATGTTTTGGGGCCACCGGCGGCGCCTGGCTGCTGGATGAACAACAGCCCGCGGCCGGCGGGAAAATCAATCTTGTGGGCATCACCTGTTGGCGTCCCTGCGAGGTTCCCCCGCCCTTGAATCCCGATGCCAAAACCGTGCTGCTGATGCACTATCCGGCGTGGATAAAGCAGCAAGCTGGCAGATTCGATCTGGTGCTGGCCGGTCACTCGCACGGCGGTCAGGTGCGCCTCCCGTTTTATGGCGCCGTGGCATTGCCGTACGGTGTGGACGAGTATGACCTCGGTTTGTTCCAAACCCCGTCCGGCCCGCTTTACGTGAACCCGGGTATTGGCTGGTATCATATTGACCTGCGATTTAATTGCCGGCCGGAAGTCACGGTAATCGAACTTTGATTAAGCCAGGGCGGAGTAAAGCAATTTGTCCACTCCTTTCCCGTTGAAGCCGCGTTAAACGGTTTGTATCGTGCGGCGGATGGCGCTGCCGGATTCTAAAATTCAACCACGCCAAACGCCGGTAACTGCATTTCCAGGTATTGGTGCCACGCGCCTGGAACAATTGGCGCGGCTGGATATTTTTACCGCCGAGGATTTGTTGCTGCATCGCCCGCGGCGTTATGAGGACCGCCGGCATTTCCGCGCCATTGCCGAATTGACCCGTGACGAAGCCGCCACGGCGCGCGGCACGATTGTCGCGCAAGGACTCAAGCGGTTTCGCGGCGGAAAAAAGTCCGTTTTTGAATTTGTCCTGGATGACGGTACGGCGCGACTGCATTGCCGGTGGTGGAACCTGCCGTTCATGGAGAAGTATTTCGCAGTGGGCGACGAGGTCTTCGTTTTCGGCAAGCTGGTCGAAACCAAACCCCGGACAATGGACCATCCTGAAACCGAAGTCATCGAAGGCGGTGGGGAAAGTTTCATTCACATCAACCGCATTGCACCGATCTATCCGCTGACGGAAGGTCTGCCCCAACGCTGGTTGCGCGGGCTTATCTGGCGGACCCTGGAACAATTTGAACCACAAATTGTCGAACCGAACCCGGCGCCCGATTTGAAGATTTTCCCTTCCCGCGCCAACGCGGTCCGGATGCTGCATTTTCCGGAGGAACTGACCGATGTGGACATGGCGCGGCGGCGCCTCGCGCTCGATGAGTTCATTGCCCTGCAACGGGAAGTCCGGTTGCGCCGTAAAAAATTCGAGGCGAAGGCACAGGGATTGCCCTGCGGCGGCGACAATCGGCTAATGAAGCCGTTTCTCGCCCGGCTGGCCTTCAAGCTCACCCTCGCACAAACAACCGTGCTCCGCGAAATCCGCGCAGACATGGGGGGTGCGCACCCGATGCGGCGCCTGCTACAGGGAGACGTCGGGTCGGGAAAGACCGTGGTGGCCGCGTGCACGGCCTTGATGGCGCTGGAAAGCGGTTTCACTGTGGCGCTCATGGCGCCGACGGAAATCCTGGCGGAACAACATTTCCATAATTTTCAAAAATGGTTTGAGCCGCTGGGAGTCAGGGTGGAACTCCAGACCGGAAGCCGTAAAACGGCCGAGGGTCGAGAGTCGGGAATCGGGAACCAAACCCGTTTACGCTCGACCTTCGGCACCCGCCCCTCGACGTTGTTTGTCGGTACCCATGCCTTGTTCACCTCCGGTTTCGATCTGCCGAAGCTGGGCCTGGTGATCATCGACGAGCAGCACAAATTTGGCGTGGCGCAACGCGAGCAACTGGTCCGGAAAGGGAACTACCCGCACCTGCTGGTGATGACGGCCACCCCGATTCCGCGCACGCTGGGGCTGACGCTTTACGGTGATCTGGACGTTTCGGTGATTGATGAACTTCCGGCCGGCCGCGGGCTCGTCAAAACGGTTGTGCGCGGCATCGACAAGCATCCGCAGGTCTGGGAATTTGTCCGCGAAAAACTGGCCGCCGGCCGGCAGGCCTATGTGGTTTATCCGCGCGTGGAGGAACAGGACACGGCTGGTGATCTCAAGGCGGTGACCCGGGAATTCGAAAACGTACAACGCTCGCTCGCGCCCTTCCGGGCCGGATTGTTGCACGGGCGCTTGAACAGCCGGCAAAAAGAGGAAGTCATGACGGCCTTCCGCGCCAACCGCATCCAGGCCTTGGTGGCCACGGCGTTGATCGAGGTGGGGCTGGACGTCCCGAACGCGACGATTCTGCTGGTCGAAAATGCCGAGCAATTCGGCCTGGCGCAGTTGCATCAATTGCGCGGGCGCATCGGGCGCGGCGCCCATGCGGGCTTTTGCCTTTTGATATCCAATGCCAAAACCGAGGAAGCGCGCGCCCGGCTCCGGGTGCTGGAGGAGACCAGGGATGGTTTTCGTATTGCCGAGATGGATTTGAAATTGCGCGGCCCGGGGGAATTGCTGGGTCAGCGGCAGAGCGGCCTGCCGCGTTTTCGTTTCGGCAATCTGGCGGACGATCTGGATTTAATCCGCCAGGCGCGGGAACTGGTGGCCCAGACTCCGGTCAACCTTGTTGAAAAAATCTGAAAATTGTGCTTGCGGCCCGGAAGGATTTTCGGGTTAGTTGAACCGCGTATGAAAAAATTAGTCTATTTGGTTCTCGCGTTGGGGCTCGTTTCCATCGGGTTGTTGACCGGGTGTCAGAAACCGGCGGATAACACCATGGCTGCGCCGGAAGCGCCGTCCACCAACGCGCCATCCACCAACGCACCCGCGCAGTAATCGCGTCGGGCGGTTTGTCGCGCGGGGCGCGGCAGGGGGGCAGATTTCAGTGCCGATATTAATTCACGATTGGCGCTGGGAATTTTCGCGGCTTGGATTAAATTGCCGCCATGAGAGTTATTTCACTTTTATTCGCGATGTCCGCCGGACTGCTCCTGACCGGTTGTGGCAATTCCAGTTCCACCAACCAGCCGGCCACTACCAACGCAGCAGCCACCAACACCGCTGACACTAACTTCGCCAGCGGAAATCCCATCACCGCCGTGCCGGATTACATTGGCGCCGTCGGCAATGCCCAGAAGTACGCGGTCAAACAGATTGATTTGTCGTATCTACATCAGGCCATCGAACAGTTCAATGTCTCCGAAGGCCGTTATCCCAAAAGCCTCCAGGAACTGGTGCCCAATTACATGGGCAAGATACCGGACGCGCCCTACGGTTCGAAGCTGGACTACGACCCGAGTACCGGCACGGTGAAGGTGGTTCCCAAATAAAAATCAGGCATCGAAATTTCGGGCCGGACAGTTTTTGCCGCCCGGTCCTTGTTTTTTAGACTCGCCAGATTTGGTTTGCCGGGCAAACTTCCGGTTTGAATCCCTGAACGACCAGCCCTTGAGTCATCTGACCGTAATGAACACGAACAATTTCAACGAATTTATCCTGGGTTCCACCCGGCGCTTCGCCATGCCGATCGCGGTTTATCCCGGTTTGGCGCTGACGGGCGCACGGGTGATTGACGTGGTGAGCAACCCGCGAACGCAGGTGGAGACGCAGATCGCGTTGCTCGATCGGTATCAAACTTCGTTCGTGCTTTCGGCGATGGATTTGAGCGCCGAAGCCGAGGCTTTTGGCTGCACGGTGCATTTCTCCGATACCGAGGTGCCGGCGGTCACCGGGCGGTTGGTGACCGATTTGGAACAGGCCAAACGTCTGGGCGTTCCCCAACCCGGTGACAAAAGGACCGCCGTGCATTTGGAAGCGGTGCGGGGATTGCGGGCCTTGCCGGGACATCCCCTGGTGCTGGGCGGCTGCATCGGGCCGTTTTCCCTGGCGGCGCGATTGGTCGGCGTCAGTGAAGCCCTGGAACTGACTTTGGCCGACCCGGATTTGATGCACGTTGTCCTGGAGAAGAGCGCGGCGTTTCTGACGGATTATCTCCGCGCATTCCGCTCCGCGGGCGCAAACGGCGTTATCATTGCCGAACCGGCGGCCGGCTTGCTGTCGCCGCGCGGATTGGCGGCATTCTCCTCCGCGTATCTCAAGACCATGGCGGCGGCCGTGGCCGGCAACCGCTTTTCCCTGGTCCTGCACAATTGCGGCGCCAGGCTGGTGCATTTGCCGGCGATCCTGGAGACCGGCTTGAAGAGTTTTCATTTCGGAACGCCCATGGACATCGTCGCAGCCCTGGGAAAGGTTCCCGCCGATGTCGTTTTGTGCGGCAACCTCGATCCGGCGGGTGTCTTCTGCCAGTTATCGGCTGAGGAAGTGAAGGCGCGTGCGGTCGGCCTGCTGGCCGCCACGGACGGCCATCGGAATTTTGTGCTCTCGTCCGGGTGCGATTTGCCGCCCAATACGCCGCTCGGCAATTTGGACGCGTTCTTTGCGACGTTGAAACCGGTCGCGGCGGCGTCCGCCGCCTGACGGTTCAGGCCATCACCCGTTTGGCCAGACTGGCAACGCCCGCCGCGGTTTCGCCGTAGCCGTCGGCACCGATTTCATCGGCAAACCGCTGCGTAATCGGCGCGCCGCCGACCAGCACTTTCACCTGATCGCGGACACCGGCTTTTTTGAGGGCTTCGATGGTGTCTTTCATGGCGGCCATCGTCGTGGTTAACAGGGCGGACAGGGCCAGAATGTGGGGCTTTTTCTGTTTGACCACGCTGACGAATTGGTCGGGAGTAACGTTCACCCCGATGTCCATGACTTCAAAGCCCCCGCCTTCGAGCATGGCCGCCACCAGATTCTTGCCGATATCATGCAAATCGCCCTTGACGGTGCCGACCACGACACGCCCCGTCGGCTGTGCTCCGCCCTTGACCAGCAGTGGACGCAGCAGCTCCAGGGCACCCTTCATGGCCCGGGCCGAGAGCAGCAATTCCGGCACGAAATATTCGCTGCTTTCAAAGCGCCGGCCCACCTCGCCCATCGCGGGCATCATGTACTCCTGGATGAGTTTCATCGGCTCAATTCCGTCCCGGATGGCTTGTTCGGTGACCGCTTTGGCCGTTTTTACGTCGCCGTTCAAAACCGCATCGTAAAGAAGCTTTAAATCCTGCATAGGCTTTTATCAGAAAAATTTACCATCCGCCGGCGTTATTGCCATTTTTTTCTCGTAAAAGTTGCCGTTCGAGGGCATGTATCCAGACTCGTTCAATAGATGCGTGAACAGATAATCATCCTGGATTTCGGGTCGCAGTACACCCAGGTCATCGCACGCCGTGTTCGCGAAGGCAACGTGTATTCACAAATTCTGCCTTACGACACCCCGGCGCGCGAACTGGCGAAACTCAAGCCGCGCGGCCTGATCCTGTCCGGAGGTCCCAACAGCGTCTACGCGCCCAACGCCCCGCTGCCGGACCGGCGGATTTTCGAGCTGGGCGTTCCCATCCTGGGCATTTGCTACGGCGTGCAATTGTTCGCGCAATTTCTCGGCGGCCGGGTGGAGAAAGGCCGGAAACGCGAATATGGCAAGGGCACGCTCACGGTGAAGGATTCGGCGTGCGCCTTGTTCCGGAACTTACCCCGCAAACTCCAGGTCTGGAATTCGCATGGCGACAAGTTGACGAAGCTCCCCCGCCATTTTAAACCCGTCGCCGTCACGGAAAATTCCGAATTTGCAGCGGTCGAAAACCGCGCGCGGAAATTTTTCGGCCTCCAGTTCCATCCCGAAGTCGCTCACACGCCGCGCGGACGGGAAATCATCGCCAATTTCGTCCATAAAATTTGCGGGTGCGGCAAACAATGGACGATGCGGAATTACATCGAACTGGCCGTCGAACAGATTCGCGACCAGGTCGGCCGGGAACGGGTCATTCTGGGATTAAGCGGCGGTGTGGACTCGAGCGTGGCGGCGGCGCTGATTCACAAGGCGATCGGTGACCAGCTTACGTGTATTTTCGTCAACAACGGTGTATTGCGCGGACGCGAGGCGGAAGTGGTGCGCGAGGTTTTCGGGCGGCATTTCCGGATCAAACTGCAATACGAGAACACCTCCAAACTGTTTTTGCGGCGGCTCAAGGGGGTGACCGACCCGGAGCGCAAACGGAAGATCATCGGGCGGACCTTCATCGAAGTTTTCAGTGCGGCCACGCGACGGGCCGGGAAGGCGAAATTCCTCGCGCAAGGCACGCTGTATCCCGATGTGATCGAATCGGTGCCCATCGCGGGCAATCCGGCCGCGATGATCAAGAGCCATCATAACGTCGGCGGCCTGCCGAAGAAGATGAAGTTCCAGCTGGTCGAACCATTGAAATGCCTGTTCAAGGACGAGGTCCGCCAGCTCGGGCTGGAACTGGGTTTGCCGAAGGAAATTGTCTTCCGCCAGCCCTTCCCCGGCCCCGGCCTGGCGGTTCGCATCCTCGGCGAGGTGACACCGGAACGGCTGGCCATTCTACGCAACGCGGACGCCATCGTCGTGAACGAGATGAAAGCCGGCGGCTGGTATTACCGGATCTGGCAGAGTTTCGCGGTGCTGCTGCCGGTACGCAGCGTGGGCGTGATGGGCGACGAACGGACTTACGATTACACGATCGCGATCCGCGCCGTCGAATCCCAGGACGGCATGACGGCGGACTGGGTGAAATTGCCTTATGCCTTGCTCGAAAAACTCGCCAGCCGCATCGTCAACGAGGTCAAAGGCGTGAACCGCTGTGTGTTCGACATCACGAGCAAGCCGCCGGGGACGATCGAGTGGGAATGAGATTTTTTTGTTGGTTTGAGTGTGGCCCGGGGCTAAACTGGCGGTGCCGTCAAACCGTTACCCGATTATGGACATCATCTTTGATTGCCCCAATTGCCAACAGGAACTGGTGGTGGACAGCGCCGGCGCGGGCACGGAAATCGACTGTCCGGCCTGCGGTGAAACCATCACGATCCCGCGACAATCCACCAAAGCCGCTCCGGAGGTGGCCGTGCACGCGGGCGGACAGCCCGTCAATCCCATCGCCGCGTCCGCCGCCGCCAAAATCGAGAAGCACCTGAAAGTACCGGTGCACGATAAACCGAGTGAACTGCTCATCAAAAAAACGAATGCACCGGTGGAAGTGGTGACCAAGGGGGCCGAGAAAAGAGTCCGCCTCCACACCATTCGCCACGCCACCTGCTTTGAGTCCGGCCACGACCGGTTTGATGAAAAAGTGACAGAATTCCTGAGCCAGGTCGGTGAGGCCAATCTCATCGGCGTTCACTCGGTTAACTACACATATGTGGACATCGCCTCGCAAAAGACGCTCTCGGATTTCGGCTTGCTGATTGTTTACCGTGGATAACTCCGCCTGTGCCTGCCTTGACTTGCCGATTTTGGATGGATAGTGTCGCCATATGAATCGCCGGATTATTTTGTTGCTGGTTGCAGTCGCGGCTGTGGCGTTGTTTCCCTTTCGCTCGCCGGCGCCGGCAATTTATACGCCGGGCGAAGGGTGGACGTATGTGCCTTACGGGGAAGGCGCCGGCTGGCAGCGTACGCGGGCCAAGGACCAGCTGGATGTGGCGCAGCGGGCGTTTGACACGCATGATTATGGCCTCGCGCTGCGGGCGGCCCGCCGCGTTGTCCGGATGTGGCCGTTGTCCGATTACGCACCGCACGCCCAATATCTGGTGGGCCGTTCCCTCGAAGCCACAGACAAGGATGAAAAGGCGTTCGACGCCTACCAGGTGGTCGTCGAACAATATCCCAAGAGCGCGGAATATCAGGATGTCCTTTGGCGCCAGTACGCGATCGCCACCCGCTTCCTGAATGGTCAATGGCCCAAACTCTGGGGTTACGTCCCCTATCCGCCCTCGATGGACCAACCGGCGGACATGTTCGACAAGATCGTCAAGAGCGGCCCCTACAGCGATGTCGCCCCACATGCACAGTTGCGCATCGGTGCCGCCCGCGAGAAGCAGAAGGATTATCCGGCGGCGGTCAAGGCCTACGAAGTCGCCGCCGACCGCTATCAGGACCAGCCGGTCATTGCGGCCGACGCGCTGTATCGGCAGGGGATTTCCTATGCGAAACAGGCCGCCACGGCTGAGTATGACCAAAATACCGCCTCCCAGGCCATCGCGACGTTCACCGATTTTGTCACGCTTTATCCGGATGACCGGCGGGCGCCGCAGGCCCAACGCATCATCACTGCGCTCAAGTCCCAGCAGGTGCAGGGTAATTTCAAAATCGCGCAGTTTTATGAGAGTTTCAAAAAATGGGACGGGGCGGTGATTTATTACAACGAAGTGCTGCAACTCGATCCCAATTCGCGTTACGCCGCGCTCGCCCGGCAGCGCATTGAAGCCCTCAAGCCCCGCCTGCAAACGTCCACCGATTGAGATGCGTCCGATCTTCTTTCCCGCTGCTTGCGTTTTGGTCCTGGGGTTGTTCGCCGGCTGTGCCGAATATCATCTGGGCCCGGCCAATGGCGCGGTGGCTGGTGGGAAATCCATCGAAGTGCTGCCGTTCAACAACCAGACCCTGCAACCCCGGCTGGGCGACACCCTGACGGAGGCGTTGCGGGAGGAGTTGCAGACCGATGGCACGTATCGTCTCACCGCCCGCGCTCCAGGCGACGTGGTGGTGACCGGCGTCATCACCGGTTACAGCCGCAAGGGGGTGAGTTTTCTAAGTGGGGACGCGGCGACACCCCAGGATTATCGCATCGATGTTACGGCTCACGTTACGGCGCGCGAACACGCCACCGGCAAGCTGTTGCTCGACAAGAACGTGACCGGTTACACCCTGGTTCCCGTCAACAGCGACCTGGTGGATGCGGAACGGCAGGCGCTTCCGTTGCTGGCGCAGGACCTGGCGCGGAATATCACCGGACTTTTGACCGAAGGATCGTGGTAAAAAATTGTTGTTTGGCTGGAGTGAAGTGCTATTCTTGTTTCTGCTTCATCGGTGTAAAAAAACAACAAAACATTATAAACCAATGAAAAATCACGTCTCCAAAATCATCCACTTAAGTTTATTCACCGCTGCTCTGTTGGCCATGCCGGCCCTGGTCCGGGCCCAGGACGCGAACACCAACGCTGCACCGGTAGCCGATCAAAGCACGACCGCCAAACCCAAAGCACAAGGGACCATTCCTTTCCACGGCAAGCTGAAGGCCGTGGATGCCGGCGCCATGACACTGACGGTCGGCAACCGCATATTTGAAGTCACCGCCGGCACAAAAATCTTCAATAACGGCGAGCCGGCGGCTTTGGCGGATGGCAAAGTGGGCGAACCGGTGCGGGGTACCTATCTTAAGACCGATAACGGGAAACTGGAAGCTGTGACGGTGCACTTTGGCGCCAAGACCGACGAGAAATCGAAGCCGGAATCTTCCAGGGAAAATTGATTCTGAGAATTGGATTTGTTTCAGGCGGGCGGCGACGCCCGCCTTTTTTTACCGTTTCCACCAACTGGTCAGGCTCTTGGTTTTTTGCGGCACCCCTTGGTACTGTTTGACGAGCAACTGACTGCGCGCGGCTTCCAGCGCCATCCGAAATTCATCGTAGCTCAAAAAACGGTTGGCCGGATTTTTGGCCAGCGCCCGGGTCAACGCGTCGCTCGTGGGCTGCGTAATTTCGGGTACGGCCAGGTTGGGCGGCGTCAAAGGCGTCTGTACCTGGGCGATCACGACCTCCTCGGCCGTCGGCGCGTCAAACGGGACGCGCCCGATCAGGGCGTGATAGAGGGTTGCGCCCAGGCTGTACATGTCGGACAGAAATGTTTCCGGCTCCCGTTTTATTTTTTCCGGCGCGACATAATAGGGTGTGCCCCAGGTCACATCGTCCGATTCCTGTTCGGCATCGGTTTTTTGGGCAAGACCGAAGTCCACCAGCTTGGGTTCGTGATCGGCGTTGAACAGGATATTGCCCGGCTTGATATCGCGATGGAGCAAATCATGCTTGAGCGCCATGTCGAGGGCGGAGGCGATTTTGATGCCGATGTCGAGCACGTCCAGTTCCGGCAACGCGTGCAATTTTTCGATGCGCTGGTCCAGGCTGCCGCGGTCGGCCAGTTCCATGACCAGGTAGAACTGGCCTTCCGCCTCGTCAAACGTGTAGATGTGGACGATGTTCGTATGATTGAGGCGGGCACAGGCACGGGCTTCCCGATAGAAACCTTCCAGTGCCTTCGCGTCCTCGAGCAGCTCCTTTTTCATCAATTTGACTGCCACCATGCGTTCCAGCGTCGTGTCCCAGGCGCGATACACGTTGCCCATGCCGCCGGAGCCGATGACGCTGCGCAACTCAAACTGCCGCAACTGCATGGGCATCATGATCGGATGCCCGCATTTGCTGCAGGGCACGGTGCCGAGGGGGGGCAAATCGCCGGGGATGAACACCTTCGTCTCGCACCAGCTGCATGTGACCATGCGGAGTTGTTCGCTCATGACTTGAGCCAATTTACCACCAGCCCGCCATTCGACAAGCTTGGAGAAGCGGCCC
>Ga0306921_10003461_pt1 | contig 16021 bp, 17 predicted proteins | sample sta12Cox44000080_FD_203760 | JGI IMG/M metagenome (GOLD analysis project Ga0306921, IMG submission 203760) | Lab enrichment of tropical soil microbial communities from Luquillo Experimental Forest, Puerto Rico - statoxic.12C.oxic.44.000.080 (v2)... | ecosystem: Environmental > Terrestrial >...
TTTCTCCACTCCGTGATGATCCAGGAGCGGCGGCGCATGCTGAAGCTCTGGAATCTCTCCCTCATCATCCTGACCTTCGGCCTCACCCTGTTCGGCACCTTCCTCACCCGCTCCGGCATCATCGGCTCCGTGCACGCGTTCACCCAGGGATCGATCGGCGTCTTCTTCCTCGCCTTCCTCGCCCTCGTGCTCGTAGGCTCCTTTTCCCTGCTCGCCTCGCGCATGGAGCGCCTGCGCGGCCAGGGCGAGCTCGACTCCGTGGTCTCCCGCGAATCCGCCTTCCTCCTGAACAACCTCCTCCTCGTCGCCGCCACCTTCACCGTGTTCTTCGGCACGGTGTTCCCGCTCCTCTCCGAGGCGGTGCGCGGCACGAAAGTGAGCGTGGGGGCGCCCTTCTTCAATCTCGTGAACATCCCCATCTTCCTCGGCCTGCTCTTCCTCATGGGCGTGGGCCCGCTCATCGCGTGGCGCCGAGCCTCCCCCGACAACCTGCGGCGTAACTTCCTCAAGCCCGTCCTCGCCGGCGTGGTCGCCGCGGCGGCCTTCCGCATCCTCGGGGTGGGCAACGCCATCGTCCTCACCGCGTTCGGCCTGGTGATCTTCGTGGCGGGCACCATCCTCCTCGACTACGTGCGCGCGGTGCGGGCGCGCCGGCGGAGCGGAGACGACTGGGGCGCCGCCACCTGGGGCCTCCTTCGCCGGCAGAACCGCCGCTACGGCGGCTTCGTGGTGCACCTGGGCATCCTCGTGATCGCCCTCGGAGTGGCGGGCTCGCAGGCGTGGTCCAGCGAGACGGAGACCACCCTCACCAAGGGACAGAGCGTGGAGCTCGGCGGCTATCGCGTGCGCTTCGACGGACTGGAGGCGTCGGAGGAATCCAATCACTTCAAGGTCACGGGAGCCTTCACCATGACCAACGACGGCCGTGCGCCCGCCATGCTCCACCCCGCGCGCAAGTTCTACCCGCAGGAGCAGACGCCCATCGCCGCCGTCGACTACCGCCTCGGCCTCATGAAAGACGTGTATCTCGTCCTGGGCGACTTTGCGCGTGACGGCTCCCAGGCCACCGTGAAGCTCAAGATCAACTGGATGGTCTCGTGGCTCTGGATCGGCGGGCTCGTCCTCACCCTGGGCGGCGCGCTGGCCATCCTGCCCGATCGCCGGAGGCCTGCGTGAAGACACGCTGGCTCCGCTTCAGCATCCCGCTGGCCGTGGTGCCCGTGCTCCTTCTCTTGGCCTACGGCTTCTGGACGAACCCACGCGAGATTCCCTCGCCTCTCATCGGCAAGCCGGCGGCGAAATTCACCCTGACCAGCTTCGCCGGCGATCCCGTGAGCCTCGAGCGCTACCGCGGCCGCGTGGTGATGCTGAACTTCTGGGCCTCGTGGTGCCGGCCCGCCTGCTATGAGGAAGCGCCAGTCATCGAGCGGACCTGGCAGGCGTATCGGGACAAGGGCGTGGTCGTCCTGGGCGTCGACGTGCAGGACCAGGACGAGGCCGCTCGGAAATTCATCGAGCAGTTCCAGCACAGCTTCCCGAACTCGCCCGATCCGGGCGGCCATGTCGCGGTGGACTATGGGGTCTACGGCGTGCCCGAGACGTTCTTCATCGACCGGCAGGGCCGCGTGCGCTTCAAGCAGGTGGGAGAGCTCACCGACGCCATCGCCCGCGAGCGGCTCGAGACGCTGCTCGCCGAGAAGCCGTGACGCCCCTGCTCGTGGCCGCTGCCGCACTTGTCCTCCTGGCGGGAGGGCCGGCGCGCGCCGCTTCGCCTCCTGCGGTGAACGAGGAGACGGTGCACGAGATTGCCTCCCAGCTTCGCTGCGTGGTGTGCCAGAGCCTGTCCGTGGCCGACTCGCCCTCGGAGACGGCGAGCCAGATGCGCGGCATCATTCGCGAGCGGCTGGCCGCGGGAGAGACCCCGGCGCAGGTGCGGGACTACTTCGTCGACAAGTACGGGCCGTGGATCCTCCTGTCCCCGCCCCGCCGCGGTTTCGATCTCCTCGTGTGGGTCGCCCCCTTCCTCGTGCTGGGTATCGGGCTCGTCATGGTGGCCCTGGTCGTCCGCCGCTGGCGGCGCGCGCCCTCGCGCGTTTCGCCGCCCGCCCTCGACTCCGCGGTGCGCGAACGCATCCGGCGCGAGATGGAAGAGCTCGACCGGTGAAGCGGCAGACGGCGGAGGCGACGTCGTGAGCTCGGCGCAGTGGCTCGCCATCGTTCTCATTGGGCTGCCCGCCCTCGGGGTCGTGCTGTGGCCGCTCGTGCGTGGCGGGAGCGGCGGTGCCCTCGCTGCGCAGGCGCCCGATCGCCGGCTCGAACTCACCGAGGAGAAGGCGACGGTATACCGCTCCCTCAAGGAGCTGGCCTTCGATCACGAGGCAGGACACCTGTCCGACGACGACTACCAGGAGCTGCGCGATCGCTACGAGGCGCGCGCGGCCGAGCTCATCTCGCGGCTTGATGCCCTCGGCCCTGCCCCCGCTCTCCCGCTTGCCGCGCCGGCGGCCACCGCCACGGCGGCGCCCTGGACGCGGCGGCCTGCCACGCTGTTGGTGGGAAGCCTCGCCGTGCTCGCCCTCGGTATCGGGCTCGGCGTGGGCATCACGCGCTATACCGCGCCGGCCGAGACAATGGTCCCGCCGGGCAGCCGCCTGCCGGTTCCCACCCTGCCCGATCCCGGACCGCTCCTGCCCGGCGCGCCCGGCACCGGCGCCGCCGGCATGAAGCAGATTCCGCCCGAGATGCTGGCACGCATGCTGGCCGCGGCGCGCCAAAGCCTCTTCGAGGGGCGTTACCAGGAAGCCATCGCCGCGTATCAGGCAGTCCTCAAGCGTGACCCGAAGAACGTGGACGCCATGACGCACCTGGGTCTGATCGTGGCCATGGGCGGGCACGGCGACGCCGCCCTCGAGACCTTCGACAAGGCACTAGCCCTCGATCCGAAGTACGGCCCCGCGCTCCTCTACAAGGGGCAGGTCCTCTACGAGGTGAAGCAGGACGTGCCGGGCGCCCTCAAGGCGTGGGAAGGCTATCTCGCCCTCAATCCCACGGGCGACGATCGCCGCCGCGTGGTTGCTCTCATCGAGGAAGCCAAGAGCAAGTCGCCCCGCCGCTGAGCCCCTCGTGGGGCATGCTATCCTGAGCCCCGCCATGACGAAGGACGCGGCCGAACGGGCTGAGGCACTCCGCGAGGCCCTCCACCGCCACAACTATCTCTACTACGTCGAGGATCGCCCCGAAGTTTCCGACGCGGAGTACGATCGCCTGGTACGCGAGCTCCGCGAGATCGAGGAAGCGCACCCCGAGCTGGTCACGCCGGATAGCCCGACTCAGGCGGTGAGCGGGCAGGTCAGCCAGGCCTTCGCGCCCGTCCAGCACAAGGGCCCCATGCTCTCGCTGGACAACGCGCTCTCCGTCGACGACCTGCGCGAGTTCGAGGCGCGCCTCCGTCGCTCGCTCCCCACTGCGCAGTTCGCCTACGTGTGCGAGCCGAAGATCGACGGGCTCGGGGTGGCCCTGCTCTACGCGCGTGGACGCTTTGCGCGGGGCGCCACGCGCGGCGACGGACGGATAGGCGAGGACATCACGCAGAACCTTCGCACCATCAAGAACATTCCGCCCGTGCTCAAGGGCGAGCTCGGGCGGACCATGTCACTCGAGGTGCGCGGCGAGGTGTTCATGCCTCGCGAGGCCTTCGCGCGCCTCAACGCCTCCCTGGAGGAGGCGGGTCAGGTCGTCTTCGCCAATCCGCGCAACGCGGCGGCGGGCGCGGTGCGGCAGAAGGATCCCACCATCACGGCGACGCGGCCGCTCGACATCTTCCTCTACCACGTGAGCCATCGCGAGCCCGGCGAGTTCGCCTCCCACTGGGAGGTGCTGGAGGCCCTCAAGACCGCCGGCTTCCCCACGAACCCGCGCTCCGCGCGGTGCGCCGATCTGGACGCCGTCATCGAGTACACCCAGCGGCTCGAGGCCGAGCGCGACGTGCTCGGTTACGACACGGACGGCGTGGTAGTCAAGGTCGACAGCCTCGAGCAGCAGCGGCGGCTCGGCGCCACCTCACACCATCCGCGCTGGGCCATCGCCTTCAAGTTTGCCGCCCGGCAGGCAACCACGCGCGTGGTGGACATCACCATCAACGTGGGCAAAACCGGCGCTCTCACCCCCGCGGCAAGCCTGGAGCCGGTGGAGCTGGCAGGCGTCACCGTGAGCAACGTGAGCCTGCACAACGAGGACGAGGTCGCCCGCAAGGATGTCCGCGTCGGCGACACCGTGCTCATCGAACGCGCGGGCGACGTCATCCCCTATCTCGTGCAGGTGGTCACGAGCAAGCGTCCGCCCGAGGCCGTGCCATTCCGCATGCCCCACACCTGCCCGGCCTGCGGCGCGCGCGCCGAGCGGCCGGAGGGAGAGGCCATCTGGCGCTGCACGAACGTGGCCTGCCCCGCTCAGCTCAAGGAGCGGCTCTTCCACTGGGGCTCGCGCCGGGCCATGGACATCGAGCATCTGGGCGAGAGCGTGATCGGTCAGCTCGTGGACCGCGAGATAGTGTGCGACTTCGGGGACCTCTACGAGCTCGACGTCGAGCAACTCGCGGGACTCGAGCGCATGGCCAAGAAGTCCGCCACCAACCTCGTGGAAGCTCTCCGCGCCTCCAAGGGACGCGGCCTCTCACGCGTACTCAACGGCCTGGGCATCCGCATGATCGGCGAGCGCGCGGCCCAGCTTCTCGCCGCGCGCTTCGGCACTATGGACCGGCTCGAGCGCGCCTCCGCGGAGGAGATCAGCGAGATTCCCGGCATCGGGCCCAAGATCGCCGAGAGCACCGCGCGCTTCTTCCAAGAGGCGCGCAACCGGAAGACCATCGCCCGCCTCCGCGACGTGGGCCTCGATCTCACCGAAGCGGGAGTGTCGGACACGCCGGGCCCTCTCACGGGTAAGGCGCTCGTCCTCACGGGCGGCCTCAAGTCCCTCACCCGCGACGAGGCCAAGGACGCTATCCTGCGCCTGGGCGGGCGCGTCACCGGCTCGGTGTCGAAGAAGACGGACTACGTCGTCGTCGGCGAGGACGCGGGCTCCAAGGCTGACGATGCCCGGCGCCTGGGCGTCCCCACCCTCGACGAGGCGCAGTTCCTCGCCATGATCGGGCGACCGTCGTGAGAGCGCTCCTCCTCGGACTCGCTGTCGCCCTCGCCGTCACCTGGGCCGCCCCTGTCTCGGGCCAGGGCGGCAAGCCCCTCACCCGCGAGGAGGCGCTCAGCCAACTTACCGCGCCCGACGCAGAGGCGCGCCGGCGCGCCGCCGCGTGGGTGGGCGAGGTCGGCACCCCGGAAGACCTGCCCGCCGTCTTCCGGCTCCTGCGCGATCCCGACGATCTCGTGCGGGCCCTCACCGAGAACTCCATCTGGCAGATCTGGAGCCGCTCGGGCGATCCGACCGTCGATCGGCTCTTCGCGATCGGGGTGGAGCAGATGAACCACGGTGAGGCCCAGGCCGCCATCGGCACCTTCAGCGAGATCATCCGGCGCAAGCCCGAGTTCGCGGAAGGCTGGAACAAGCGGGCGACCATCTACTTCCTCATCGGCGAGTACGACAAGTCGCTGCAGGACTGCGACGAGGTGATCAAGCGGAACCCCCAGCACTGGGGGGCGCTGTCCGGTTATGGCCAGATCTACGTCCAGCTCGACAAGCCGGAGGAGGCCCTTGTGTACTTCCAGCGGGCCCTCGTCGTCAATCCCAACCTGCAGCAGGTCGAGCGCATGATCGAGCAGCTCAAGCAGATCGTCATCGAGAAGCGCAAGGGCACCATCTAGCCGTCTTCCTTCCACCGTCGTCGTTCAAGGAGGAACACCGTGACCCTGACCACCGAGCAGATCGAGGCGCTCAAGAAGATCACCAGCCCCAGCGTGGCCAATGCCATCGAGGTCTTCAAGGTCCGTCAACGCCAGGAGGGCAACATCTCCTCGGAGATTCGCGCCCTCTTTCCCGAGCTCGGTCCGCTGGTGGGGTATGCGGCCACCTGCGTGATCCGCGCCGAGCAGGGTCCCATCGATGGTCATCGCGCCAGCACCTACGGCTGGTGGGACTACGTGATGAGCATTCCCGCCCCTCGCGTCATCGTGGTGCACGACATCGACGAGCCGCGTGGACAGGGCGCCCAGTGGGGTGAAGTGCAGGCCAACATCCACCGCGCCCTCGGCTGCGTGGGCGTGGTCACCGATGGCTCTGTACGCGATCTCGACGAGGTGCGCGCGCTCAAGTTTCAGTTCGCAGCCGCTCATGTCTCCGTGTCTCATGCCAACGTCCACATGGTCGACTTTGGGATTCCCGTCAAGGTGGGCGGAGTCTGGATCAAGCCGGGCGATCTCGTGCACTTCGACCAGCACGGCGTGGTGACCATTCCCCCCGAGATCGCCCCGCAGATCCCCGCGGCCATCGCCAAGGTCGAGGCCGACGAGAAGAAGATCATCTCCGTCTGCCAGGCGCCCGGCTTTACCCCCGATAAGCTCAAGGAGCTCTACAAGCAGATTCGGCCGGGGACATACTAGGCTTCCCGCGCGACCTCTTTGGAAGACGACGCGAGCGAACGGAAGGCGAGGTAGCAGGGCAGCGTCGCGAGCATGGCGACGGCGGCGAAGTACACTGCCGCGGAGCGACCGTGCGCATCCTGGAGCCGGCCCGCCACGGGGGGCAGCAGGGCCATGCCCAGGTAGTACATGGTGTAGAAGAGGCCCAGCCCGACGCCGCGGCTCGCCGGCCTCAGGACGCCGGTCGGAGCCGCGGCGAGGGCGCCCGCAGGGAGCCCACCGAGCACACCGATCGTGAGCAGCATCGGCCAGGGAGGTGCGTAGGGCAGCGTCGCGAGGGCGGCAGCGTACACGAAGAGCCCGATGGCGACCACGGTCTCCTGCCGCGCCAGCCATTGCGCGGCGGCCCCGCCGAGCAGCACCGAGCCGATGAAGAGGAGCGTGGTCACGCCCAGGAGAAGACCGGCCCGCGCCACGGAGAAGCCTCCCCGCACGAGGAGCGAGGGAAGGAAGCCCAGCATCACCGCAAAGCCCACATTGTAGAGCATCCACGGCAGCGAGGCCACCGTCACGAGGCTGCGCTCGCGCCGCGAGAGGACGGAGAGACGGACCGTACGCGACGGCGCGGCGGCGCCCACCGGCGCTCGATAGCCGAGCGCCACCCCCACCGCACCGAGCGCGGCCATGGCCGCCGCTACGTAGAAGACGGCGCCAAGGTTCCACGTGCCGGCCACCGCGGGCAGCACGAGGAGGGCGAGGACGATCCCCGCGGGCCAGGCATTGATGAGAATGGTCATGGCCCAGATCATTTCGCGCCCGGCGAACCAGTCGGTCAGCATCTTGGTCAGGAGCACGTTCAAGAGAATCGCCCCTGTCGCCGAGATTGTCCGGCCGATGGCCACCATGGCAAAGCCTTCTGCGACTCCCATGAGCGCACTGCCCGCCGCCATCAGGGCAAGGCCCGTGAGCACCACCCGCCGATCGCCGAACCGGGTGCCGAAGAGGCCGCCGGGCAGCGAGAAGAAGATCCCGGGCAAGGAGAACAGGCCGATGAGCCACCCGAGATCGGCGTTCGAGATGTGGAGCTGATCGATGAGGAGCGGGGAGACGGCGCCCACGGACTGGAACTGGAAGCCCATGGCCGTGCGTGCCACCGTCAGGACGGCTAGCGCGGTCCAGCGACCGCGGTCTGTCGGCGAGCCGGCCATGCGCGCATCGTAGCAGAGGCTCGGCTGCCTCGATCTAGCTCGGCGCCTCCGAGCGCACGGGCAACCGACGGCGCACGAGAGTAGGCAGCCTCCCGTCGATGGAAGGAGCCAATTGGGTGGGAGGCTCATTGCTCCCGGGTGATGGGCGGTGTATTTTCAGCGAGAGCCCATGATCGAAATCCGACTCCCCCGCACCACCGACGCGGCCGGCTGCGCCGAGCTCGCCGCCCTCGTCATCGGGCCCGATCGGGCCGGCCCCTTCATCAAGTCGCACATGGAGCGTCATCACCTCATGGTGGCGGAGGCAGAGCAGGAGATCGTGGGGTTCCTCGCCTACCGCACCGACTGGTTTCAGTGCACCTTCGTGAGCCTGGTCGTGGTGCGGGACGACTTCCGTCGCAAGGGCATCGCGCGCGAGTTCTTCAAGTCGGTGGAGGCGGTGTCGGCTTCGCCGCGCATCTTCTCCTCGACGGAGGAGACGAACGCGCCGTCCATCCGCATGCACACCGCGCTGGGCTTCCAGCCGAGCGGCTACATCGACAATCTGCCCCAGGGGGTGCGCGAGCTCCTCTTTTACAAGCGCACGCCGCCCCGCTCGCTCCGCTGAGCCCGCCCGCGCTCAGGCGAGTCCAGCATGTTGGGGCGCCGGCTCACCCTCACTCCTGAAGGCGTGGAGCTCGCCTACCGCCACGGGATCTTCCCCATGGCGGACGAGCAGACGGGCGAGGTGCTCTGGTTCCGGCCCGACCCGCGCGCCATCATTCCCCTCGACGGCTTTCACGTCTCGCGCTCCCTCGCCCGCATCATTCGTCGCGGTCGCTTCGAAATCCGCTTCGACGCGGACTTCGAGCGTGTGATGCGCGGCTGCGCCGATCGGCCCGAAGGATCGTGGATCGACGAGCGCTTCATCGAGGTCTATGGCGCGCTTCACCGGGCGGGCGCGGCGCACAGCGTGGAGGCCTGGCGCGAGGGGCGACTGGCCGGCGGCACTTACGGCGTGGCCCTGGGCGGCGCCTTCATGGCCGAGAGCATGTTTCATCGGGAGACCGACGCCTCGAAGGTGGCTCTGGCCGCCCTCGTGCAGCGCCTTCGCGAGCGCGAGTTCACCCTCCTCGACGTGCAGTACATGACGCCACACCTGGAGAGCCTCGGCGCGGTGGAGATCTCACGCCGCGAATACGAGCGGAGGCTGGACCGCGCCCTCCGCCTCCCCCGCTCCTTTAGATAGCCGACCAGGCCAGCGGCCACAGTTCCACGCGCTCAGGGATGTTCCACTTCGAGCGCCGGCTCCGCCGGCGCAATCGGCCGAGTTTGGGGGAGGTTCGGAAGGGGGGCGAAGCCCCCCTCCGAGTCACACGACTTCGTCTTTGCGGGAGAGAACCTCGCCGAAGCGGCCGAGGGCCGGAGGCGGGAGGGTCTTGTACACCTCGTCGATGCGCTCGTTGATCTCGCGGTTGGCGAGGGCGAAGAGGCTTCGCCCTGAGGCGTCGCCCTCGACGAGGAAGGGCCCGATGCGCTCGACCTCGAGCACCCACAGCGCCTGGGCGATGCCGAGCTCCTGGAGCCAGTGGACGTCGAGCACGCGCTTGATGCTCTTGCCGTACATGGCGCCTAGGCCATAGCCCACCGTGGTGAGATACACTGCGCCGTGGGGCACGAACCACTCGCGATAGGCGAGCTCGGTGAGGCCGGCCTTGCCCACGATGACCTTGGCCCCTGAGCGCTCGAACCACGCCGTCATGGACTTGCCGAAGCGAAACGACGCGGTGGCCGTCACCGCCTCCACCGCGTAGGAGCCATCGGCTCGCACGGAGGCGGCGGGCGAGCAGTGGAAGTTCACGTTGGTCAGCGCGCGCACGGAGTCGGGGAGCGGACGCCCCTTGTCCACCACCTGGCGATACACGCCCTCGCGCCCGGTGTAGAGGGCGCCCGAGACGTACACCACGTCCCCGAGCTTCAAGGACCGGATCGCCTCCGCGGGGACGGGCGTGGTGAGATGCACCTCGTCCATCACCACGTCGTCCAGCCGCTCGATGGCCATCACTCGATACCCTGGCGCCGGTAGTAGTCGGTGAACCACTGCGGGTCGCTGCGGAACTCCACGGTGCCGCTTGGGAAAACGCGCGCGGTGGCCCGGCGCGAGGAGAGGCAGAATTGGTGGATGGCCACGGGCATGCCACCCGTGTGCGTGTGGGCCAACTCCACGTGCGTCGCCACCACCATGGACGTGCCCGCGAAGCCCATGGCCCCGATGCCGATATGATTGCCCAACGCGGTCAGCTCCTCTTCGAGGGAAGCGGCGGAGGGATCCGGATTCCGGCTGCCCACCGCGCGGAGACAGGCCGCCTCCTTGCCGAGGCGCATGCAGGTGTCCTTGGAGCCGCCGATGCCCACGCCCACGATGGCGGGCTGGCAGGCGAGCCCGCGCTTGCCCGACTCGATGAGCGTATCCACGAAGAAGCGCTTGATGCCGGGCAGGCCGTCGCCGGGAAAGAGCATGCGCCAGTCCGTGCCGAAGAGGCCGCCCTTGTGCACGGTGATCACGTCGATCCAGGCGCCGCCCGGCTCCACGGAATAGGTCACCTCGGGCGCGTGGTAGCCCACGTTGTTGTTGTGGTCCTCTCGGGTGAGCGGATGCACACGATTGGGACGGAGCGGAATGGCTGCGGTCGCCTCCGCGGTGGCCCGCCGGAGCGCACGCTCGAGAGCGACCAGGCCTCCGTCGATCGACGCCTCGTTGCCGAGCTTCACGTAGTAGCGCGGCAACCCGGTGTCCGCGCACATGGGCCGGCGGTCCGCGGTGGCGATGTCCCAGTTCGCGAGCATCTCGTCGAGGACGAAGCGGGCGAGACGCTGCGTCTCGCGGTCGCGGGCGAGACGCACGCCCTCGCGGTAGTCGGGTGGAATGTCGATGGCCGCGCGCGCCATCAGCTCGCGAGCGGTGTCTTCGATCAGCTTGGCGGGAATCGGTGGCATGTCCGTGGAGGAGATCTGCCCTCATCTCCCCTGGGGGGAGATGAGGAGGCTCAGCGCTTGTTCTTGCGCTCGTCGCGGCGGAGCTTGTACTCGATGGAGTCGACCAAAGCCTGCCAGGACGCTTCGATGATGTTGTCGGCCACGCCCACGGTGCCCCACGTCTCGTTGCCGTCACCGGAGGTGATCAGCACGCGGGTCCGGGCTGCGGTGCCCTTGCTCTCGTCGAGGATGCGAACCTTGTAGTCGCGCAGGCTCATCTCGCGCAGGCTCGGATAGAAGTCCTCGAGCGCCTTGCGGAGGGCGTGGTCGAGGGCATTGACGGGGCCGTGGCCCGAGGCTGCGGTATGCTCGGCGATGCCCTTGACCATGAGGCGCACCGTGGCTTCCGCCACCGGCTCCGCCTCGCCGCGCTCCTCCTCGACGATGACGCGGAAGCCGTCGAGGTCGAAGTAGGGCTTGTGGTTGCCGAGAGCGCGCTCCATGAGCAGCTCGAAGGAAGCCTCCGCGCCCTCGAACTGGAAGCCCTCGTCCTCCATGCGCTTGAGCATCTCGAGGATGCGCCGCGCCTCCGGGGTGTTCTTGTCGAGGTCGATGCCGTACTCGCGGGCCTTCCAGAGGATGTTGGATTGCCCGGCCAGCTCGGAGACGAGCACGCGGCGGTGATTGCCTACCACCTCGGGATCCACGTGCTCGTAGGTCTCCGCGTGCTTGAGCACGGCGGAGACGTGGATGCCGCCCTTGTGGGCGAAGGCAGAGTCGCCCACATAGGGCTGGGCGTCCCACTGCTTGCGATTGGCGAGCTCGGACACGAAGCGGGAGACGTCGCGCAGCTCGCGGAGATTCTCGCGCGGAATGCAGTCGAGCCGCATCTTGAGCATCACGTTGGCGATGATCGACACGAGGTTGGCGTTGCCACAGCGCTCCCCGTAGCCGTTGATCGTCCCCTGCACGTGGTTCACGCCCTCCGAGACCGCAGCGAGAGTGTTCGCCACCGCGCACTCCGTGTCGTTGTGGACGTGGATGCCCAGCGGCGTCTCCGCGCGGACGTGGCGCTTCACCTCGCGGACGATCTCCGCCACCTCATGGGGCAGCCCGCCTCCGTTGGTGTCGCAGAGGACGAGGCAGTGAGCCCCCGCCGTCTCCGCCGCCTTGATGGTGGCCAGCGCGTACTCGGGGTTCTTCTTGAAGCCGTCGAAGAAGTGCTCGGCGTCGTAGATCACCTCCTCGAAGTGCTTGAGCAGATAGGCCACGGAGTCGCCGATCATGGCGAGATTCTCGTCGAGGGTGGTGCTGAGAGCGTGGGTCACGTGCAGGTCCCAGGACTTCCCGAAGATGGTGACCACGGGTGGTCCCGCCTCCACCAGCGCCTGGATGTTGCTGTCCTCGGGGGGTCGCACGCCGGGACGGCGCGTCGAGCCGAAGGCGGTGATCTTGGCGGACTTGAACACCGCGTCCTGCACGCGCTTGAAGAAGCGCAGATCCTTGGGGTTGGAGCCCGGCCATCCCCCCTCGATGTAGTGGATGCCGAGGGCGTCGAGCCGCTGGGCGATGCGGACCTTGTCCTCCATCGAGAAGGACACGCCTTCGCCCTGGGTGCCGTCGCGGAGGGTGGTGTCGTAGACCTTGATCTGCCGGGACATGGGACGGCCATCATCGCCCTCCCTCGCCCCGAGTGTCAAGTTTGGTCCGCGCCGACTTGAGTCGGCCTAACTCCGCGGCCCGACAGAGAGGATGTCGTGTCTCGATCACGCTGCCGGAGTTACACGCTCGGTTGCTGGCGTGTCAATTGGGGCAGCATGACACCGGTCAAGCGACATCGTGTACAGCGACCCGAACATCCTCGGGAGCACGCCTGTGTTTGTCGGCACTCGCGTGCCGATCCAATCGCTATTTGACTACCTGGAGGGCGGCGAAACCCTGGACGAGTTCCTCCGCCAGTTCCCGTCCGTCAAACGCGCCCAGGCGATCGCGACGCTCGACCTCGCCCGCGCTACGCTGTTGGCTGGTGCGCGTTCTTCTTGACGAGCAGTTTCCGGTAGACCTAGCCGCAGCGCTCAAGGGCCACAGTGTCGATACCGTGGTCCACCGCGGGTGGACTGGCATCACGAACGGTGAGCTTCTCGGTCGGATGGGGACCGAATCTGATGCGCTGGCCACGATGGACACCAGTAATTCTCGAGGCTCTCCGCGAACTCAAACCGGGCCAATTGCATTGCGTAGGCGTATGGCTCGGCGCTGACGCATGCAAAGCCTGCACGCGCGCTCCTGCCAGACCACACAAGCGGCTCGTTAGCCAGCCTCATCGGGATAGATGTCCGCAGCATCGGCCAGGGTTGAATTCACGAATGCCGTAAATGTATCCGCCACCAGCTTCGCCGGGCGCAAGCCATCGACAAGATAGATGCGCACGCGCTCGTGCGCAGCCGAGAACATGGCGGCGTAGAACCAGGACGAGTCGCAGTGATCCGCGAGCAGGATAGCGTCCTGAAGGTCGGGATAGAGCCGCTCCTCGTTGACTGATGGCTCGTCTCGTACCCAGTGCCATGATTGCAGATCCCAGATGCGGATCCAACCGTTGTCCGGCCTGGTAGGCCAGTTCATGCCATCCATCGCGCGATAGAACCAGGCCATGTCCTTCGGAAGACGCACCCCGAACTCCGTCTCGATCTGCCGGATAGTCGCGTCAGACGCAGGCGGGCGAACTGCGCCCTCCGGGCTGGCCGCTCTGAGTGCCTCGGCGAATTGCTCCCCCAAGTTCATCGCTTGTCTGGCTAACGTTGGCGCTCAGCGGCCGACGCGAGCAACGCGAGCGCCGGTCCACTGAAGCGCCTTGTTCGACGGCCGCCATTGCCAGCGCACTTCACGCGGGCTCGAGACGTGAGGCGTCGTCGCGGATCACAGCGATCACGGCCTACTGGATCACGTGGTCCGCGCGCCGGAGGAGCGACGGCGGCATGGTGAGACCGAGCGCCTTGGCGGTTTTGAGATTGATCACCAACTCGAACTTGGTCGGCTGCTCTATGGGCAGGTTGGCGGGCTTGGCCCCTTTCAGGATCTTGTCGACGTAGTTGGCCGCGCGCCGGAACAAGTCGGCTAGGTTCGGCCCATAGGACATGAGGCCGCCGTCGTCCACGTACTCCCTCGCTCCGTAGATGGACGGCAGCCGACTCCGCTGCGCGAAGCTTGCGACCTGATCCCGCCTCGCGACGGTGACGGGATTCCCCACAGGGACGATCATCGCCTGCGCACGCCCTTTCGCGACCGCTGAGAAGGCGCGATCGAGATCCTCACCGCGGGAAAGCTCGACGGACTGAAGCTCTACGTGCAGCGAGCGGGCCGCCACCTCGGTTTCCTTGTAGTCGAGTAAGTTCCCGCGGGAATCGGGATTTCAGAGGAGCGCGACCCGTGAGAGCTTGGGGACGACCTCCCTCAGCAGCTCCAGCCTCTTCCCACTGGTCTCCGGAGAAAGAGTGCTGAGCCCGGTGACGTTTCCACCTGGGCGTGCGAGGCTCGCCACGAATCCGGCCCCCGCGGGATCTGAGCTGAGCACCATCACCATCGGGATCGTCTGAGTTTCTCGTCTGACCGACGCAATAGCGAGGTCGTTGGTCGCTACGATCACGTCCGGCTTGAGCGCAACCAGCTCCCGCGCGAGCTGGGGAAGTCGTTCGACCGCGCCCTCGGTGAGGCGGACCTCGAGGAAAACCGTCTTCCCTTCGACGTAGCCGAGCTCCCGCAGGCCCTGCCTGAACGCGGTGATAAAGGGCACGATCGCCGCCTGAGTGGTGGTCCCGAGCCACCCGACCGTCGGGATCCTGGTGGCTTGCTGAGCATTGCTCGGGGGGCCAGCCGTGACAATGGTGAGCAGAAGTACGAGGCCGAAGAGCGTTCGAGAGCTCATGGAGTTCCTTGGTCGCCCGTGATCGCCAAGAGCGTAGTCGACGACAATGCGGGCGTCAAACGAGCACCACGCGACGCTGGGATGGGCCGGCTGGGCCATCTTCTCGACGGAGACGGGCGGCGAGTGCGCCGGCGTTGTTCAGTGCCGGCGAACGCCTCGGCGCTGAGCGGCCGCCGCTGGCGTGCTGGCTCGGCAGCGGCGCCTTCATTCCGGGCCGCTCAAGCGGCTTGTTCGGCGGTTCGTTCTTGCGGCACAACGCAACTGGCCACGCTCGTGCTCCCGTCACTCAAAGGTTAGGAAGGACGCTCCGGCGCGTTGCAAAACACCACGCAGAATACCTTGTTCGTAGCCATTCAGAAATGGCCCGAGCCGGTGGGTCCCACGGACGATCACGAGAGGTCGTATGAGCGACCATGTGTGCAGGAGCTGAAGTCCGTACGTCAGAAACTTCTCGAGGTACTCAGTGCGGTCGCCGGAGGGAGGCTCTCCAGGTCCGAAGAGATCGACACGGACGAGGCCCTGCGACGCAGGAACATCCCGTCCGACTGCCGCTACCTCGCGTGATCCTTCCCGCTCCCGCACATAGAGATAGGTCGGCAAGGAGCGGTGAGTTCCGTTGCGACTGAACGTGAAGGCCTCCGGTGCTACGTCGATGACGAGACGCGGCGCGAAGGTCCGGATTAGCCAGTTTGGAGTCTCAGGCGGCATGGCTCTCAGGAATCCGCCGAACGCACAGGATCACCCGCGGCCGAAGGCCGCCGCGTGAATCCTGTTGTTAGATTGAGATCTTGGGGCTGTAGAATCATTCGGACCGTAGCCGCAGCCCAAGTGCGGTCTTCCATCGGCCTCGGATCGCCGGCGCCGGGACGCGTTCGATGACTCCTCCGTGGGTAGGGTCGACTACATACCCAACTACTTTGCACATATCGGAGCACGAACTATGGCAGGGCATCTCAACAACGAGACGTAGGCGTCGTGAGCCGTCAAGCCAGCCGACGGCCGCGACGTTCGCGTACTCGTCTGAGCACCGCGGAAATAGCCGCTTGAAGTCTGCGAGTGGGAGCCCTCCTGGATCCGACGCGCTAACGCCTCCACTCTTCAGACGGTAGATCTTGACGGACCACGTGCCAACCCAGCCGCCATCGCTCTGCGTCAACGCAAAGGCCGTTGAGTCCGGCGCCCACAGAATTTCACCCAGACTGGCAAGCGGGATCGATGCCCCTGCGAAGCGCATGGCGTTGTTTCGGTCGACAAGGGTCAACTCCGTCTCCGTGACCCGCGTCGTGATAGCACCATCCGGAGAGGAAGCGATGATGTCGCGCCCATGGAGGGGGAAGTCGGCTATAGCCGTCGGCCCAGGCCACAAGTACTGCCCGCTCGCCAACCAGACTCCAGGCTGGGCTCTGCGT
>Ga0306921_10003463_pt1 | contig 16018 bp, 15 predicted proteins | sample sta12Cox44000080_FD_203760 | JGI IMG/M metagenome (GOLD analysis project Ga0306921, IMG submission 203760) | Lab enrichment of tropical soil microbial communities from Luquillo Experimental Forest, Puerto Rico - statoxic.12C.oxic.44.000.080 (v2)... | ecosystem: Environmental > Terrestrial >...
ATACGGCGACGCGAAGCCCTCAAGGATAACCACGGCCAAAGGAAGCCACAGATTTAAAAACCTTTTCATCGGCTCGCTATTCTTTGAGGGATTGAGACGCGCTGTGCGCAACTTCGTTGGCCAGAGCAAGGAGTGCGTCTTTTGTTAGATCGGTGACAAGAAGACAGGAGACGTCTCCGGCATCCCACGCGGCGACTTGCCGGCCTTCGCAAGTTCCAAGTTTAATCCCCCCAGCGGTCGTATCATCGAATCCGCGCAAGGCGGTCAGCGGAGAACGACTGACATACCAGGCGAGCCGTTGACCATCCCGCTCGAATAGAAGCAACCCGACCGATTCATCGTTGATGCGACACGAGCGAGCCCCAACCAGCTTAAAGCCGGAGGGACTTCGAACCGCCGTCGCAAATCCGATGCGCTGTTTTAGCCACTGCTCGGCTTGCTGCGTATCAGAAGTGCGCAGATCAAGGGAGGCGGCGTCTTGCGACATCTTCGCTGAGTCCCGCACAAACACCATGATGTCGGCCCCAGTCCTTTCCCTCAGAAGAATGATCCCGGCAACGGCCAACACCAGCGCAAGCGAGACCACCCCAGCCAGTTGCCCGTGCGCTCGAAGGAAAGCCAGCACGGGAACGGGTTGCCTAGCCGTGGGCTGCTGCACTCGACATCGCAAATCCTGATTTGGTGAAGGCACTGATTCGTATAGCCTGGCCAAAGATGCCTCGACCTCGCAGAGCCAGCGCCATTGCCGGCGGCAGTCCGGACATTCGTCCAAGTGTTCCTGCACGGCTAGGCTGTTCATGCCGTCCAGCCCGTTATCGTGGAAGGCATCCAGCAAACTTTGGACTTCTTGGCAACTAAGCTTCAGCATCCTTCCGTTCCTCCTGTAGTGATGTCGTGCATATAATGCCGCAATGCTTGGCGTAGTTGGCAAGGCGATGGCGCAGCCATCGTTTGGCCCGATGAAGGCGAGACATGACGGTGCCAATGGGGCACTCCAGCACTTCACTGATCTCGCGATAGCTTAAGCCACCCACAGCCTGAAAAAGCAGCGCTAAGCGTTCCGCGTCAGGTAGTTCAGTTATAGCGGTAACTATCTCTTGATCGAAAACCTCATCAAGGTTACGCCGGGCTTTTACGTCAGACACCTCCGGTGGTGAAGGCTCCTCAGAAGCCGCTAACAAGTTCTCGATGTCTGTCACCAGCTCCGGTCGACTGGACTCTTTCCTCAATTGATCTATGAATACGGTTCTTAAGATTCGAAACATCCAAGGCCGCACGTCCAGAGGCCCATGAAGTTGAGCACCTGAGCGCCAAGCGCGCAGGTATGTCTTCTGAACCAGATCCTCAGCGTGTGCCTTGTTCCCGGTCAGACGGAAAGCAGTTCGATAAAGGGCTTCAAAGCAGGCTAAAATCCCCTCTGTAAGAGCGTCATTCTCTTTTCCGGGCATCTATTGATTGAAAACGTACGGCCGAGCCGAATTATTCCCCATTCTACTTGAAGGAATAAATATTTTCTTTTCCGACTCTTAGATTCAGAATTGGGACCTCGGGAGGCTCGCAGGTCGTCATTGCCAATTGTTCACCATGCCCGAAACCAAAGGCCTAGGCCTTTATAATGTGGTCGTCGTTGGCGCCGGCACTGCCGGACTGGTGACCGCCGCCGCTACAGCCGCGCTTGGCGGACGTGTCGCACTCGTAGAGCGAAATAAGATGGGAGGCGATTGCCTCAACTACGGGTGCGTTCCAAGTAAGGCGCTGATCGCCTCGGCCCGCGTTATCGATCGCATCCGAAACGCCTCCAAGTGGGGCTTAGATGAGCAAGAGCCACGGTTCGAATTCGAAGACGTTTTCGAATCCATGAGAACGCGCAGAGCTAAGATAGCCCCGCACGACTCAGTCGAGCGATTTGAGTCACTGGGAGTCGATGTTTTCTCCGGCGAAGCAAGCTTTGTCTCACCCTACGAGATCATAGTTGATGGCCAGCGATTGCGTGGCAAGAACTTCGTAATTGCTGCCGGCACCCGTCCCGGGATCCCGCCCATCGAGGGAATACAAGACGTACCGTTTTTCACAAACGAATCCATTTTCGATGAGCTACGCAAAAAACCGGAGAGCATGATCGTTTTAGGAGGAGGGCCGATCGGTTGCGAACTCAGCCAGGCAATAAGCCGTCTTGGCGTCAAGGTCACGATCATTGAAGTGCTCGAGCAAATATTGCCGAAAGAAGACCGCGACGTCGCCGATTGGATGGAAACGCTACTCGCGGCTGAGGGTATCCGCGTGCTTCGTTCATCGCGAGCAACTCGGGTGTCGCTGCGCGATGGTAAAGTGCAGTTCGATCTGGTTCGCAGGCCGCACGGCGGTTACAAATCAGAGCCGATCCAAACTGTGGCCGCTACCCTACTCGTGTCTGCGGGACGCGTGCCAAACTTGGAAAAACTGAGCCTGGAGGCGGCAGGCGTGAAATTTAACTCGCGAGGTATCGAGGTAAACGCCTACTTGCAAACCTCTCAGCCACACATCTATGCGGCGGGCGACATTGTGGGCCCGTATCAATTCACGCACACCGCCGATGCGCAGGCACGGGTGGTAGTGCGAAACATCCTTATGCCAGTTCAATTGCTGCGCCAGAAAATGGATTATTCAGTGGTGCCGTGGTGCACTTATACTGATCCCGAGATCGCGCAGGTCGGACTGAATGAGAGCGAAGCGAAGCGACAAAACATCTCTTACGATCTGATCAGCATACGAATCGATGAACTAGACCGGGCCGTCGTCGATGGAGAAGAGCTCGGCTTCATCAAAGTACTAACGGTTAAAGGAACCGATAGAATTCTTGGCGTGACAATTGTGGCCGCGCATGCTGGCGACCTAGTGCACGAGTTCGTCCTAGCCATGAAGTACCACATCGGCCTCGGCCAGCTGGCCACGACGATTCATGCCTATCCCACATTTGCCGAGCTAGGACGAAAGGTTGGCGATTTGTACAATAAGAAACGGCTAAGACCGTTCGCGAAGAAAATCTTTACCTGGCTCTACGAGCGGGCGAGAGCCTCTTCCGAAGGCGCATCTCCGCAAACTCAGAGTGAGCGGAATATCACTTCTGGCAAGAGCGCTGAAGAACAGGAGGATATCTCTTAGGCGTGTTCCCTATGATTTCGGTGATTATTCCTACCTACGATGAGGCCGTTGCCCTTCATGCCACTCTCGATTCGGTTGCGGAAAATAGATCGAACAAGGAGGTAATCATCGCTGACGCCGGCAGTGTCGACGAGACGGGCGGGCTAGCACGGCGAAAAGCCTCAAGTGTTCTGCTTAGCCCCCGCCGACAACGCGCGTACCAGATGAACCTCGGCGCGCAGCATGCTCAGGGTTCCATTTTGCTGTTTCTACACGCCGACACCGAACTGCCTACTTCAGCGCTAGAGCAGATCGAGTCAGCTCTAAGGAACAATGGCCTTATCGGCGGGGGATTCGTGCGGCGGTACGATTCAAATTCGTGGTTCCTGCGAGCAACGTGTTTCCTTGCCAGTTTGCGCACACGATTGACTGGATGGTTTCTTGGGGATCAGGCGATCTTTATCCGGAGGGAGGTCTTTGAAGAGCTAGGCGGCTTCCGGGATCTCGACCTATTTGAAGACTTAGATTTCTCAAGGCGAATGGCGCAAATGGGTCAAGTGGTCACGCTGTCTCCACCGGTCATATCCTCGTCGCGCCGATTCCAACACCGTGGCGCAATGCTCACCACAGTCTTCGACCTCTGGCTGACAGCTCGTTACCTGATGGGAACCAGTCCCCTCAGGCTTGCCAAAGTGCAGCGCGCTTTCATCGAAAAAAGTCCGAACAAGAGCACCTTCCCGAGCGCGGCGATAGCCCCAAAATAGTGAACGAATAGGGTGGCAACGGTAAATGCCAAGCGCAGACAGAAATAGATGGAAGTGGATCGCACTAGCGGCACTGACCGTCGCTTTGTTAGTTGCCGCTCGCGTTCTACCTGTTAGGCAGTGGCTCGCAGAACTAAACGGCTCGGTCGCCCATCTGGGCATCTGGGGCATCATTCTCTTCGTCGCGGGCTATATCCTGGCAACGGTACTGTTTTTTCCCGCTTCCGTTTTAACTGTGGGCGCAGGGTTCGTCTTTGGCGTTTTCTTGGGAACCGTTATTGTGTCAATAGCTGCGACAACTGGAGCTGCGTTAGCCTTCTTGATCGCGCGCTATGTCGCGCGCGACCAGATTGAACAAAAGCTGAGCAGCAACCAAAAGTTTAAGAAGGTCGATCGGGCGATCGGCGAGCAAGGTGCCAAGCTGGTATTCTTACTGCGCCTAAGTCCGCTCATTCCATTTAACCTGAGCAATTATTTTTATGGGCTAACCGCGGTAAAGTTCTGGCCCTACGTATTGGCCAGCTGGATCGGTATGCTGCCAGGCACGCTGCTCTACGTCTATCTTGGCGCCGCAGGCAAAGCAGGTTTGAGCGGCACTGCGGGGCAAACTTCCGGTCGTTCGCTTTGGGAGTATCTGCTGTTCGGAATCGGTCTGATCGCGACGGTGATCGTGACGGTCTGGTTAACGCGCATCGCCCATCGCGAGTTGAGCAAAACAGAACTGAATCATCGTGAATCCTAAGGTTCTTTTCGCAATCCTCTCCCTCTTCTTGTTGGCAAGACCAGTTTTTGGATCCGATGGCGAAGGAGTGCGGGTGCCGGCCAATGTTTCGCACGACGTCTGGGACCTATTGCTAAAGAAATACGTCAACGATCGCGGCCTCGTTGCCTACGCTGAATGGAAAAAGAGCCAACCCGATCTTCGGGCGCTGGATAGCTATCTCAAAGAATTCGCTGAAAAGCCGCAGACCTTAGGCATCGGGAATGATGCAGCCGCCTCACTGATCAATCTGTACAATGCGACTACTATCCGCTGGATCCTCGCCAACTATCCAACTGACAGCATCAAAGGGCTTAAGGACTCATTTGCCGCCAAACGTCATGACGTCGGCGGCCGCAAAGTATCACTCGATGATGTCGAGAATAACGCGCTTCGGCCCCTGCTGGGTTATCGCACCCACGCTGTTCTCGTCTGCGCAGCCCGAAGCTGTCCCCCGCTGCAACGCTTTGCTTACACACCGACGCAGCTCGATGAACAAATCGAGACCGCTTACCGCGCCTGGCTTAGCCGATCGGACTTGAACCGGTTCTTACCCGAGGTGAAGAAGATCGAAATTTCTAGCATCTTCAATTGGTTCAAGGACGATTTCGACAATGCGGGCGGAGTTGCAAAGATCATTGCTCGATATGCGCCGCAGCAATACCACGACTTTCTAGCGAGCGGTAGCTTCGAGACAACCTATCTCTCCTACAACTGGGGGCTCAACGATCAAAGCGAGCACGGGAAGGAGTACAGCTGGATCACCCATCTGTGGGACTCGATTCTCAATTTCATCCAGGTCTGGAAGTAACGGATCGCGAAATCGGCCGCAATCCTAGCAAGAGAGCCCTACGCAGCGCAGTAGTTTTCGCCTGAGACTCGATTACTCAGCGAGCCGCGCGCGATTTTGTTCCACCGCTGCTCTTTGCCGCACCACGGGCGTTCCGTCGGGCCCGCACCAGTAATCGCGTTGTTCGCGGAAGGGTGTAAGCAGGGTATTCCAGATGGCGTTGTCCTCTGGCAGCGAGTAGCCGGGAATGCCGACGACGACTTCGTCTTGCGGAATGTTAACGCCTAAAGTGCGATGGAGTCTGTCCCACCAGGGGAAAACGGTACCAAAGTTGGAGTTGTTCTCACGCTGCACCTGCGAGTGGTGAATGCCATGCATTCGCGGGGTGACCAGCACAGTATTTAACAGACGCTCCATACCGATCGGCAGCCGCACGTTGCTATGGTGAAAAATGACCTCGGCCTGAAAGACGAGTTGGTAAACCGCAAATGCCCACGCCGAAGGACCAATGATACTCACCTGTAGGAGGCTGAAACACGTTGAGAGTATGATTTCGCCAAAATGGAAACGAAAGGCGGTAGAAACGTCCAGATCGGGGTCAATGTGGTGGACGTTGTGAAAGCGCCAGAGAAATGGCACCCGATGGTTGGCCACATGCCAGTAGTAGAAGGCAAGATCCATCAACAAAAAACTGAGCGTAAACTCAAGCGGGCCAGGTAAAGATAGAAGGTGGGCAAGTCCAAAACCCCTGCCCGCGGACCATCCTAGTGCCCATCTCGCCACTGGCTGCACCAGGCTGACCGCGGCGATGAAGGTGAATACCGCGATGACGAGGTTCACCAAGAGCCGCGCAATTAACGACCGAGTCGCTTTCCGTAGAGGGAAAAAGCGCTCCAGAAGAAACAGGAGCGCAAAAACTGCCGCAGCGATGAGCGACGTCGGAAGATTCTTCATCTTGCCATAGGGTCGCTCATTTAGGACGCAGGGTCACGCCACTCTTCTCATTGCTTGGGTCTCGACGTCGTGCGGGCCCTTGGGAGCAGTGGGCGGCTCACACTCGCACTGCCTGGGCGTCAGCAACTCTCTGTTCACCGATAGGTAAATCCGTTCTTCTGGCGGATCAGGACCAATGTGCAGGCTCCATGCCCGTTCGAGAAGGTCCCTTTCAGCCTTCGTAACGCGCTCTTCCAGCAGCGAATGCTCGTTCCAGGAGGGCACAATTATCTCTAGACGAAAGGTATTGGGGCGGGTCAGATCTTCCTGCAACCGCCAACTGTAGGCCCCATTCCGTAAATGGATGAGCCGGACTTCCCTCATCAGATCGATGAATTCCCTCCCGTGGGCGCAGTCGACGTTAAACTCGGTGCCGATTGAGACAGGGCCGTCGTACGGTTGTGGCGTAAAAATCAGTTTGGGCGAAAAGCTCATGACCGGGCCAGGCTCGAAATCGAGCGTCCCAGTGAAGTTTATGGATAATGGACAGGCCAGAGGCAGACTGATCAGGAACAGAATCGCCGCCCCCAGCAACGTCGAAGTCGTGCCCGCCGTTGCGACAGCGAAACCCCAAATCACTCCACCAAGGGCCAGTGCCCCCTGCGAAACCATGATTACTGTGGCGTTCATGCGGCCTCTCGCCCAACCGGGCATCGCGCGTTGACTTGCTACCCAGAGCTCGGAAGCGGACAACGTCCATCCAACACCTGCCAGCGCTGCGACAACCAGGAAAATTTCTTTCTGCCGAACAACCGCCATCAAAACGTAGACCAGCACGACCAGGAAATTGGCCAATATGATGAGGGTATTCGAGGAGTATCGGCGCCTGAGCGGTGGAATGATGAGCGCAGCCCCGGTAACTGAGCCAACCCCCATGCTCGTGAATAAAAGGCCGAGTTGGGACGGATTGAGCCGTAGCACTTGTAAGCCCACGACCGGCATCAATGCTGGAATCACTGAAATGAACAGCGCAAACAGGGCGTTTCGGGCCAAGACAACCTGAAGTCCCGGCGCATAACGAATGTAGCGCGTGGCTGTCACAAAAGACTGGAAAAAGCTCTCCAAACCAGTTCGCGACTGTTCTGTTATTCTCCGCCACTGCATCACAGCCAAAATCACCGGGAGGAAGCAGGCGGCATTCATCGCGAATACAAAGTTTGGTCCGAACAACGGGACCAGCAGCCCGCCCAAGGCTGGACCCACAATCCCGGAAATGTTCAGCTGCAAACCGGCTAAGGTCGTCGCCGAAGGGAACTCGGTCTTGGAAACGACCTCAGAAACGGTCGACGTCCAGACGGGCGCATTCAGCGCGAAACCGACGCCCATAAAAAACACGCCCGCCAGGATCACGGAGGGATTGAGAAGATGTAACCAGCCCAAAAACGCCAGACCTGCGGCCGCAGCCGCCAACCAGAGATTCACCAGAAAGAGCAACTGCTTCCGGTCCACCATATCAGCGAGCGCACCGGCTGGCAGGGTGAACAAAAAGAAGGGCAACGAAGCCACCGTCGACAGGAGCGAAATCAAAAGCGGTGACGGAGTGAGCATATTCATCATCCAGGTCGCAGCGGTATCGTGGGCCACCACACAGGTTCCGGAGATTACGGCGGCGATCCACAGTTTCCGAAATACCGGGTTTGCCAAAGCGGCCCAGGCCGAGGCGGTCCGACGATCGTAGCTGAACGGCGTAGCCTGCCAACGGGTCCTGTTTGCCGAACGATTACTGCTCAAATTCCCGTTCCGAAGTTTCAGAGCCCTCTACTATTAAGAGGCGGAACCGGGAAAATATATTCCGGCAGGTCGCGGTCCCGGCGCGGCAGTTTCAGCATCCTGTACCCTTCTCGGGAAACGCCTTAAACTAGAGGGCCACGGAGCTGTCCTTCAGATCGTGACGGAGGTCTGAGCCTCTGCCCAGAGGGCGTTGCAAGAAGCCGACAGGAACTTGGGACCGTTCGCCGGATTTATACTCAGGAATAAAACCGCGTTCAAACTGCTCCCAACGCTAGATCGACGCGCAGACCTCATGTTCAGGAACCCAAGGAAGCTATGTTTTGCAGCAATGTTTTCGGGCGCCGTTTTACTAGCTCCTAATCCTTCTCCGGCGGCAGAACAGAACCCAGCGGCACCTGACTGGCAACTTCCCGATATTGATGGAAAGCTGGTCAGTCTTGCAGATCTTAAAGGGAAAATACTGATCTTGGATTTCTGGGCTACCTGGTGCCCGCCATGCCGTCAGGAGATTCCTGGCTTTGTCGCATTGCAACGAAAATACCAAGACAGAGGCTTGGTTGTTATTGGGGTCTCGCTTGATAAGCAGGGTCCCAGTGTAGTTAAACCTTTCGCGCTTCAGTTCGCGATGAACTACCCGGTTTTGATGGGTAACAAGAAGATAATCACCGATTACGGCATCGAAGTCATCCCGACGACATTTATTATCGACCAGCAGGGTAACATTGTCACCGTCCACGAGGGTTTTGCCGATAGTGCGACCTTCGAAAGTGAGATCCTCCCCCTCTTGTGACGCCAAGATGTTGCCACGTTCACCGTACTCCTGGATACCAACCGTCTCGGGGACTGCGCCCGCGCGCTTGGCGGACGCTTTGTTCTTAAAGGTGACCACAAGCGGCTAGTCTTTAGCTGTTTCTTTCCCATGGCCTCGGATCATCCATTACTGGCGCTTGACCATTTGGACAATCTTTGGTTCCAGATCGCGGGCACCATTTGCAACCTCCGCTGCAATCACTGCTTCATCTCTTGTTCGCCTGAGAATGGCGCGCTGGGCATGATGACCTTCGAACAGTTTCTCCCTTATCTCCACGAAGCCATTCAGCTTGGCGTCAAAGAGTTCTACTTTACCGGAGGCGAACCGTTCGCCAATTCGGACCTCCTGAAAGTTCTCGAAGCGACACTTCAAGTCGGTCCGGCTACGGTCTTGACGAATGCCACGCTTTTCAGTTCACAAGTCGTAAAAGAATTGGCGTCCATCAGAGACGCCTCTATTTACTCGCTGGAGCTGCGCGTGAGCATGGATGGATTTTCGCCCGAGACAAACGATCCGATCCGGGGACCTGGCACGTTTAACCGCATTATGCGGGGGCTAAAACTCCTACTCGATGGTGGGTTTTTGCCAATCATCACAGCCATGCGCAGTTGGCCAATCGAACAGGATGAAGCCCAACTCGCTGGGTTTAAGACTTCCCTTGCCGAGATCGGATACACACGTCCGCGGATTAAATTTCTGCCGTCCTTGAAGATCGGTCAGGAAGCTTTACGCGACCACGGATATTCGGAGCACGATTACCTCACCGAATCGATGATGGTCGGATATGACAAAAGTCAGCTGATGTGTTCCAACAGCCGAGTCGTCAGTTCCCGGGGTGTTCATGTCTGCCCGATTTTGGTGGATCAACCCGATTCACTTCTCGGTCAACGACTCTCTAGTGCAAAACAGCAGTTCAAGCTCAGGTACCAGGCTTGCCTGACCTGCTACCAGTACGGCGCTTTATGCTCGAACGCATCATCAGCCGCAGCGAACTTCGAAAGTGCTAGAATATCAGGCTCTAGACCGCCCTGATTCACCGAAGCGTATGTTACCCAAGCCGCTCAACGCACATCGCATCGCATTTTTCGGAGGTGTCTACAGCAATTATCTTGCTCTGGAGGCTCTCCTCAAGGACGCGAGGGAACGTGGCGTCCAGCGACTGTACTGTCTTGGGGACCTGGGCGCATTCGGACCATCGCCCGATCGAGCTTGCAACGCTCTACGCGAAGTGGGGATTCCAGTCGTTCAAGGAAATTACGATAACTCGGTCGGAAACGGACTCGCGGACTGCCAATGCGGTTACACCGACCCGCGGGACAACTATTTCGCTAAGGTCTCTTACGATTACACTTTTCGGCACACGAGCAGTGAAAACAAAACCTGGCTACGGAACCTTCCGGCGGAGCTTCGCTTTCGTTTAGGCCCATTCCGCGTTTTGCTCTGTCATGGATCACCAAGGAAAATGAATGAATTCCTCTGGGAGACCACCACCTCCGATGCCTTTCTCAATTGGTTGTTCAAGAAATACCACACGGACATTATCGTCGGAACTCATACCGGGCTGCATTGGCATCGAGAACCATCCCCGGGCAAGCATTTCATTAATTGTGGCGCGATTGGGCGGCCGCCAAATGATGGCCAAAGAACGGTCGTGTATGCCATAATCAACGCTGAGAACGCCGGGCGTGCCAGGAGGGCCCCGGCGGAACTCGGGAGTCCATCCCGGCATTACGACGGGAACGCTTGCCGTCTAGAAGTGGATTTCGTGCGCTTGACATACGATTACGACCGTCTCGCCACCGAGATGGCTTTGGAAGGGTTACCGGACGAATTTATCAAAACAATCCGGACAGGCTGGTGGACGACATGCAATGAAATCCTTCCCGCCCAAGAGCGCCGCCGCGGGATTTACTAGGATGACCTCTCGCGCAAGCCAGCAGCCGGGTCATCGCCCTCCAGGGGGTAGCTGTGCGATTGGCATCTTAGCCAAAGCACCCGGGCCGGGATCTTGTAAAACTCGGCTCTGTCCGCCTCTGACCCCTCAAGAATCCGTGGCGCTGAGCCGATGTTTCCTACAGGACACTGCTGAAAACGTCTCGACGATCTGTTTGCAAAAAGAAGGTATTATCGGCGTCGCCGTTTACACGCCGGTGGAAAGTGAGCAGGATTTTCAAAAGTTGCTGCCAGACGATTTTTTGCTTGTCCCCCAACGTGGCGAATCTCTAGGCGATCGGCTGCATCACGCTGCAGAAGACCTATTCTTGGCCGGCTTCGATTCAGTCTGTTTGATCGGTTCCGACAGTCCAACGCTACCCTCGTCATGCCTTAAGGCGGTGGTCGAGTACCTAAAATGCTCCAGGGATGGGGTTGTCATCGGGCCCACCATTGATGGCGGTTATTACGCGATTGGATTGAAGGCTCCCCGCCAACGCCTATTCGAGGATATTAGCTGGAGTACGGGTCGGGTTTTCGAACAAACGAAGGCTCATATCGCCGAGTTGGCGCTACCCCACATGACGCTTTCGATCTGGTACGATGTAGATGATGAGGTTGCTCTGAAGCGATTGTTCGATGGCCTCTGCCAGAACGGACAACCACGCAGATCTAACTCCGGGTACCTCGCCATTCAGACGCGACGTCTCTTGAACCGCCTGTTTCTTACGGAGGATACAAGTCGCACCTAACAAACTCGCCAGCCCTAACCGGACCCAATTCCAAAGAACCTACCCAACCAGATGATTAGTCCCTCACCGCTTCTTGTGGAATTGGGCCTGGGAGGTGGAACATGAACCGACGATCGAGCCCGCTGCACTCCGGTTGGCGGCAGTCGCTCTTTCTACTGGCAGCCGCCAGCCTCCTGGTACTCTGTGCTGCCATCAGCGAATTCCATTGGACTCAAGCAAAAGCAATGTGGCGGGTCATCCTGTTCTTTTTGCTTTTGCCGACATGTTTGGCGTTGACGTTCACTTGGCCGCGAAACAGCGCGCCCCGCGGTCAGATAGCCGGCCTGTTATTGCTCGCCCTCTTAGCGCGGTTGGCGCTACTTCCTCATCCTGCCGATTCCGACGCCAGTCGTTATTTGTGGGAGGGACGACTAATTCGAGCCGGCCAAGATCCCTATGCGCACGTTGCTTCAGGTTCTGAATGGGCCGGACTGCGTGATGCCTACTGGCAAGGAATGAATCAGAAAGATTTGCGTGCCATCTATCCACCGCTCGCCGAGTGGATTTTTGCTGCAGTCGGTGGGCTCTGGTATGACCCGATGGCACTGAAGATCTTGTTTGTGGTTTTTGATCTGGGATCGATTGCGCTGCTTCTGGCAATGTTATCCTGTCGCTCGCAGCCATTGCGGTTCGCGGGCCTCTACGCATTTAATCCGGTTCCACTAATCGGATTCGCCGCCGAAGCACACTTCGACGCGTTGCTTATCTTTTTCATCCTGCTGGCACTCTGGTTGCACGACCGCCACTACGCTGCGTGGAGTTGGGCGGCTCTCGGTCTGGCTGTGCAGATCAAGCTGGTGGCCGTCTTGCTCGCGCCGCTCTTTATCCGTCAAGGCGGCTGGCGCAAGGCGTGGGCGGGGGCACTGGTCGCATCGCTACCCTTTCTGCCTCACGCAGCCTACATCGATCCGTGGTTTTCTGGGGTCCGTCATTTTGGGCTGGACCTCGGGTTCAACGGATCCATCCACGCGGCCGCTGCGGTAGCATTCGGTAATCGACCTACCGCTGCCGCGGTGTGTATGGTGCTCCTGATCCTGTGGATCGCCCTCGTAGTGTTTCTGGAGACCGATTTGTGGCGGGCCGTTTTCTGCGTGATGGGCGGCTTGATCCTGCTCTCACCGATCGTGCACTATTGGTATTTGTCGTGGGCTCTCGTATTCGTTCCGATTTTCCCGTCGCTGGCGTGGCTCGCGCTGAGCGGGATGATGGCGTTGTATTTTCTCGCGGGCCTCACACCTGACTCCTCAATGCCCCTCTGGGCGCAGATCGCGATCTGGACACCGTTTGGGATCCTGCTTGCTCGCGAAGCAGTCCTCGGCCTTCGTCCGCTGCTAACGCAAAGGACTCCTGCAAAACCGGCACAGGTTCGCTCGCTGGCAGTTGTCGTGCCGGCCCTGAACGAATCGAATATGCTGCCAAAGTGCCTTCTTTCCGTTCTGCGGATGTCGCGTCGTCCGGATGAGGTCATTGTCGTCGACGGCGGTTCGCTCGACGGCACCCGCGAGGTTGCGGCGCAACTTGGTGCAACCATAATGTCGAGCGAACCGGGCCGCGGTCGGCAGATTGCCGCTGGCGTAGCTGAGGCGGAAGCGGACGTTGTGCTCGTTGTGCACGCTGATTCCGAGATAGCGCCCGATGCGGCCAATCGGATGCTTGCCGCCTTGAACGCGCGGCCGCAGGCAGTCGGCGGGGCCGTTGGTCAGTGCTTCGACGATGATACTCCGAGCCTTTGCCTCATCGAATGGCTCAACGAAGTCAAGTCCGTGCTTCTCGGTTTGTCGTTCGGCGATCAGGGACAGTTCTTTCGCCGGGCCGCAATCGTGGCTACCGGAGGGTTTCCCAACCTATCGTTGATGGAAGACGTCGAACTAAGCCTGCGCTTGCGGGCGGCCGGGCCGATGCTTTACCTGGGCGGGGGCTTAGTCTCTTCCAGCCGCCGGTGGCGGAAAGTAAGCTGGCTCAGGTGTTGTGTCACAGTCATCGCCATGACCGCAATCTATCGTCTCCGACGAGCACAGGGTGCGCAGATTGCGGATATTTTATATCGTCGCTACTACGCCACCGCAGCGATCAACACCCAACGCTCAAGTTAATGCGCGGACGGTAGTCTGCCTACAATTGTAATCACTTCAAGTCATGCGCTCGCAGCTGCGGGTTGAGCAAAACGCCCCAGCGCTCGTTGTACGGGTGCACTACGTGTACAGCGCGACCATTCGCAGTCAACGGGCGTCCCTCATTCGCCCATTCGAAGATCGAGCCTTGCAGGTTGAAGACGTTAGTTCGGCCAGATCGCATCAATTGTGCCGCCGCCTTAGAAGAGCGCACACCTACGGAGCAGTAAAGCACGACTGGTTGTCGGTCTGACGCTCCGCGAAGGACAGACGCAATCTGGCTCGGTGATTCCGCCCAGATGGCACCGGGCAAATGACTGACTTCGTACTCTTCGCGCAGACGCACGTCGATGAGCAGCGGAGCCCCCTCATTGCTAGCCGCCATCCGCTCGGCGAGTTCGCTTGTGCTCATCTGAGGCACTTCCGGCCAATCGCGCTGGATCCAAGTAAAGACGGCGCTCCAAGTGATGGAGTCCTTCGTACCCGAGTACACCATTCTATCGGTGATCCAGGCTTGTCCAATTAGAAAACCAATTGTCGCTACCAACGGCCAAGCTGGTCGCAATTGCACAGGAGGGAAACCAGATATCCTCTTGTCCCACATCTTAGATTTCCAAGCAAACATAAGCAACTCGTTGAGATTGTCGGCGATGTTTAGTCCACCAGCGCCTCCAGCGCCATTCCCTTTCCCTCCACACCATGCAAATACCAGGGGACCATTACAATGACGCCAATCAGCCAGAAAGCGGCCAGCAGCACCAGCGCAGCTAACATACCCGCTGCGTTGGCTACTAGGGTCAACCCGAGCGGGGCCATGAAGGCCCCGACACGTCCCACTGCTACTGACACGCCAATACCCGTTGAGCGCAAATGAGTCGGAAAAATTTCTGAAAATGTTGGGTAAGCAGAAATCCAGCTGCCGGTGGCAAATAGGTTGGCCAAAGTAAAAGCCATTAGCACCGAGCGCCAATCGCGCGTATAGGTCGCGGCTGCCAGCAGAAGGACACCGAGTGCCGCCAAGGCATAAAACGAGGGAACAGTGATCTTGCGCCCGAGCTTATCAAGCAAGACAGCCGCCACGACGCCCCCAACCAGGGCACCGAAATTGCCAATCAAATAAAACCAGGGCACGAACTGAGATGGCACTGCAACTGCTGGTAGGATGAATAGCGCTAAGAAGGAAAATAGGCCGTAATAGCCCGCGGCCTCCGAAAAATCTAGAAGGCTCCCTAGCGCCGTGCGGCCGGGATAGCGCGCGATCAATTCGTGGCTCTGCTCCCAAAAGCTGCTGTGCTTTTCCGATGAGGCGGTTCTTCGAATAAATCCAGCAGAGCCGCCGCCGAGATTCCCGAACCGCCCTTTTTCTAGATTCCCGACCACCGCCTGGGCATCTTCCACTTTGCCGCGTGCGAGCAGCCAGCGGGGCGATTCGGGAATGTAGCGGCGGACCAACCCCGTGCATAGCGCGATTACAGCGCCGAAACCGAACGCCGCACGCCATCCTACGTCCGGTGGCAGACTGTTAAGCAGGTATAAGGTCACCAACGCGGCTAAAATCGCGCCTAATGACCAGAAATTCATTACGGTCGCGTTAGTTTTTCCGCGATGGCGGGCGGGAATGAACTCGCTAATTGCTGCATTGATTGCAGCGTACTCCGCGCCGATGCCCACCGCCGTTAACAAGCGAAGCACCATAAACGAACCGTAGCCCCAGGCAAACGCGGTCAAAAACGTAAACAAACCGTACAGCAGCAATGTCAGCAGAAACAGAGGCCTGCGCCCGAAGCGATCAGCGAGGTAGCCGAATAGGTACGCACCAACCATAATGCCCACAAACCAGATACTGAGAATCCACGATGCCTGAAGGCTCGTTAAGTGCCACAGATCGCGCAATGTACCAATAACGTTGTTGACGATCGTGACCTCAAAGGCATCCAAGAGCCAACCAATACCGAGAGCTGCCGTAATGGCGGTATGTACGCGATTCCAGCTCGCAGCATCCAGTCTCCGCAAAAGTGCGCTCATATCGTTTTCGTAATTGTGAGAGGAATTGTCTGGGACCTTTATTTCGCGCGCAAGGTGTTGACGTTGCCGGTCTGGATCGCTGTTTTCGCATTCGTATCATTGGCCGTTTGTTTTCTCCGCCGCGAATAAGCCTCGGGTATTATTCTGCGCAGCAGGAGAGTCTTGCTGGGTCTTTGCGGCGTGAAATGGC
>Ga0306921_10003464_pt1 | contig 16013 bp, 17 predicted proteins | sample sta12Cox44000080_FD_203760 | JGI IMG/M metagenome (GOLD analysis project Ga0306921, IMG submission 203760) | Lab enrichment of tropical soil microbial communities from Luquillo Experimental Forest, Puerto Rico - statoxic.12C.oxic.44.000.080 (v2)... | ecosystem: Environmental > Terrestrial >...
AGCTGTCGTTATTCGCGCGCAACCCGTTTCCGCAGGGCCCTCCGCGACAAATCCGCACGGTGCTGTGGCAATACTGGTTCACGGACCTTGCCACGAAGCGGTCGACGGGAATGTGGTGGCGTCGCGAGTTCATGGGACTCTACGCACCGGCGCTCGAGCGAGGGCCGGACGACCGGTTCTTTGTAACCGAATGGCCGGAGTCGTTGCCCTCTCCTCCGTAGTTGCAGGCAAATGAAAACACATGAAGGAAGGCTGAAAGTGGTATTCTTCCCTGGCTCAACAGCAGCTGCCTTCGAGGAGATGTCCCGATGCGTCAAGTTCTGCGTGCCTTTGCAGGTTTCGCGATTTTCCTCGGTGCGACTTTCCTGGCCAGCGCGCAACGCCCGCCGGAAGAGTTGAAACCACCGGCGAACGAACAACTGCTGTTGCAGGTCCATTCCACGGGCACCCAGATTTACGCCTGCAAAGCGGAAGGCGCCAAATTCACGTGGACACTGAAGGGCGTCGAGGCGCAGCTCGCGGAAAAGGACGCCCTTCGGCAAGCATTCGACCGGACCGACATGGGAAGCGCTGGACGGCAGCCGCGTGACGGGCAAAGCCACAGCGAACACGCCTTCGCCCGATAGCGACTCCATCCCGTGGCTGCTGATCACCGCCGCAAGCCACAGCGGCAACGAAGGGACACTCCGCAAGGTCACGTCGATTCAGCGCCTGAACACCAAGGGTGGCAAGGCTCCCGGCACCGGGTGCGTTAAACAAAACGTGGATCAGGAAGTGCACGTTCCCTACAGCGCCGACTATCTGTTCTTCGCCCCGAAATAGCGGCAAGCGGCCGGGCCCAGTGGCAAGTGGTCTGCGATGATGGCGCGGCGGCGAATCATTCGCGACGTAAGGTCTGTTCGACCATCTCGCGAGACGGTTTCTCGGCGGCGTAGACCTTGAGATTCTTGACGGTCTTCAAGGCTTTGCAGTGAGGACAATCGTCGAGTTGGTGCAGACAGGGGAGCCGTAGAAACAAGCGTTCAAGCTTGTCGAGTTGCCGTAGAAGTACCCAGTCTGGCATCGGGCCCCCGCAACAGATTCCCTAATTAGGTAGGTGAACTCTTCGGTTTACTTGGTCGTCAGCTGAACGAGAGCATAGCACCAATTTGCCGATAAAATACAGGCTTTTTTGCGGGGGCACGAACCTGGCGCGTTTAGGGCGGACGGGAATCTGAGTAGGGAGGCAAGACGCGGCGATCGAGATGCCCTCGCGGCGCCCGCCCTTGCCTGGCACTCGGGATAACGAACAGGAGGAGGGGGTGGCGGCAAGCAGGGCTGGCTGGGGCTGGCTGGCGAGGGATGACGACGAGTAAGATGTTGAAAGGAATGGCAGTAAGAAGCGACAGTGGGTCTAGTTCGGGCAGTCCGGCGGGGGTGGCGGGAAGTGCAAGTGCAATGGCGCGATTTGCTAGTGCCTTCAAGGCCCCGCCGCATTTAAGCTGGTGTTTTCCAGCCCAAGGAGGAATGCACCATGAGCGAAGCCGCTCGACAGAAAACCGTAACCGAAACTGCCCCCTCAAGAATCACCGAGACTTTCAGCGCACGCGCCTACGCGGCGGCGAGTCCAACGGCGGCACTGGCCCCTTTCACCGTTCCGCGACGCGCGCCCGGACCGCAGGGTGTGCAGATCGAAATTCTCTATTGCGGCGTGTGCCACTCGGACCTGCACACCGTGCGGAACGAATGGGAAAGCGCGATGGCAACGGCTTATCCGTGCGTGCCGGGACACGAGATTGTGGGACGCGTAGTGAAGGCGGGCACAGGCGTCAAGAAGTTCAAGGAAGGCGAGATTGTGGCTGTGGGGTGCATAGTGGATTCCTGCCGGCACTGCGCGAGCTGCCTTCAGGGACTGGAGCAATACTGCGAGAACGGGATGGTGTTGACGTACAACGGTCCCGACAGCCATCTGGGTGGCGTGACGTATGGAGGCTACTCGGACAGCATCGTGGTGGACGAGAATTATGTGCTGCGCGTGCCCAAAAAGCTGGATCTCGCGGGGACCGCGCCACTGCTTTGCGCGGGGATCACCACGTATTCGCCGCTGCGGCACTGGAAGGTTGCGAAGGGAAAGAAGGTAGGCATCGTGGGCCTCGGCGGGCTGGGGCACATGGGCGTCAAATTCGCGAAAGCGTTTGGCGCGCTCGTGGTGCTGTTCACGACGTCGCCGAACAAGACGGCGGACGCAAAGCGGCTGGGCGTGGACGAAGTGGTGGTGTCAAGAAATGAGGCGGAGATGCAGAAGCAGGCGGCGAGCTTTGACTTCATCCTCGACGCTGTTTCGGCGAACCACGATCTGAACGCTTACCTGAACCTGCTGAAGCGCGATGCAACGCTGACACTGGTTGGGGCGCCGAAGGATCCGCTGCCAGTGGGCGCGTTCGGTTTGCTGATGAAGAGGGGGAGCCTGGCGGGTTCGGCGATTGGCGGGATCCGCGAGACGCAGGAAATGCTGGATTTCTGTGGCGAGCACGGAATCACGGCGGATATCGAGCTGATCCGCATTCAGCAGATCAACGAAGCGTACGAACGGCTGCTGAAGAGCGACGTGAAGTATCGCTTTGTGATCGACATGGCGTCGCTGAAGTAAGATGACGAACCGCTTCCGCGTATCGAGTGCGTTGCTGAAAAGGCTCGACGACATGGGCCTTTCGGTTACGGCAGTCCTGCAACAGGCAGGGCTGCCGGCGGCCCTGTTCCGCCAGGAAAAAATCCTGGTGAGCACCGAGGAGCTTTTTGCATTCTACCGCGGAATTGCGGAGGTGGGCGGGGCGCCGGATACAGGACTGAAGCTGGGCAGCGAGGAGCGCCTCGAGAGGTATGACCCGATCGCACTAGCGGCGCTGTCGAGCCGGTCGCTTGGCGATGCGCTGCAGAGGCTCGGAAGGTACAAGCAACTCACATGCCCGGAAAAAATCACGGTGGTGCCGCGGGGAAATGAATGCGAGCTGCGATTTGCGTGGCTCCTGGCGCACGAGCCGGAACCTGCGTTGCTGGTGGATGTGTGCTTTGCGTGGATTATTTCGATTGCGCGGCGGGGAACGGGCCAGCGCGTCGAGCCGAAACAAGTGGAGTTTCAGCGCGAAGCGGGGAACCGAGCGCTCTACGAAAAACATTTCGGGTGCCCGGTGAAATTTCAAGCCAGGCATAACGGGCTGATCTTCCATGCGGCGGATGTGGACAAGCCGTTTGTGACGCACAACGCGGAACTGCTGGGGATGGTTGCGCCGCAACTGGAGGCGGAACTGACCGAGCAGATATCAGAGAAAACCATCCGCGAACAGGTGAAGGGCGTGCTGAAACGGTTGCTGGCCGGACAGCGACCGGGACTGCACGACGTTGCGCGGGAATTGCGGCTGAGCGCGCGGACGCTGCAACGGCGGCTGACCGGCGAGAAGGTCACCTTTCAGCGATTGATGGAAGAAGCTCGGCGCGAGCTGGCGCGTCACTACCTGATGCATTCTTCGCTTGAGTTGAATGAAACGGCGTACCTGCTGGGGTACGAGGACGCCAATTCGTTTTTCCGCGCGTTTCACCAGTGGGAAGGCACGTCTCCGGGCGATTGGCGCGCCACGCACCGGGTGAGCGCGCCGCATGCAATTCCGCTTCAGTCAGCCAGCGCAACTTCCGTTTCTGCCGCGAACCGTTGAGGCGTTGCGCGCGCCGCGGCGCTCGCGCTAGGCCGCGTTTCCGCGTCGGGGGATGACGGCGCTGGCCTGGTCAGAGTAGGCGCTCTCTGAGCCGGAAGAATTGAGCGAAGTAGTACTAGGTGTTGGCGCTCGTGACGCTCGTGTCGGTGTAGCTGAGGGCGGTAATGAGCGCCGAGTTGATCCCAGGTCAACTGTTCGGCTTTGGGAGGATGCGGGAGGGTCACTTCCTCAACCAGATTTCGACGCGCCTGTTTTTCTCGCGGCCGTCCGGGGTATCGTTTGACGCCACCGGAAGCTGAGATCCCAGACCGATCACGGCTGAGGCATTAACGCCGCGCTGTTCAAACTGCTGCGCTACGGCGGTCGCGCGGTTCTTCGACAGGGCATCATTCATCTGAGGGGCTCCGGTGCTGTCGGCGAAGCCGAAGAGAAGAATGTTCTGGCCCGAGTAGTGCAGGTCCGTCAGGAAACTGACGACGCGGTCGAGGTCAGCGAGCGCCTTGTTGTCCAGTTCAGAACTGGCAGTGCGGAAGCGAAAATCGAGCGAGAGGCGGGTGGCCCCCGTTGTGAGTTGTCTGTATCGTTGAGGTGCGTCGCTCGGAACCGTAGTTCCTTGCGTAGGAGCGACGTTCTGGCCGACGAAACCGATTCTTTCGACAATTTCCTGGCCCTGAGGAGACAGGGCAAAGTCCACAAATTTCCGCGCCAGATCGTTAGTGGGACTTGAAGCGGTGTAGAGAAACAAGCGGCGTGAGAGCGCGTAGTCCTCGGTCGAAACGGTGAAATGGTTCGGCAGGAAAGGACGCGTCCCGTTCTCGGAAACCGCGATGGCCTTTGCTTCCCGGATGTAAGGCAAGCCGATAAAGCCGATGCCGTTGGGGTCCTTGGCGACGGAATCGGAAAGTTCGCGGCTATCTTCGAAGCGCTTGGCACCGGGCACCAGCTTCTTGCTACCAAGGACAAGAGCCTTGAATGTGTCGTAAGTTCCGGACTTGTCATCACGGGCGTAAACGTCGATTGGCGCGTTCGGACCGCCCAACTGCTTCCAATCGGAGACTTCACCGGCAAATACGCGGGCGATCTGGTCTTTCGTGAGCGACTGCACGGGGTTGGCCTTGCTGACAATCACGGCGATTCCGTCGAGTCCCACGACATGCTCGGAGGCGGCTGAAGTCATGTCACCGAGCGCCGCCAAGTTCGTCGCTTCCTCCGGCTTGACCTTGCGAGATGCCATTCCGACGTCGCAGAGGGACTTGCTTAGATCTTCGAATGCCGTCGCAGAACCATGGGCGTGAATTTCAATTGTCTTGACGGAAGACTCGCCTGGAAAAATTCCTTGAACGCGAACCTCGTCTTCTTTGTCGCCGCGCACGGTCTTGACACCCGTGGCACCTTCGCGCTGCCGGAGAAACTCTTCGGCAAGCGCCGGTCCCAACGCGGCGCCAATGGTGTTCGAGCCGCTGACACGCAGGACTACTGCTCCAGGACCGCCGGATGCCGCGCCGACTCCGCTCGCGTGCGACCGTGTCCAGAAAAAATAGCCAAGGACAGTTAAGATCAGCCCCGTAACGATACCGAACACGAGATTTAGTGGAATCTTACGGCGCGGAGTTTGGCTTGATCGCAGAGGCTTACCGCAGGCAGGGCAGACGAAGTCCTTGGCCGGCGGGACGGTAATCAGTTCCTTGCTATCGGCCTTGCTGCAGTGCCCGAGGTTGATACATTGACCGATGTGGGGCGGCGGCATAGCTACTTCCCTCGGCACCTAGAATAAATCTGGATTCGTTGAAGCTGTCAATCTTTTTTGCTGGCAGGGACTAGAACTACCTATGGAGTCCTGCTGCCGGAAACCCATGGCTGCGACCGGATCCATGCGCCTAGAAGCGGAGGCTCTTCAACATCGCTTCATAGGTTGGCTGGAAGCGGTCGAAATCAGACTGCGGCGCGACAAAGACCATGAAGATGACCGAACCGTCAGGCTGGGGGACCGTGACGAGCCAGTCCCGCTCCTTCTGAGCTTTGCCGTTGGCACCAGGGAAGGGCGAGATGGATTGCAAGGTGATGGAGCGTCCCTGGGTACCGGCCACGGCGATCGGCTGCGGGTCGCTCGTTGGCTGCAGCGTCTCGTTCTGCTCCATATCCTTAACAAGTTCGCGGGTGACGTCGTCGATGCTCATGCGCTCACCCTTGGGTGGCGCAACGCCGTTTAGGAGCACGCCGTAACCTACACCACTGCTGGTGATTCCGGCTTCGGGAGCGATGGTGACGAATTGCCCCTGCTTTTTGGGCAGAATGACTTGCCAGTTTTCCGGACGTTCAATTTTCAAGGGGCCAAGATCGGCGGTGACCATGCTCTGGCCAGGGAGAACACTTTGCAGGGAGACGGCAGTCACGCGGGGTGAAGAGCCGGGAGCAGCGGCGGGTGAACTGGTGGTCAGGGCATTCGCACCGGCAGGGTTAAAAACCGCTCCGTTCTTCTTGTTCAACGAAGCCCACTGGCCCGACTTTGCGCCCTGCGCAATCTCCTGACCGGTGTAGGCCTTTACTCCCATCGCCTGCTGACGGACTTTTTCAAAAGCGGGGCTGTTGCCGGAGTAATTCTCCGGCGGCCAATTGCGAATTTCTCTTTCAATGGCTTGTTCGCGATTACCGGGATTGGGGTGGTCGCTGAGCCATTGCGGCGGCGTTTGGCCACCCTCTTTTTCGAGGGTCTTAAAGAAATCGGCCATTGCCTGCGGGTTGTAACCCGCCTTGTAGAGGATGATGGTGCCGACGGCGTCGGCCTGCGATTCGTCGCTGCGAGAGTACTTCAGCATGAGCCCTTCGGCTCCCATTTGAAGTCCCATCTGCCCAAGTTCTCCTACGGTCCCTCCCATGGTTGCTCCGAGAGCGGCTCCGGCAATTCCGGCGAGCAAGCTGGTGGTCTGCGCCTTGCTGGCCTGCTTCGCAGAGTGCTGCATGTAGACGTGAGACATTTCGTGCCCCATGACGCCGGCGAGTTCGGCTTCGTTAGTGGCGGCGGTGATGGTGCCGATGTTGACAAACATTGGTCCGCCGGGGAGTGCGAAGGCGTTGATCTCTTTCTGGGCGACGACATGAAACTCGAACGGCCAGGAGTATTGCGGCGGGATGGTGGCCACCAGCTTCTGGCCGAGTTGGCGAATGTATTGCGTTTCGGGGCTGCTGTCGGGCAGGACAGGCATCGTCTGATAGACCTGGGCGGCGGCCTTCAGGCCAAGAGCGCGCTGGTCTTCGCGGGTCATGTGAGCATTGCCGGGGTTGGGAAATTCGGGGCCGGCGGTTTCTGTGTAGGCCCGGGTGGCCAGCAACAACGCAATCAACCACAGCAGCCGAGTTACGAGCACGGGGTCCATCCGGAATTTCCGGGGAGCGAAATCGGGATGCGTCACGGTATCAACCTTTCCTAACCGACCGAACAATCCATGTTTCAGGGACAGCACACGGGGTGAAGCATCAAGATGGAGTCCGTGCGGATGCGCCGGAGGAACATGGTCCAACACCTGCAGACTACAGCCGGCAACCTGGTGGGCGGGAACGCTCGAGCAAGGCTGACGCTACTCTTACGCTTTGGCAGTGTCAAGCACAACGGAGCCTGGATTCGTTTTGTGCCCTCGAGAAAAATTTCCCAGGTTGATGGATCATGGGTCTAGCCACGAGAATCAATTTGATGGGTTGCCGGGCTTGGAATACAAACTGACCAGACGGGCGACCAGGACTGCCAGGAAGAGTTGGCCACCAACGCCTTCGACGATGGCGAGGCCCCGCGCAACGTCGCCACGCGGAGTGATGTCGCCATAGCCGAGTGTCGCAAGAGTGACGAAGCTGAAGTAGATTGCGCTGTTTTGGGAGAAGGCGGCGGTGGCGGTGAATGTCCCAGGGCTCACCTGTTCGAGAACCCAATAAAAGAGACCGAAGTAAATACCGGCAAGCAGATAAGCACTGAGCGCCGCATAGAGGTGCTCGGCTTCGACATGGGTAGCGCGCATGGCGAAGCGCAGCGCTGCTGCCGCAGCAAGCAGCCCGACGAGCGTCCAGATTCCAAGGGTCATCGCGGACAGGGCGGGATGATCAAGCCAAACTGTAAGCGGACGCACCAGCCAGACAACCACCATAGTCACGAGCAGATAGGGACGGCTTCTCACGTCGCTTACCGGCAAGATGGCGGCGAGGAGGCTTGCGGCCAGCAACGACTCAAGCAAAATTCCGCTCAACTTGAGGGCGCTAAGAATTGGAGCAGACAGCAAAGTAAAAAGAAGGGTATAGAACAAGATTGAGTAGCGGCGGTGCAAATAGGCGCGCACAAGGCCACCTAGGCTACCGCTCGTGTGAGTCGCAGCATCGGCCCGGCCCGACGGCTGCATCATGTCTCCTGACTTGCGGGCGGAGTTCGGCCCAGCCAGGCAAGGAAGAGGTTGTAGCCTACGGACAGAACGATGGCGCCGATGAACAAGCCGATGATACCCATAGCGACAAATCCACCAATCGCTCCGAGGAACACAACGACGATGGGGACTGCAACGCCCCGCCCGAGGAGAAGAGGCTTGAGAACGTTATCAAGCAAAGCGACGAGGATGCACCAAGGCAGGAAGATCCCGGCTTTGGCGACGCTCGAGATCGCAAACATGTAAATCACGGCGGGGATGAGGACGAGAGCCCCAATCTGTAGCACCGCGGCAACCAGGAACGCGGCAGCCCATAAGCCCGCGCCGGGCAATCCTGCCACAAGAAAACCAAGGCCCGCAAGAACCGTTTGAATCAATGCCACGCCGAGAATCCCGGTCGTAACGCTGCGGATCGTGGAGCCAATCAGTTGCTGGATCTCGCGTCCCTTCTCCTCGAAAAAGCGGTCGGCCAGGGCGCCGGTCACTTTGTAAGCCGCCTCGGCGTTTGCGAGAAGGATTCCCGCGACCACGATGGAAAGAGCGAATTGCAGAACCGTCAGGCCGAGTCCGGCAGAGGCAGAGAGCACACCCGGGACGACCGCCTTGATCTGAGGCGCGAAGCTTCTAACCACCTCGGTGAAGTCTTTTGATGCCAAGCTCCACAAGTTGCTTAATGGAGCGCCGATGACTGGCCAGGTTGCGACGCCGGCAGGAGGCGGCGGGATGATCAGCCTTCCCTCCCTGAAATAAGCCACAAGCGCCTGGACGCCCTCGACGAGCGTTTCGGCGAGCAAGACCACCGGAACAATCAATACAGCCAGGAGTGCAACGGTGAACAAGATAGCGGCCAGCACTCCGCGGCCGCCAAGCGCAAGCTGGAGCTTTTTGACAGCCGGGTAGGCAGCGACGGCAATGATGATGCCCCAAGAAACGAGAGGGATGAAGGGGCGCAGGATCAGAAAACACGCGGCGGCGAGTAAAATCGCCAGCCCCACGTGGATGGAGGCTTCGAGGGCGAGGCTGATTTGCGTCTTGCCGTAGGCTGGTTGTTCGATTGCCATGGTCGAGTTCTCCTGATCGCTCGGTCTAAGCTCAAAGAATCTGCTGTAGAGGATACTGCTCTAGGCGATAAAGAGTGCCATGATAGTCGGGTTTTCATGAAAAAACAGCAAGTGGAGAGTGGACAGAGAGTTTGTATTCGTGTGTTAACATGCGCACCAGCGAAGAGCTCCAGCGATGTTTCATAACGTTGTTTGATCATTCTTGGCCTGGTTCTTATCGGCGTGTTGACGGCGTTTTTTGAAACGCTGGGATTGAAGAGCATGCTTACGTGAATCCTTGCCGCGGCGTGCATAATCGTTGGGGCGTATATCCACTGGGGATACCACACCTGGTGGCGGGAGCTGATTGTTATCGGGTTCGGTTTTGCGTACCTGCAGGTAATGAAGGAATTTCTCGGTCCGCCGAAGAAAGAATCATAGTAACGATCTCGCCGACGAGGAGGGTGGTCCTGAGTGGCCGATTGTCCGATTCACGCGCTAGACTACGGTCAATCATGTACCAGTCGCGAGTAGGGAGAGAACATGGCTGGTTGGGACTTTCGCGCTGACGATGCTCCGCATCACATCGAACTGGTGCGGGGCTTGAGTCCAAAGGAAATTGAGTTGATCTTAGCGGCTGCGAGACGACGCAGATTTCCCGCGAAATCCGTGATGACGTACCAGGGTGAACCTGCCGAATACCTTCTTCTGTTGTGGAAAGGGCGAGCGCGTTATTTTTATGAAACGCCGAACGACAAGAAGCTAATCCTGAAATGGATAACGCCGGGCCAAATCTTTGGGGGAGCAGCACTGCTGTCCAGACCTTGCAGCTATGTCGTGAGCACCGAAGCGGTGCGCGACAGTATCGTGCTGGAGTGGAATGGCCCAACGATTCGTGACCTTGCGCGCCAGTTTCCGAAGCTCCTGGAAAATGCGCACTTCATTGATATGGACTATCTCTCCTGGTATGTCGCGGCGCATACGGCCTTAACGTGTCATAGCGCGCGGGAGAGGCTCGCGTCCGTGTTGTTTGGATTGGCAAGGAGCGTCGGGCAAAAGGTTTCCGGCGGTATTGAACTGGATGTGACAAACGAAGAGCTCGCTTACTCAGCGAATATCACTCCCTACACGGCGAGCCGTCTGATCAGTGGATGGCGAAGATCGGGTGCGATTCGCCGACACCGGGGGAAGATTATCGTGCGCTCTCCTGAAAAGTTCTTCCTTCGCGCAGTTTGATCCGGAGATGGTTCTTGCCAAGGCATTCAAACCGTGTTCGGATTCTGCTTATCCGGGCCGCCGAGCCAATCGATCAGGCCGCGACTAACAAACCGCTCACCGCGAAGAACGAGCCTGATACCCGTGAGGAGGTCGCCATAAGAATCTGATTTCCAGACGTAGCCGAGCCCGCCGGCCTCGAAAGCGGCTTGAATGAGATCGGAGCCCCGGTGTTCACTGAGGAAGAGAATCCTGGAAGCGGGTAAACGCAGTCGAATGAGTCGCGTGGCTTCAAAGCCATTCATCACGGGGAGGTGGACGTCCATCAGAATTATGTCGGGTTGCAGATCTGTGGCCTTCTGAACTGCTTCGGATCCATTGGTTGCAGTGGCAATGATTTTGAGGTCGAGCTCCGATTCGAGCATCCCCCGGACGAACTGCTGCCAAGGCAGGAAATCATCAACTACAAGAATTTGGGTGACAGGCATCCTTTAGCTTTGTTGTTCGGAAGCTCTACGCCAGAAGCGCTGCCGAGTGATCCTAGTGTGTGTTCCTATTGATGATTTCATTTCTAAGGGTGGGGGGTGTTGTCTTGGGGCAGTCCCGCACTTGCTCTGGAGCAATTGAGAAAATCGGCGCTTCCCAACAAGACCCTACAGGCAGGGCCACTAGGGATTTTCCTAGGTGTATTTGACTCCTTGGAAGAATATTCTCGACGCCATCAAGTTGACTGAAGATGGAGTGCGTTGTGCGCCGTCGCACTCAAAAGAACGGTCTGCGTAACGACCCGTCATTTCGTGTGCGCATTTTCGAATGTCTATCAGCATCGTTCGAGCAACATGAAAAGTTTGCAGCGTGCTGCACTTGCACAACGTAATCTGCGGCCAAGTAAATTCTCGAGAAGGAGAGCATCTATGAAGTGTAAATTGTTGATCGCGAATGTAATCGGAGCCGGGTTGCTTTTAGCGGCGCCCGCTGTTGTATCGGGAGCCGAGGACGGAGCAGCATTGTACAAAACGAAGTGCGCCTCGTGCCATGGTGCGAGCGGGGAGGGGAAGCCGAAGGTGAAAGCGCCTGCGCTCAAAGGGACATCACTGGAAGCCAGCGCGATCGCGGAACAGCTAACCAAAGGCAAGGCAGGAGCGAAGGCACCGCACGGCAAGGCGATTGCGGGTTTAAACGACGCGCAAGCCAAGGCGATCGCCGACTTCGTAAAGACGCTCAAGTAGAACGGGGCTTCGCGACGTAAAGTCCGGGTAAAGTTTCTTGGCGGAGAAGCGCTTCGGTACGCAAAGTCAACGGTCTCAGTCGAAGAAAGATGAACAGCACAAGAATCGCAAGCCCCGACGAGGAGGGAATCACCGCGCTACGAAAAGTGAGTAAGGAGGCCAGGCGACCCGCTCATCTCAGCGTGGGGAACTTTTCGTCGAGCGTGGCGGAATAGCTTAGGGAGACCGAAGCGTGAAGATCTATAACGTAATGCTTCCCGGAACCCTAGTGGGGCAGGGGCATGAAGTGAATTGCCAAGTCAGCTCGATACAAACAACTCTCGACGGAGCCCCTTCGATACCGCCGGAGTACTCCGATTTCAGCATCATGAATTCCGACGCCACGGCGAGACTGCCTGAGGGAGACCACGAGCTCCTGGTGCGCGGGGAGCGGGTTTCCTTACGACACAAGAACGGAAAGTACCACCGCCGCTAGCCGTACAGATTCTGAAACCAGCCTTCGAAGAACTCCGGTGACCGGTTATCGGCGCCGGTCAATTGCTATTCCCAAGGAAGATTTGAGTGCGCTTCGTGACGAATTCGCACCGCAGCATGAGTCCTCGTGTGCCCCGTTTAGGCTACGCGACGGGCGGTCTCAGCGTGAGTGTTGCAGATATCGAAAATTCGCAGCGCTTCCAATGTCTGATGAGCGGCCTGAGACGTAGGTATGGCGGAGAGGGTGGGATTCGAACCCACGATACGGTTCCCCGTATGCTCGCTTTCGAGGCGAGTACTTTCAACCACTCAGTCACCTCTCCGCAGTGGTTGGCCCTATTTTAGCAAACCCGCGCGAACTCGTGCTACGGACAGAAAGGGAGGATTGGCCACAGAGACACGGGGGACACAGAGCGAAGAGAGACAGAACCAAGAAGCAGGGAGAAGCAAGAAGAGAAAGGCGAAGGGAGTTAGAGAAAAGCAATAACCAGATAGCGCTGAGGTGCGAGTAAAGGGAGGAGCCACAGAGATGAATGGTGATTAGCGGCGAGAGAAGAAGAAGGACTGGAGGAGGGAAGCAGATTCTGCGGCGAGGAGGCCGGCGGTCACGTCGACGGAGTGGTTCAGCTTAGGACTCGCAAGGATTTCGAAGCAGGAACGGAAGGCGCCGCCGTTAGGGTCGTCGGCGGCATAGACGAGGCGCGGAACGCGAGCGTGAACGATCGCGCCGGCGCACATGGAACAGGGTTCGAGGGTAACGTAAAGCGTGGTACCAGCAAGACGGTAGTTGCCGAGGAGGCGCGCGGCTTCACGGAGGACAACGATTTCCGCGTGGGCGGTGGGGTCATTGTCGCGGATAGTGCGATTGCCGGAGCGGGCGAGGACGTCGTCATTTTGCACGATTACGGCGCCGATAGGAACTTCGCCGGCTTCGGCGGAGGCGCGTGCTTCAGCGAGGGCGAGTTGCATGAAGTGGAGGTCGTTGGGCATCGGAGGGCATGAGAATAGCACGGGCGCTGGCGGGATGCCGGGCCCTGTTGGAAGAGGGATCCCTCGCTGCGCGGCCGCCTGCGGTAGGCAGGGCAGGCAGGCTCGGGACGATAGAGTTTCAGCGGCGCTTGAGGCTTTCGAGCTCTTCGAGGGTGCGGGGCCAGTCGGAACCGAGGAGACGAGAGAGTGCGCGATCGGCGAGGACTCTTCCGGCGGTCTGGCACCGTGCGCAGTAGTTTGTTTCGTTTTCGGCGTAGCGTATGCGCAGAACCCTTTCGCCGCACCTGGGGCAGGGTTGGCCGTAGCGACCATGAACTGCCATGCCTTCACGAAAGGCTGTGACTTTTTCGGGGAAGCCGGGGCCTGCTTCGGCGCGCACGCGGTCGATCCAGAATGAGAGAACAGAGCGCGTAGCGACGAACAACCGATCCCATTCGTCTGAAGCAAGCTTGTGCGTGAGCGCGACGGGCGAAAGTTGGGCTGCGTGCAGAATCTCGTCGGAATAGGCGTTGCCGATGCCGCTGACCATGCGAGGGTCGGTGAGAGCGCGCTTGAGAGTGCGATTCTCGGCGCAGAGAGCAGCACGAAAGGAGTCGAGATCGCAGTCGAAGATTTCGATGCCACCGGGGTCGACGGAATGGAGGCCGTCTTCGCCGGCGAGAACATGGAGCGAAGCGCGGCGTTTGGAGCCGGCTTCGGTGAGCACCAGCGAGCCGCTCGGGAAGTCAAAGGCGGCGAGAGTATTGCGGCCGGCAAGCCTGGCATTTGGAGGACGCCAATGCAAACGACCGGCGATCATCAGGTGGAGAACGAGCCAGAGGTCTTGATCGACGCCGATGGCGATGCGCTTGCCAACGCGGCGCAACTCGCGGACGGTGCGGCCCTCGAGGTCCTGAAGAGAAGGGTGCACGGTGCGAAGGAGAAAAGGACTCGAGAGGCGGATGCGAACGAGCGCTTGGTCGAGGATGCGGGATTCGAGCGCGGTGATATAGGCGGCGATGTCGGGGAGTTCCGGCATGATGTAATAGATTGCCGGGATGGGACGAGCGATTGCAACAGTGGACGCGGACGAGGACGAGGAGGCCGAAATGGGATTCCTCGCCCGCTGCCGTTGCCTGCGGCTCCAACAGCGAAGGTGCTGGGACGCGCACGGAGACAAGACGAATTGATGTTGCGGAACATGGGGCGCAGCGGTGCTGCGCCCCTACTAGCAAAGATCGCTGCGCGAGCGTGCGAACCGTAATAGTGATGATGAATGATGTGGAGGGGCGTGGTGGCGAGAGTCCTTGACAAGACGGCTTGGGGGAAAGAGACTGAAAGCATGAAAGACCTAGTGGGACGGATATTCCAGGCGGATTTTTTGAAGGGGATGGCGGTCACGTTCCGGACGCAACTCCCGAAGAACATTTATACCGAGCAATATCCGCTGGAACGGCCGATGGTGGCGGAACGGTATCGGGGGGCGCCGAGGCTGAACAAGAACCCGGAGACGGGAGAGACGCTCTGCATCGGCTGCAACTTGTGCGCGCTGGCGTGTCCGGAAAACCTGATCGTAGTGGGATGGGAACGCGACGACCTGACGCGGCGGAAAGTGCTGACCACGTTTACGTATGATACCTCGCGGTGCATGTTTTGTGGGTTGTGCGAGGATGCGTGTCCGACGGACGCGTTGGAACTGACGCAGGATTTTGAAATGGCGTATTACAGCCGCGAAGGCGCGATCTGGGACCGGCACCGGTTGGAAGAAGGCCCAACTCCAACGCGCTACACTCGATAAGATTCATGCAAATCCGAAGAGATCCAGTAACACAGAGCTGGGTTGTATGCGGGCAACGCGAGGGCGCGGAGGAAAGCGAAGCACCATGTCCGTTTGATCCGGGAATCGCGGATGAAGTGAAGAGCATCCTGACGTGGCCTGCTGAAGGGATATGGCAGGTACGAGTGATCCCTCATCCAGACCCGCTGTACCGGGTGGAGAACGACCCGGGGCGAGTGGCCGAAGGAATATATGACAAGATGGGTCCGCTCGGCGCGCATGAGGTGGTGGTTGAAACGCGCCAGCATGACAAGAAGCTTTCGCAGTTAAGTGATGACGAAATTGACCGGGTGCTGTGGGTCTGGGCATCACGGATCGCAGACCTGAAAAAAGATGCGCGGTTCAAGTATGTGAGCGTGTTCAAGAATCAGGGGATGATGGCGGGAGAAGAATGGCCGCACGCGCACTCTGAGGTGACGGCGACGATTTTCGTTCCGCGGCGGATCAAATACGAGCTGAGCGCGGCGCATGATTGGTATAAAGACCGGGAACGGTGCGTTTTTTGCGACATCGTGCGCCAGGAGGAAAAACAGGGAAAGCGCATTGTGGATGTTCAAGGAGACTACTATGCGTTATGCCCGTACGCGTCGAGAGTGCCGTTTGAGGTGTGGTTGATGCACCGCAGGCACAATCATTTATTCGAGCAGCCGAGGCCGGGAGCAAACCGGCGGCAATTGGCTGCGCTATTGGGGCGAGTGCTGAGGCGATTAGAGAAGGTAGCACCGGCGTTCCATCTGGTGGTGCATACGGCTCCGAATACGCGGAATAAGAAAGGGGAGCTTTCGGGCTACTGGAAAACGCTGGCGGAAGATTACCATTGGCACATCGAGATCCTGCCGATTCTGGAAAAGCGCAGCAAGTCGTACAGCATCAAAGAAGTGTACTTCAACGCGTTTCTTCCGGAGCAAGCCGCGGAACAGCTGCGGTCGATCGATCCAAATTCATGAAGAAGAAGAAAAAGCGGTCAGACGAGCGCGGGGGAGCCGTGACGAGTCTGGTGGCGCTGGCGTGTGTTGCGGCGTTGTGCGCCGTCGTGTTTCTCGCGAGGCATCCAATCCTGCGGTTCGCGGCAGAAAGCTGGGTGGTGGACGAACCGGCGGAACACGCGGACGCACTGGTGGTGCTCGGCGACGATAATTTCTATGCGGATCGCGCGA
>Ga0306921_10003466_pt1 | contig 16010 bp, 16 predicted proteins | sample sta12Cox44000080_FD_203760 | JGI IMG/M metagenome (GOLD analysis project Ga0306921, IMG submission 203760) | Lab enrichment of tropical soil microbial communities from Luquillo Experimental Forest, Puerto Rico - statoxic.12C.oxic.44.000.080 (v2)... | ecosystem: Environmental > Terrestrial >...
GCACCACAGGATGTACTTGATCCGGTCCTGGGGCTGGCGGCGTCCGAGAAAACCAAAGGCGGCAGAGATCACCGCGGCGAAGAACAAGAACGCCTGGAAATGGGTGAATTGAAACAGGCTCGTATAATTCACGCTTTCCTGCCCCGCGCTGCTTCAAAGGCATGCAGGGCCGCAAGCAGATTCAGCACGCCGGCCGTAGCCAGAAAGCGCGTGCCGTAGTCTCCGCCCGCGTGCGAAACGTCGGCGCCGGCACCTTCCATCGCCCGAGCCAGAAAGTAGAAGCTGCCCGTGCCGAGGTCCGCAATATAGCCCAAGCTATCGAAGGCATCGTTGCCATTCGAAGTGAAAACATTTCCCCGCAGCGAAGTGCCCGCAACTACGAGCAGCCCCACCGCTACGAACACAACCACCGCGCGTCCCCACATTCGTTGCAAAGCGTGTCCCAAGCCCGGAACCAGCCAACCCGCAATGGCTACGGCCCATGCCCGGTTTTCATTGAGCACGGCGTGTTCTCTGACCGTTGCCGATCTCTCGGGCAGCGGCACGGTTGGTGTGTTTTCTTCATTCATCTTGAACTCGCGCTTAACCCAGTAACGGCAGGATCTCGGACTGCACTGCTCCGGTCACGTGGGCTTCTTTCTCACCGACATATACGTCCACTTCGCTGCGCACCCCGAATTCCGGCAGATAGATCCCCGGCTCCACGGAGTTGCAAGTCAAAGGAATCAAGTGGCGTTCATCGAATGTCTCTAGACCATCCATATTTACGCCGTTTCCGTGGACCGATTGTCCGATGTTGTGGCCCGTGCGATGGAAGAAGTACTTGCCATAGCCAGCCTTTTCGACGACCTGACGCGCGGCCGTATCCACCTGCCAACCCTGCAGCGGTTTCCCGGCTTTTATACTGCTGCGTATCAATTCCACAGCTCGGTCGCGGGCATCGCGCACCACATCAAATATTTTTGCATACTTTTCCGGAACCTTTGCGCCGAGGTACCCCATCCATGTCACGTCGTAATAGACGCTGCCCTCCGCTTTCCGCTTCCCCCAAACGTCCAACAGCAGCAAATCCCCCTCTCGAATCGGGGAGGACTTTTGGGCTGTCGGGCCATAGTGGGGATCACTGGCGTTCGCATTCACTGCTATGTCCGGCCCTTCTTCTGTCTCGATGCCAGCGTCGGCGAATTTTCGTAGAATCCACTGTTGCAGATCGTATTCCGTTAGAGCCGTTTGCGCTCGAACCGAGTGTGCGGCGTGCGCGAATGCCTCGTGAACAATCCGATCGATGGCTTTCCCCGCAGCAAGATGCGATTCGAGTTGTTCTTGGCTCCAGCAGGCCTCGTATTTCTGGACCAGATCCGCGGAGCTGACGACTTTCGCACCGGCCCCCCGAACCAGTTCGATGGTACCCGCATCGACCATCGCAATGTAGGGAATCGCGTTTTTGGGCGAGTATTGCATTGCGATTTTCCTGGCCCGTCCCAGAAGCTTCGTCAGATTTTCGCGCAGTTCCTCCTGTGCCGCGTAATATGATGTGTCCCCCGGTATTGAAGCCAGGGATCCTGCTTCAATCTTGTGCACAAGCTTTTTGGGCCTGCCTTTAGCAGGGACGAAATAAAACCATCGACGCGTGCGCATGCCCGGTGGAAGTCCCAGGATTCTATGAGCGATGGGATCACGCCCGCGAAAATCATAGAACAGCCAGCCATCCAGCTTTGCAGCACGCAAATCCGCCTGCATATCTGCGATATTCACGCTCATCGTGACGCTTCCCTTCTCAGGCCCAGCTGCCCTGAGGTACATCGCCTCCAGGAGACTCAGAGCTCGTCTTCAATTTACCCGGGCGATTCTTGGATGCTTCTTATCGTCTCCATTTGGCCGCACCGGATTCTAGCAGCCAGCGGCAAGGGTTTCAAAACCTGCGGAAGGAGCAATTGCTCGGTCGCGCGTCTCCAGTTACAATTGAAGCTGACGAGCTTCATTGCGGTTAAGTAGGTATTACGGTTGGGGGCCCGCAAGCAGTTCCAGGGCATGTCAGCGCAGTAGAAGTGATGGCCGGCTGCTCCGGCAAGCGGGTGAGGGTGTTTCGGGCTGGATTCGTCTTCGCAGATTTTGAACAAGTGAGGGGATCGCAGATTGTGCGGAATTGCCGGCTTCACACATAAGAACTGGGCGCCACCCCCGGACCGCATTCGTGAAGCCACGGACACGCTGCTTCATCGCGGTCCGGACCAGCAGGGAGTCTTCTCTTCCAGCCTTTTTTCGATGGGTGCGGCCCGGCTGAAGATCATCGACCTCGCCTCGGGGGACCAGCCGATCCATGCGGGCGACGGCAACTGCGGGATCGTTTTCAATGGCGAGATCTACAATCACCTGGAAATCCGCAGAGAGCTCGAAGCTCTCGGCCACCGGTTCGAATCTCATTCCGATACGGAAACTGTTCTGCACGCCTTTCGCGAGTGGGACATCGCGTCGTTCTCGCGGCTGCGCGGCATGTTTGCGATCGCTTTGTGGAACAAGGCAGAAAAGCGCATCGTTCTCGCCCGCGACCGTATGGGGATCAAGCCACTCTACATTTCAAGAGTAGGTGCGGAACTCTTCTTCGGCTCAGAGCTGAAGTGCTTGTTTGTGCATCCCGAAATCGATCGCAGCCTCAGTATGGAGGGGCTCGATTGCTACCTGGCGCTCAATTACATTCCGTCGCCGTGGACCCTGGTCGATGGCATCGAAAAGCTTCCACCGGGCTGTTGGCTCGAATGGCGCGATGGCGTTGTTACCAGCGGGGCTTATTGGCAGCTTCCCTTCGGCGTTGATTCAAAGTGGACCCTGAACGCGGCGAAGGAGGAGTTGGACTCGCTGCTGGTGAGTGCGGTTCGCGAGCATCTGATTTCCGACGTCCCACTTGGTGTGTGGTTGAGCGGCGGCATTGATTCTTCCACGATTCTGCATTATGCCGCTGCAGCCTGTCCTGGTCGGCTGAAAACCTTCTCGATTTCGTTTCGTGGACGAAGCTTCGATGAAACAGAGTATATCCGGCGAGCTATCCAGCAATACGGAACAGACCACCAAGAACTGGACCTCACTCCAGAGTCCGACCTGCTCGGCGCGATTCAACAGTTTGCCTACTATTCCGACGAACCAAGCGCGGACGCGGGCGCGCTTCCTGTCTGGTTTCTGTCGCAACTCTGCCGCAAGAGTGTCACCGTGGCGCTGAGCGGCGAGGGCGCGGATGAACTGTTCGGCGGTTATCTCACTTACCCCGCGAATCGCATCTCCTCGCAGGTCCGCAAACTGCCGCGCGGCCTGCTGAATCTGGGCCTCGCGGGAATGCGCCATTGGCCGGTCTCTGACGACAAAATCAGCTTTGATTACAAGGTCACGCGGTTTCTCGAGGGTTCGCTGATGCCCCCTGAGCGCGCGCATCTCTACTGGAACGGCACTTTCACAGACCAGGAAAAGCAATCGCTTTTGAACCGGCACTCACCAGGCTCCCTCCAGAAAATCATTGCCGAATTGAGAGACCTGCCAACGACCGGTGACGATCTGGCGCCTTTCCTCTGGCTCGATCAAAAGTACTTTCTCGCCGACGACATTCTCACCAAGAGCGACCGCATGAGCATGGCACATTCTGTCGAAGTGCGGCCACCGTTCCTTGACCATCGTGTTGTGGAATTTGCGTCTAGACTGCCCGCTCATCTGAAAATCAGGGGCAAGCACCAGAAGTTCCTGCTGAAGCAACTGATGAAGGAGAAGCTGCCTGGGGCAATTCTGCGTCGGAAGAAAATCGGATTCGACATTCCCGCTCACGAGTGGCTGCGAGGACCATTGCGGGTGCTGCTTCTGGAAACCTTGGAGGAAGGGCTTTCCACTTATCCCGATTTGTTTCGCCGGGACGCGATTGAAGGCTTTGTGAAACGCCACCTCGAACGCAAGGCAAACCTCGGTTACCACTTATGGGGGTTGCTGATACTTTTCTTGTGGATGAAAAAATGGAGAATTCGGACAACTGGCGCCGCGACCACGAATCAGTTGCTGGAAGCAAGAGCTGGTTCCCTTACCTAGCCGTTCTGCTCATTACCGGCGCCATTTATCTGGGTTGCATAATTTCGCCGCCATCCCTTATGGATGACGTCGATGCGGTGCAGGCACAGATCGCGCGCAATATGCTGAGTTCCGGCGATTGGGTGACGGCGCACATCGACGGTGTGATCTATCTTGAAAAAGCGCCGCTCATCTACTGGATTATCGCGGGGTTTTTCAAGTTCTTTGGCGCATACGACTGGGTCGCGCGTATCCCCATCGCGCTTTCAGTCATCGGTTTGGCCTGGCTCACGGCTGCTTTTGGAACCTGGGCGTTCGGCAAACGCGCAGGCTGCTACGCCGGGTTGTGCATGGGCACAGGCATCGGCCTTTTCCTCTTCACGCGTATTCTGATCCCCGACGTGATGCTTACGTTCACGATCGCGTTGTCGATGTGGTCGTTTCTTCGCGTGCTTGACGAGGAAGAGCCTCGGCCGCGCCTTTGGGCGTTTCTCATGGCCGCGAGCATTGGTGTCGGCCTGCTGCTAAAGAGCCTGATCGGCGTTGTGTTTCCGGTGGCCGCAGCGTTCGTCTACCTCCTCCTGACCAAGCAACTGCTTGCGGCGAGAACGTGGCAGCGGCTTCATCTGATCAGCGGAACCGTTGTTGCGTTGGCGATCGCTGCGCCATGGCACATTCTCGCGACTCTCCGGAATCCGCCCTATTTTGTGTTTACGTTGCATAGTGGGCCGGGTCAATACCACGGTTTCCTCTGGTTTTACTTCATGAACGAGCAGGTCCTGCGCTTCCTGAATATGCGCTACCCGCGCGACTACAACACCGTGCCGCGCCTCTGGTTTTGGCTCTTTCATTTTCTCTGGCTCTTTCCCTGGAGCGTCTATTTTCCGACGATCGCTAAACTGTCGTTCAAGCCTCTCGACCGAGCAGGCAAAACCCGGCTGCTCGCTCTTTGCTGGACCGGTTTCATGCTGATTTTCTTCACCTTTTCCACCACGCAGGAGTATTACTCCATGCCGTGTTATCCGGCACTTGCGCTTCTACTTGGGTCGGCCATGGCCGCGGGCGGCGATTGGATTCGCCGTGGAACTCGTGCCCTCTCGGCGATCGCCGCACTCGCGGCTACCGCCACCGCGGTCATCTTTTACCTGGTGCGCAACGTTCCGGCGCCAGGTGATATCTCCTCAGCCCTGGGGCACCACCCGAGCGCTTACACTCTGTCGCTCGGACACGTGGAAGACCTCACTTTTGCTTCTTTTGCTTATCTGCGGTTGCCGCTTGTGCTTGCGTCCATCGCGTTCCTGGTAGGCGCCTTGGGAACATTTTTCTGGGATGGCAAGCGCGCGTTTCTTGCGGCATCGTTGATGATGGTGATCTTTTTCCATGCTGCCAGAGTCGCTATGGTGGCCTTCGACCCGTTTCTCTCTTCGCGACCTCTCGCTGCGGCCATCCGCCGCTCGCCTGAAGGCAGGCTCATCGTTGATCACCATTACTACACGTTTTCCTCGGTATTCTTTTATTTGAACCGCGACGCGCTGCTCCTCAATGGGAAGTTCCACAACCTGGAGTATGGAGCCGCCGCTCCCAACGCCCCCCCGGTGTTTATCACAGACTCAGACTTCGTAACGCTTTGGCAGGGACCGGAACGCTGCTACATTGTCGCGGACCATTCGGCTGCGCCACGATTGGAGAAACTCGTGGGGCCCGAGGCATTGAGCGCAGTCATCGCCAGTGGCGGAAAACTCGTGCTAACGAATCAAGCGTTCCCAGGAACTTTTCCGCTGTCTCAACTGAGCCCAAATAGCGCGCACCTCGAATCAGGTTCGGCGCATCCTTATCTTGCAAGTGAGGTTCACCCGTGAATCGGTGCGTCCGCGCCGCATGGGCAACCAGCGGAAGAACGTGCTTGCATTGCTTCGGCAGGGCAGGTAAAAACAAAAGAACCCCATAATTGAGTGGAGGAGGCTTCATGAAGATTGCCGTATTGGGCGGCGACGGTTACTGCGGTTGGGCAACTGCATTGTATCTGTCTCAAAAAGGTCATTCGGTTGCCATCATTGATAACTATGTGCGGCGGCTTTGGGACCATGAATTGGGCGCACAAACGCTGACACCGATCAGGCCGCTCGCGGATCGCCTGCGTGTTTGGCAGAACTTGACGGGCAAGACCATCGAGATGTTTACGGGGGACATCACAGAATACGATTTTCTTTCGTCGGCCCTCAAGTCGTTTGAGCCCGAAGCCATCGTCCATTTCGCCGAGCAGCGCTCCGCACCTTATTCCATGATCGACCGCAAGCACGCTGTGTTCACGCAGGTGAACAACGTCGTTGGTACGCTGAATGTTCTCTTTGCCATCCGCGAATTTTTCACGGATTGCCATCTGGTCAAGCTCGGCACGATGGGCGAGTACGGTACACCGAACATCGACATTGAAGAGGGTTACATCTCGATCGAGCACAATGGGCGAAAGGACGTGCTGCCGTTCCCGAAGCAGCCCGGTTCTTTCTATCACCTCTCGAAAGTGCACGACAGCCACAACATGATGTTCACGTGCCGAATTTGGGGACTCCGCGCCACTGACCTCAATCAGGGCGTTGTGTACGGCACGATGACCGACGAGACTGCTCTCGACGAAGCCTTGATCAACCGGTTTGACTACGACGACGTGTTTGGAACGGTGCTGAATCGTTTCTGCGTGCAAGCCGCGATCGGCCAGCCCCTTACTGTCTATGGGAAAGGCGGTCAAACGCGAGGTTTTCTCGACATCCGTGACACGGTCCGCTGCATCGAGCTGGCCTGCGAAAATCCCGCGGCCAAGGGCGAGTGCCGCGTCTACAACCAGTTTACCGAGCAGTTCTCGGTGCTCGACCTTGCGAAAATGGTGGAGACGGCAGGCAAGAAGCTGGGCCTGAGCGTAGAAATCGACCATATCCCCGACCCTCGCGTCGAGGCCGAGCGGCACTACTACAATGCCAAGCATTCGAAGCTGATCGACCTGGGGCTCAAGCCGCACTATCTTTCCGATTCCCTGCTCGATTCGCTCATGAACATCGCGATTCGTTATAAGGACAATATCGATCTCTCCTTGATGCTGCCCCAGGTCAACTGGCGCCAGCCCAGGAATGACCGGCACGTGCAGATCAGCATGCCCGCGAAGACCTCAGCACATTATGCCGGAGCAGTCCAAGGCGCCACGCCGCAACTTAAGGCGAAGAAGTAGGAGCAGCCGCCATCTTTGTGGTTCTTCACCCACGTCTTCTGCGGGTGAAGAATCGCAAGGCGGACATCTTTGAACGCTGCGCGGAGAAAAGCTCCTCGGTGTCTACCCGCGAGTTGCCTCGCCACAGGAGGTTCAGGTTCGCTCGGCTTCGGGTGTGGCGTGTGGCGGGGCTGCCGGAACAAAGCGGCCTTCACGAATCAGGTAGTCGATGCCACGCCAACGTATTGTGCTGCGAGTGAAGCTGGCCAACCAGATGAGGAACGCGAAAGCGTCCCAGAGCGGGATAAGGAGCATCTTCTTCCAAATGCCGCTCTGCTTCAGTCCCCAAATGCCAATTTCCCAGGCCGTGGCTGCGCGGCAAAAGGCATAGCCGCCGAGATACGCGATTGCGATCCACGCCTGAGGCGCGCGAACTGCGGCTAGAATCGCCCACGGCAAGCCAAACGTGAAAAGCAGTCCGATGTGCCCCCAGGGTCGCATGTGCCGCATTACGGTCATCCAGCGGAGACGCTTATGGAGAAGATCGACCGGCGACTGAAAATCCGCGACGGTTTCCACAGCGTAAGGTAGCAGTTGCATCTCATAACCCTGCTCCGACACCAACCTCCCCAGCAGCAGATCGTCTGCCGGCCGGTTCTCGATCGCTTGATAGCCGCCGAAGCCCGCGATGCGATCGCGTGTGGTGACCATCGTCTGCCCGAGAGCGAACTTCACACCGTCGAGCTGCCACGCGACCAAAAGCCCTGGATAAAAATCTGAGATCATCCCGATAGACTGAAGATGCTGCACAAAGTTGGTTTCTTCGATCGAGACATACAGGCAAGTCACACCACCAACCTTAGGATTGGCGAGCGGAGCGACGACCGTGCGGAGGTAGTCGGGCTGAACGCGCACATCCGCGTCGTTAATTACCAGAACTTCGTATTTTGCCTCCGCCACCAGTCGACCGAGCTTGGCCACCTTGTCATTGATGGCCTCCCGTTCGGAGCCATACAGGATGCGTATATCTACGTGAGGAAAATCGGCGGCCAGCTTTTCGAGGACGGCTACGGCGGGATCGTTCTGATCATGGACGCAGAACACCAGCTCATACTCCGGATAATCCTGGCGGCAATAGCTGGCAAAGTTTTCGTATGCATCGGGATCCAAACCTCGAACCGGCTTCAAGTTGCTTACCGGCGGCGTGAACGTGGTGTTGCGAGGAGTATTCTGCCTTGCCCTCCCGAAGAAACGCCAGGAGGAATAGAGGGCCAGCACATAATAGACAAACGGCGTTGCAGCCAGGACAAAAACGCCGTAGTAGGCAGCATTTTCTAGCATGGCGACTCAGGCATCTCAACACCACGATTTTCGGAGCGATAAAATGTTGAGGCCCGTGATTCTCTGGACTCCCTTCGTTGTCCACTTAAATCCAGGGACTGGGCTTTCCTACCCACGTATTCCTTCGGCCTGCCGCCGTAGTTCCCGATAGAGTATCAAAAAAAGCCGCAATCCGCAGGCTTTCGAAGGCTTCAAGCATTCCAGGACAGTTCTCGAACCGCACCGCAAGCGGCACTTCACCGGGAGACACGCTTGTTCGACTCGCAGCTATTCCTCGAGTTCACTTGCAATATGAGAGGATTGTTGGGATAAGCTACTGAGTCCTTCCGATGAGCGTGGTCCGGCTATGGCACGCGAGCACAGAGTAAAGGCGAATCATACACCGCATGAAAGAATCGCATGGGCTGCACCTCAAAACCTACGTCTTTATCTTGTTCATCGTTATTTTTGCTCCTCTTGGAAACACGTTGCTGGGAAAGGGAATGAAAGGCGTCGGCCAAATCAAGGATTGGTCTCCGGCGGCACTGTTCGAGAGCCTCATCCGTATTATTACTTCCGGGTACATCTGGCTGGGCATCGCTTCCCTTCTCGCGTTCTTCGTGGCCTATATGCTGGTTCTTACCTGGGCGGACTACAGTTACGTCCAGCCGGCCTCTTCCTTTTCCTATGCTGTGGTTGCGATCCTGAGTTATTGGCTGTTGGGAGAAATCGTTACACCTCTTCGCTGGCTGGGAATTCTGGTGATTTGCGTTGGAGTGCTCATCGTGGGACGAACACATCCGAGAACGACTCAGGATTCCACGCATGCGTGAGGCCGTCCTGCTTTTCCTCATCATCGTAGCCGGAACCGGCGGCGAGCTCTGCGTCACACGAGCAATGAAGACGATCGGCGAGGTAAAGGACTTTCGGCCGATGGCCCTGCTGAAATTTATCGTGCGGGCAGTCAGCGTAGCATGGATGTGGCTCGGGGTGGCCTTGATGACGCTGGCCTTTTTCTCGCTACTGGCGATGCTATCGATCGAGAATGTCAGCTTTGTGGTGCCAGTAACGGCGCTGCACTACGCGGCCGGCACCTTGGGTGCCGGCCTTTTTCTGAAGGAGCGAATCACCCGCGAACGCTGGATCGGAGTGCTGGTCGTCTGCCTTGGCGTGACCATTGTCTGGCTCAGCCGGCGTTGAGAACCCCCATGCGAACGAACGTGGCTTACGTTTCCGTCTGAAGCAGACTCAGAACCTGTTCGCGCGTCACCCCGGCAATTTCCACGCGTTTGATTCGCCCGCGCTCGCCGCTCAGGATTCTTAGGGACGATTTCGGAATTCTCAGGAGAGCCGCCAGAAACTCGACCAGGGCTTCATTCGCCTGATTCTCCACGGCCGGTGCGCACAAACGAATCTTCAAAGCGCCTTGCATTGCTCCGCTAACTTCATCGCGGCTGGCGCGGGGCTGCACGCGGACCGTGAGGACCACCGCTCTACGCGAACGGTTCTCAGAGACCTCGAGATAACTCATCGTCTACCAGGCCCTCTCATACTGCACGGGTGCCTTGATTTTCACGCCAAGTTCCTGCGCTGCGCGCCTTGGCCAGTACGGATCGCGCAGCAACTCCCTCGCCAGAAACACCAGGTCGGCCTGGCCGGTTCGCACGATCGTTTCGGCTTGCGCGGAATCGGAGATCATGCCCACGGTTCCCGTGGCAATTTCCGCTTCGCGGCGGACGGCAGCCGCGAATCCAACCTGAAAGCCGGGGCCGACCGGAATTTGAACACCAGGTACCGCACCCCCGCTCGAAACGTCAACCAGATCAACTCCCGCAGCCTTCAGCCTGCGGCTTAATTCGATGCTTTGCTCCAGGTCCCAACCACCTTCTTTCCAGTCGGTCGCCGAGATTCGAACAAACACGGGTTGCTTCTCCGGCCAGACCTCGCGCACTGCTTGGACCACGCGCAATCCGAACCGGATGCGGTTTTCGAAAGCGCCGCCATACTCGTCGGTGCGCTCGTTGCTAAGCGGCGAGGCGAATTCGTGCAGCAAATACCCGTGGGCGGCGTGGATCTCGACAACGTCGAATTCAACTTGCAAAGCCCGTTTGGCCGCGGCCTCAAAGTCGGCAACGATGTGATCAATCTCCTCCACGCTGAGCTCCCTGGGTACCGGATATCCCGTGGCAAAAGCGAGCGCACTTGGCGCGACCGGAGTCCAGCCGCCATCTTTCAATGGAAGCGGAGCACCACCGAGCCACGGCGCGGCGGTACTTCCCTTTCGCCCCGCGTGAGCCAGTTGAATTCCAGCCCGTGCGCCTTGCGCGTGGATGAACTCGACGATCGGACGCCATGCCTCGGCCTGTGAATCCAAATACAGGCCGGTGTCACCAGGCGAAATCCGGCCGCTCGCTTGTACCGCCGTCGCTTCACCCATGACCAGCGCAGCTCCCCCTACGGCGCGGCTGCCAAGGTGCACTAGGTGCCACGTTAGGGGATGCCCGTCCTCAGCGGAGTACTCGCACATTGGCGACACAGCGATTCGATTCTTGAATTGGGTACCTCGCAACCGCAGGGGCGTGAACAGTTTCATTTTGCTCCCTTTTCTTTAGCTTCGATTAGATTCAGCGCGCGGTCTCGCGGATACCGAACAGGGCGGTGCCCACACGAACTTCTGTGGCGCCTTCCAGAATGGCAGCTTCAAAGTCGTGGGACATGCCCATCGACAAAACCGGAAATTGCCTTCGCATGCGCTCTTCCAATTGACTCTTCAACTCGCGCAGGCGTGCGAAATACGGCCTGGCCTCGTCGGGATTCTCCAGAAACGGTGGAATGCACATGAGCCCTCGGAGATTCACGCCCGTCAGGGCAACCAGCTTTTCCGCGAGGTCCGGCAGTCCTTCAGGAGACACTCCGCTCTTCGTTTCTTCGCCGCCAAAATGAACTTCAATTAGAGCACGCATCGGCAGTCCTGAAGTCCGCTCGGCACACGCGCGGTCGATTCGCTGCGCCAGCGGAAAGTCGTCGATCGAGTCGATGCTGTGAAACAGCCGGGCAGCGCGGGCTGCCTTGTTGCTTTGTAAGTGGCCGATGAGGTGCCACTGTGCGTCGAGGTCTGCGACGGCAGATTGCTTCCCTTCCCACTCCTGCACGCGATTTTCCCCAAAATGCCGGAGACCCGCTTCAAACGCCGCGCGAATCAATTCCGCAGGATGAGTCTTTGAAACCCCAATCAATGTGATTTCTTCCGGCCGTCGGCCACCGCGGCTCGCGGCCCGGGCGATCCTTTCTTGCACGCGAAGGAAATTGTCCCGGATGTTGGTCTGCGCCATTGCACGGTACCGGAGGAAAATCGTAACACGCGCTTGCCGCGCACGACGATTCTGCTGCCTTGTTTCTGCGACCTCGTTGCAGGCCGTTCTTTCTCCGGTTACACTGACTTTCTCCGTGGTTTCTCCCCACCACCACGGACAAAAGACATGACCAAACCTGGACTATTGATCGCCATCGAAGGAATCGATGGAAGCGGAAAGGGCACGCAAGCAAAGCTCCTCGAGCATTCGCTGGCCGCAAGCGGCTATCCGGTTTACGCCACGGGGTTCCCGCAGTACGACTCCTGGTTCGGCGGCATGGTGGGAAGGTTTCTGAACGGCGACTTTGGTCCGCTTGAGTCGGTCGATCCCCGGTTCGCAGCCTTGCTTTACGCCGGCGACCGTTTCGAAGCCAAGCCGGCGATCCAAGCGGCGCTCGCCGAGGGCAAAATTGTTCTGATCGACCGCTATGTCGCCTCGAATTTGGCTCATCAGGTGGCGCGTGTCCCATCCGATAAGCGCGCGGAATTTCTCCGCTGGATCGAACACCTTGAATATTCCGTCTACTCGCTCCCGCGCGAGAATCTGATTCTGTACCTGCGAGTACCGCCTGGCCAGGCACAGAAACTGGTCGCCCGCAAAGCCGGGCGCAACTACACAAGAGCGACGCACGATATTCTTGAGGCAAGTCTCAAGCACCTCGAGGAAGCTGCGGATATGTACGACATGCTCTCGAGGAGCCGCCCGTGGGCGACGATCCAGTGCTACGATGCCGAAAGTAACGCTCTGCGGCACCCTGAAGATATCGCGGCGGAGACGCTGCAGGCGGTAAGACCTTATCTGCAAACGCTCGTAATGGGTTAACCGTGAGCTTTTCGGAATTCTTAGGCAACGAAAAAATTGTCGCCGCGCTGCGCGGAGCATTCCGCACTTCGAGAGTTCCTCATGCGCTGCTATTTACCGGCCCCCGGGGAGTCGGGAAGTTCACAATCGCCCGCATGTTTGCTCAAGCCGCCAATTGTGAGCGGCTGGCCGACGATTTTTGTGGCGAATGCGCGACGTGCCGGCAAATTGACCAACTCGCGGACCCGCAGAAGCTGATTGAGCAGGGGCTCGCCGAACGCGGCGAGGGCGCGGACGCAGCCACCGTCGAGCGCGTGCCGCTGATTTTGCAGGCCCATCCGGATGTCTGGGCGCTCGTGCCTGACCCCGTCCGGCTGAAAAATCCAGTCGCGCGGCCAACACTGCGAATCGGGCAACTGCGAGCGGTTCAGCGGGCGGCATACTTTCAACCGATGGGACGTCGGCGGGTATTTATTCTCGATCGCGCGGAAACGATGCGCTGGGACGTCGCCAACGTCTTCCTGAAAATTCTTGAGGAGCCGCCTGGATCCGCGACGCTCATCCTGACTGCCCCTTCGCCGTCTGCGCTGCTGCCCACAATCGTGTCACGATGCATGCAATTTCATTTCGCGCCCCTGCCGCTGCCGGAAGTCGAACAAATCCTGAAGTCACACACCGGGCACAAACCATCGGAGGTGAAACTCGCCGCCCAGCTTTCCGAAGGAAGCCCCGGCCTGGCGATGGAACTGAATCTGGAGGAAGCCGTCGAAAAGCGAAGAGCCGCGCTTCGCATCCTGGAGCGCGCAGCGAAGGGTCAGGGGTTTGCCCAGCTTTTCCTAGACACCTCGGCGCTCGCCAAGGACCGGGAATCCTCTTTCGAAGATCTGCTGGCGGTGTTTTATGGCCTGCTTTCCGACCTGCTGGAACTCAGTGCGGGAGTCCAAGCTCCACAGCTTCGCAACCCTCATCTGGCAAAAGAGTTGTCAGCGTTGGCGAGGTCAGTTGATTCGGCCTGGACAATGCGAGCCGTTCAGGAGCTAGATGGACTGGCCGCGGGCGCTCGACGCAACTTGAATCGGCAACTCGGGCTGGATGCTCTGGCGGCGTCGCTGGTGTCTCGGGAATCCTCGACGGACCGATGAAAAATAGTCCGCTACTCCCCTTTTTACAAATGCCCGGTATAATAGACGAAACCCCGCGCCCGCCCCGCGCATCTAAGACTATGAATCACGCCTTTACTTCCAAGGAGCAGTCATGGTGAATCGCCGCATGTTTCGTCCGAGTTTTGCGGACGCCAAGGAGCAACCCCCTCCGCGGCCCCAGCATAATGGGCCAGTTCCCAGCAAGAAGCCGGCGCCGCCCGAGGTCACGCACGCAGAAAACTTTTACTGGGTGAAGCAGATGCAGAGTCGGACGCCGATGATCATTACGATGGAATCGGGGGAAGAACTGAAAGGTACGGTTGAATGGTACGACCGCGACTGCATCAAGCTGACCCGCGAAGGCGCGCCCAATCTCATGATTTTCAAGCGCTATATCAGGTATGTCTACAAGGATGGCGAAGAATCGTCCCAGGAGGGCGAGGAGTAAGCCTTACCTTCGGATCGAGTGGCCCGCGGCAGCGGAAAAAGTCAACAAGGCCTTGGCCGCAAGCGACCCTGACTCGTTGAAGACCTCACATTCCGCGACGACAAAATTTCTGCCCACGCGCAGGACGCGCGCATCCGCCTTGACTCTTCCGCCGGGCACGGGCTCCAAATAATTGATCTTCAGTTCAAGCGTCGCAAGTTCCACGCCTCGAGGGACCGCCGTATAGGCAGCGATTGCAGCCGTTGTATCTGCCAGCGCCGCCAGGATTCCTCCATGAACCACGCCATGAATCTGTTTGTGAGCGGGCTTCACGTCCAGAAAGAAAACGGCCCGACCGTTGTGCACGCTTTCGACGTCAAACCCCAGCAATTCGGTTGATTTGCTTTCGCGCATACGGGCCCGCACCAATTCCGTGGCGCGCTTCTCTTCTGCAGTCATCCTCCGTGGCATTTCCAGTTCGCTCCTTCAATAGGCCGTCAGCCCGCCATCGACAGGAACCGCTGCGCCCGTTATCCAAGAGGATTCGTCCGAAGCCAGGAAAACAGCCAGGCCTGCAATGTCGGCAGGTTTCCCGAATCTCCCAAGAGGCAACGTGCTCATCCGGGCGTCTCGCGCTTTGCGGCCTTCCTCGGTCTTCGAGAACAAATCGCGAATCAGATCCGTTTCTACGATGGCGGGACAAATGCAGTTTACCCGAATGTTCTCGTGGGCGTGGTCGAGGGCCATGGCCTTGGTCAGCAAAGTCACGCCACCTTTCGAGGCACAGTAAGCCGCTCGGTCACGCATCGCGACCAGCCCAAGCACCGACCCAACATTGATGATCGAACCGCCGCCCGCCCGGCGCATTGCCGGCAGCACCGCCCGCGACATCAGAAATGGTCCCTTCAGGTTTGTGGCCATCACGCGATCCCATTCTTCTTCGCTGATACTGTCGACCGTCGAGACACTGAGCGCGCCTGCGTTGTTCACCAGGATGTCGATGCGACCAAAGGCGTTCTCGGTCTCGTTCACAGCCGAGCGCGTTTCGCCTTCCCGGGCTACATCGGCAGTGACGGCTCTAGCCTCACCGCCGGCCGCCGCAGCCTTCTTTACCACATCATCGAGGGGCTCGCGACGCCGCCCCAGGACCGCCACCTGGGCACCCTCGCCCGCCAGGGCCAAGGCGATTGCCCTCCCGATTCCGGACCCACCCCCGGTAACGATTGCTACTTTGCCCTTTAACCGTGTCACGATATCACTTACCCTTGCGTCTAAACGTTGTACGACTCCGGCAGGCCCGCTCCCGCCCGCGGTGCGCGACTCTAGCATCAGACCTTGGCCACCCGCAAGCAAGGCGCTGACCGGTTGTGTGAAATAACGCTAAATTGGGGCCCAATATGCGTATTGGCATTACCGGATACCCTACCTACGGTGGCTCAGGCGTCGTGGCTACCGAGCTTGGCCAGGAGCTAGCCGCCCGCGGGCACGACGTCTATTTCATCACCTACGCCCCACCCATCCGCATGAAAACCAACGACCCTCGAATCCACTTTCATCAGGCGGCGGTGGTCTCCTATCCGCTGTTTGACCACTCTCCCTATACGCTCTCTCTTGCGGTCAAGATGCTCGAAGTTTTCGAGTCGGAATCGCTCGATGTTCTCCACGTGCATTACGCGATTCCCCACTCCGTCAGCGCGCTATTGGCCCGCCAGATGGCGGCGCCGCGC
>Ga0306921_10003467_pt1 | contig 16008 bp, 17 predicted proteins | sample sta12Cox44000080_FD_203760 | JGI IMG/M metagenome (GOLD analysis project Ga0306921, IMG submission 203760) | Lab enrichment of tropical soil microbial communities from Luquillo Experimental Forest, Puerto Rico - statoxic.12C.oxic.44.000.080 (v2)... | ecosystem: Environmental > Terrestrial >...
GCGGCGCTCCTCACCATGAGGGCTCGAGGAAGCCCGAGCTATTCACGCTGCCGGCCATGTGCGATCCGCAGTCGGCAGCATGCAGACCTCGCGTCGGCCGAACCATCGATAGCGATTGCGGGCGACGATGTCGTAGAGCCTGTCGCGTAAAACCACTGGAACATAGTGGAAAGCCCAGCTCCAGCGCCAGCGCGGAAGCTCGCGCGCAATGGCAAGCACCGCGTCGGACTTCACATGACCGCGGCCGTTTGCCACGAACGCAAATGACTTCGGGTTGTTGGGGTCGATACCGAGCCGGCGCGCGATCGGACGGCCCTCCGCCGACTGGATCGGGAGGTAGCGAAAATAATCGCTTCGATCGCGCCGGCTGACGAAACGGCAGCCGGCCGAGCAAAGCACGCAGACCCCGTCGAACAGAATGAGGCCATGCGAGGACCTCTCTCCGCCGGGGCTCTGTGGATCGATATCGATGGGCTGTGCGATTGGCATGCAAGTTGTCTCTTTTCACCCCGACGGACGTGGAGGCGAGCGCTGGAAACGCAGCTTCGGCGCGCGGCACTATGCAAGCACAATACGTGCTGGGCGTCGCGAGACACTGCCCATAGAATGGATCGGCCCATTCGATCTGTTCGACACAATAGTCGCATCGTCGGAACATACGCGCGTGACCGGCGTTTCCATCCTCGGGAATGACGCCATGCATCCGCGCCAGCTTGTTCTTGCCGCCGTGATGGTCCTGGGGTGCACGGGCGGAGCAGCGGCGTTTCCGGTGCTGTCCGACCTCGGTGTCACATCTGCCTTTGAGCAGCGCGACATCGATCAGATCCGGTGGCGTTACCGTTACCGGAGAGACATCTGGCGCTATCTCCGTGGCGTCGATCGTTCTGACGTCAACGGCCTGGGCAATGGGGCCCGCTTGATGGCTCCCGAGGATTTACGGTCTTCCCCACGCCGGCGGCGGGGGTGGGTCGATCCGCCGCCGCTGCGTTAGTGCCCGGCATGGTCACCGCACCTCACCTGCGCACGGCGGCAGCGCGCGATTGGCTGCTCATTGGCTCACGCCGTCCCGAAGGTGGCGGCGAGGGTCCCCACGCCCACAGTTCCAGGACTCGCGACAGCGCGGTGGGTCAACACCCCCCGAAATTCCTGCGCGCGGCAGGCTTTTCATGGACGACGCTTCGCGGCCAGTGGCGAGTCTTCGTTCGCGACGCCTTTGCCGCGGGCCGCAAGACTGCGAACCTCCTGCGGGCGGCGGGGCGTGCAGGCCTCTTCTGGAGCATGCGCTCGCGCGCCGGTCTGGCCCGGATGGCCGAGGTAGCAAGCCGCGCACCCGCTATCAGGCGGCAAGCGCGGCTTTGGCTGCATCTTCGCCTCTTGGCCGCCGTGTCGGCCGTTGTCCTCCTGCTGGTGCCTGGATATGTCGTCTATTGCATTGCCACCATGCCGTTTGATGGCGGGCTGGCCGTCGAGTCGACGCCGAGCGCGCTCATTGTAAAGGCGCAGGGCGGCGCAGTCTTCGCCACGCGCGGTGTATTCAAGGGCGACAAGCTTGCGCCCGGCGATGTCCCAGTCAGTCTCGCCCGCGCCATCATTGCCATCGAGGACCGTCACTTCTATGAGCACGGCGGCTTCTATTTGCCTTCACTGCTGCGCGCGTCATTTCGAGATCTGCTCTCGGGCAGCATGCGTGAAGGGGGCAGCACGATCACGCAGCAGCTCGCGCGAATGCTGTACCTGTCCCCCGAGCGCACCCTCAGGCGCAAGGTGCAGGAGGCGTTGCTGACAGTCTGGCTCGAGCACCAGCTTAGCAAGGACGAGATTCTCGCCCGTTACCTCAATACTGCCTATTTCGGGGCCGGCGCCTATGGAGCCGACGCCGCGGCCAAACGCTATTTCGGGAAGGCTGCAAAAGAGCTTTCGCTTGCGCAAGCGGCGATGCTCGCAGGCCTGGTGCGCGCACCCTCCGCGCTTGCTCCCAATCGCAATCTCGAGGGGGCGCAGGCGCGCGCGGCGCTCGTGCTCGATGGTATGGTGGAGACCGGGGCCATCACGGCGGCGCAGGCAAAGGCAGCGCGCCGAGAGCCGGTGAATCTGCGGGTGCCGCCCGACAATCCGCCGGGTACGAACTATTTCGTCGACCACTTGGGTGGCGAGGCCAAGCGCTTGGTCGGATCGACGTCCGCCGATCTGACGCTTGGCACCACGCTGGCTCTCGACCTGCAAAACATTGCCGAAACCGTCATTGCGCGGCGTCTCAAGGCAGAGGGACGCATCAAGAAGGTCGGTCAGGCGGCGCTTGTCGCCATGGCGCCTGATGGAGCAATCCTCGCCATGGTGGGAGGCGTCGATTACAACGACAGCCAGTTCAACCGTGCCACCCAGGCAAAAAGACAGCCAGGCTCGTTGTTCAAGATTTTCGTTTATCTCACCGCGCTCGAGAAGGGGTTTCGCCCGGATATGATGGTGGTCGATCGTCCTGTGCAAATCGGCGATTGGGAGCCGGAGAACTACGGCGGGCGCTTCCGCGGCACGGTCACCCTGCGCACCGCCTTTGCAAGTTCGATCAACTCGGTTGCAGTCCAGCTCGCCGATGCCGTCGGCATTCCCGCCGTCATCGACACTGCGCGCCGGCTTGGAGTGCAATCGCAATTGCCCGCAGTGCCCAGCCTTGCGCTCGGGTCAGCTGAAGTGAGTCTGATGGAGATGACGCGCGCCTTTGCCGCCATTGCCGCCAACGCGGAGAATATCGAGCCCTACGCGATTCGCAGCATTCGCAACGGCGACAAGCCCCTGTTCAGCCGGCCGCAGGCCGCAATCGAGCCCGCGCGCAATCAAGCTGCCCGCGGTGCCATGCGCGACCTTCTTGCTGCCGTGGTTCGTGAGGGCACCGGCAGGGCCGCAAGGATGGAGGATGCCGTCGCCGGGAAAACGGGAACGTCGCAGGAGCACAAGGATGCCTGGTTCGTTGGATTCACGCGCGATATCGTGGTCGGTGTTTGGGTGGGAAACGACGACAGCACCCCAACCAGGAACGTAACCGGCGGCGATCTGCCGGCGCGCATTTTCAAGGAGTTCCTTGCGCAGTCCACAGCGGCGCGAGCAAAGCTGGCTCGTGCTGCAACGCCCGTCGCAATGGCAACGACCGGCCAAGGTGCGCCGCTCAGGCAGGAGGGGAGTAGCATCGCCATCCGGGGCGTGCCCCACATCCGCAACACTGGAACAATCGAGATCGACGGCCGCCCCATACGCTTGTTTGGAGTGGAAGGCGTCGCCAGCCGTGCCGTACGCGATTTCAGGCACTATGTCGGTCGCCGCGAGGTGGTCTGCGAGCCAAGCGGCGGCGGCAACACCTATCGTTGCCAAGTCGGCGATCAGGATTTGTCGCGCGTCGTTCTCTACAATGGGGGCGGACGAGCAACGCCGGACGCCTCAGCCGAGCTCAAGGCGGCTGAGCAACAGGCACGTTCGCAGCACGCGGGCATCTGGGCGGAGGGAGATGACGATGACTGAGTGGGGACGATCCTAGCCCAGCAGCTCCGCAATGCCGAATCCCACGGTCGTGCTCAGGACGGCCTCAATCACGTTGAACGGCAAAACCGGGATATCCAGATACGGAAACACCAGTCCTCCCAGAGGCAGGACCAGGCAGCCAACCAAGACCGCACAAAGCGTCTTCAGGATGACTGAACGATTTCCCATTGCTTTCCCCTCGTTTGCCCTTGCAGCCGGCCGAACATTATGCGCTGCCGGTTTCGGGCGGGTCAATTTGTCTCTTGCCGGGAAGCGATGAATCTGCAGCGCATTCGCGCGTAGCGCCCCCGCGTGATCGCGAAAGTGATTTGGGCTCAGTAACTTACCGTCGCACCCCCGAAGGCCAAGGCGGGCAAATCTCTCCTTGGCTGCATGGCGCGTCGCCACGGGGGCCAGCCGGAAGGGACTTATAGTTTGCGCAAGAAGGTTCAACCGCTTCTCGCCTTTTTGAGCAAAAAACGCAAATTTGTGACGGCCATCACATTTTCTGGCGCACCGCCAAGCTAACGTTCTTGCTGCACAGCACATTTCATCAGCGCAAATGCCGCTTGGCGCAGTGGGGGATCACATGAAATTCTTCGCGCTCGCCTTCTCGTTGCTGCTCGCTACAACCGGGACGGTGCTCGCTCAAGCCTCGGCTGCCATCGAGCGTATCGAGTTCAAGGAGCACGGGATCTATACGGTAGACCGCAAGATCCAGGGAAGGGATGGAGTTGGTATCAACAAGGCAGCGGCCTTGAACCTGCGGCATGCCGCAACGCTGCGGACCATTCCTGCGCAGATCGGGACCACCTTCGGCTTTGAATATAACCTCGTGGGAACCCCGAATGACGCCGCGGTCGAGCTCAGGGAGATCGTCATTTTCCCCCACGGCGGAGTTGTCCCCAAGGGGTTCTCGACGCCGATTGCGCGCGATGAGTTTACGCTCGAGGCACGGATCGGCGAGACAGGGTATGCCGGCTACACATTCGAGGACAGCTTCGAGCTCGTCACCGGCACCTGGACCTTCGAAATCTGGCATGGCGATCAGAAGCTGGGATCGCAAAGCTTCAAGGTGATCGCGGTGAACTCCGAATGCGAGCTGGAGTGCGATTCCTTCTGAGCCCATCCGTGCGGGCCAGCCTGCGCATGCGAGCGGGCCCCGGCCAGCCGCCGTCGCGGGTCCCCTGAAGGGACGAGGCGAGTCGGGCCGTGGCGCCTTTGGCGTGATTGATCGAACTCTTGCCGCATATGCCCGCTATGGCTGCAGGCGGGAAGAGAGCATGAACGCGCGCTTCATTCTGCTGCTGACATTTCTGACGGCGATGGTCGCGAGCCACCCCAGCTCGGCGCAATTCCTTTTCTTCCAGAACCCGTTCTCGACCGAGCCGGTCACTCTTGATCGGCTCGATGGCAACTACCGCACGATTGCCGCCTGCGCATATCAGCATCTGTCTCGCCGCAAGACCGGATTGTCGAGAGCCGAGCCGCAACCGGGCATCATCAGCATCGCCTCGGCTTCCGAGCGTTGGGAGCTCTCGTTCGTAGACGATGAGCGAGGCCGCCAGACGCGCCTTGACTGGACCGCGGGAGACTACCCCAGCGAATTCGTGCTGGGCACGGTGCGTGCCTGCGCAGCCTGAGCCGAGCCGGCCTCTGCTCCCAGCCTCGACATCCGCACATGCTGATCATATCTGACTCACGCTTGATCGCACGGTCAAATCTCGAAATGGTGCAAGGGCGCATGGCCGAAGAGCTTGCGAAATCTCGCCTCGTCAGGGGGCCGCATCGCTGTGGCGCTCTCGGGACTTGGATTCTGCTTGCGGGACTTGCGGCCGCCATGGGGGGATGCGCGGGCTCGAGCGGGAGTGCAAGCGTGACCGGCAATGAGCAAGGCGGCAAGGTTCCCTATGCCGAAGGCGGCCTGCCCGCGGCAATGGACGCGGCAAAGGCACACTGCGGTCAATTCGGCAAGAAGGCCGCAATCACCCAGATGACGCCGGCGGCGGAAGGTGGTGTGATCGGATTTCAATGCCGGTGAATTCCCGGCCCCGCGCCGCCTCTGGATTGGTGCGGAGGGGGACGAGCAAGGCTGCATGCATTCCGAGATCGCACCTGGCGCTGCCACGCGGGACGCGCAAGCCTCGCATCCTGCAATCGTAATCACCGGCGCTGCGTCGGGCATCGGACGCGAGATTGCGCGCCTTGCTGCCATGGAGGGCTCTGCGCTTGTGCTGGTTGACTGCGCCGATCGCATGCTCGACGGCCTAGTTGCCGAGCTCGCGGCCTTCGGTGTGAGGGCTGCCGCTGTTGGCCTCGATCTAACCTCCTGCAACGCGGTCTCTTCGATCGAGCGCGCGCTGCACGAGCGGGAGCTGCATTGCGACGTGCTCGTCAATTGTGCCGACTTGCAGGTGCCCCGGCCTGTCTCCAGTTCCGACCCGGAAGCGGTGAGCCAGATCGAGCTCAACGTCCGGCTCCTGACCGAGCTGACCTTGCACTTTCTTCCAGGGATGGTCGCGAGAGCATGCGGCGGCGTTCTCAATCTCGGTTCCGTCATCGGCAAGGCGCCGTTGCCCGCCATGGCAATCTATTACGCGTCGAAAGCGTTTGTGAACTCGCTATCAATCGCGCTTGCCTCCGAGCTTGCGGGGACAGGGGTGACTGTCACCTGCCTTGCGGCGGGGATCGTCATGACGCGTTCTTTCGCACAACGTGCCGCCGCTCAAGGTCGGCTGCGTTCCCTCATACCGCAATCGGATGCGTTTGACGCGGCCGCCGCCGGGTGGCTGGGCTTCAAGGCGGGAAGGCGATTAGTCATACCCGGCATACGCAATCAGGTCGTCGTAACGCTCGCGAAGCTCGTCCCGCGCAGCATGGTCGTTCGTTTGATCGGCCTGCTCGAACGCTCTCCCATTCCGGGGGTCTGAGCCAGCGGGTCCGGCCTCCGGACTGCGCGATCACGCGCATTCTGCTCTGCACTGTGGCTTTTGTGCACTAGAGCAAACGGGGGGATTTGTGGTGGGATCGCGGTCTACAACCAGGGGCAGCAACATAGGGGACTCCAATGAAAAAGCTTCTGTTTGCGCTCGTTGCCACGCTGGTGGCAGTTAGCGTTTCGGGTTGCGTCGGGATCGGCAAGGGCAAGGCTCCGCCGGTCGTGACCAAGGGCTAAGGCCTAAGGCGGCCTTGACGAAAGGGCCGGCTTGCGCCGGCCCTTTCTGCTTTGCGGTGGGCGCCTCTACCTGCCGCTGCGCTCAGATGTGGCCGACAGAAACCTGATCGGCGCTCGATCGAGCGCCACGCAGGTGAGCCGGTTCGTCATGTATGCGCCGGTATCGATATTGATGCGGTTTGCACGCACCTCGGGCTCTTCCGTCGGTGTATGCCCGTGCACGATGATTTTCCCGAAATCAGCCCGGCTGTCGAGAAATGATCCTCGTATCCACAAGAGATCATCGACGCTCTGGCGCTCGAGCGGAATGCCGGGGCGAATGCCTGCATGGCATAGAAAGTAACGCCCTACCGAGAGCGATGTTTTCAGTGCGCCGATGAACTCCAGATGAGAGCGCGGGGCCGCCGCATTGAGCGCTTGCGCGGCCTGCTCATAGCCCTTCCCGAGCATCATTGAGCCAACCGGAATCCCGTATGAGATCAGGGTCTCGAGGCCCCCGTACCGGCGCCATTGATCGCCCACGGACGGCTCCTGCAGAAAGCTCTCGAACATGAGCTCGTGGTTTCCCTTCAGCGCGATGAATGCGGTCGGAAACGGGTTCCTTGTCAACCTTTCAAGCACCCCGCGCGAGTCGGGCCCGCGATCGATGTAGTCACCGAGCGTCACGGTCAGAGATTGCTCGACCGGATTTGCCTTCAGGTCGGCGGAAATCGCTGCAGTCATGCGGTCGAGCAGATCGGAGCGGCCGTGAATATCTCCGATCACGTACACACGGCCTCGTTCGAGAAAGGACGAGTCGAGATTCATCTCGGCAATTGCATGCAGGCGTAAGGGCAACAATCTCATGGATCGGCGCTCACGCGCCGAAAAACTGTGTACGCAGGCTACCTAAAGTTGCCTGCACCCGGGACACGAAGCGACTTTGCGTCCTGCCGCAAGCCTGGTCAACCGCAGGCTGTTCCGGGTTCGCCACTTCCTGGCGCCCCGGAGTGACAGCTGATGGAATCGGGTGCACTAAGCTCTACCGCGATCGCTTGTTTCGAAACGGATGGTCTTGCCCATGGCCCGCCGCCTCTCTATCCGAAGGCGTGTGCTCGCCCCAGTGATGCAACGGGAGATGACGAATCATGTCGAACAACATGCTCGACGGCGGTCAGGTGATTGTCGACTATCTGGTGCGCGAGAAGGTGCCCTACGTGTTCGGCCTGTGCGGCCATGGCAACATCTCCTTCATCGACGCGCTCTATGAGCGCTCCGATGAAATCAAGACCATCTCGGTGCATCACGAGACCGTCGCCGGCTTCATGGCCGACGTCTATTATCGGGTTGCTGGCCGACCGACCGCGACTTTTACCTCGTGCGGACCGGGCTCCGCCAATCTGCCCATTGCGCTTGCCAATTCATATCTTGATTCCGTTCCGTTCCTGGCCGTGACCGGAAACGTGCCCACCAGCCAGTTCAATCGGGGGGCCTTCCAGGAGCTCTATCGCCACTATCAGGCGGACTTTCCGGCAACCGTGCGCGCCTGCTGCAAGCGCGTGTTCCAGCCGACGCGCGGGGACATGGTGCCGCTCGCCATCCGACAGGCCTGGAAGACCATGACAACGGGCCGGCCCGGGCCGGTCGTGCTCGATGTACCTTTCGACGTTTTCAAGGAGGCGGCTGCAGAGCAAACGCCCAAGCCAGAGGACTGGCATGCCGGCATCTCCTGCCGTTGCGGTGCGGACCCGGAGGGCGTCGGAAAGGCGCTTGAGATGCTGCTTGCGGCCGAGCGTCCCGTCATCCTGGTCGGTCAGGGTGTCAAATACGGCGGGGCCGGGCGCGAGCTCATGGCGCTCGCGGAGCGATTGTCGATTCCGGTTGCCTGGTCGGCGAGCGGCACCGGCGCAATCGATTCGCATCATCCGCTGGCGCTCGGTCTGGTGGCCCGCAACGGCCCCTATCAGGCCAATCATGCGGCCCGCACCGCCGACGTGCTGCTTGCGCTTGGCGTGCGTTTCGATGACCGCACCTCCAGCTCGTGGCTGCCGGGCTACTCCTTCACCATTCCGCCTACCCGGCTTATCCATGTCGATATCGACCCCGACGAAATCGCGCGTAACTATCCGGTTGCTCTCGGCCTCATGGCCGACGTGCGCACCTTCGTGCGCCAGCTGCTCACCGAGCTCGATGACCGCGGCATCGCAAGCGCAATTCAGACGGCCGAGCGGCGCGGGAAATGGCTCGACACCATCGAAGGCTATCGCAAGCAGTGGAATGCTTACATTGCGCCGGGGCGAAGCGATGACAGCACGCCGATCCACCCCCAGCGCGCCGCCCATGAAATTGATAAGGCGTTGCCGCACGACGCTATCCTGGTGAGCGACATCGGCGTGCATCACAATTGGCTGCTCCAGTTCTGCAATCCGAGGCGACCGGATTCCCTCATCGGCTCCATGGGTTTCGGCCCCATGGGCTTCGGGGTGGCCGGCGTTCTCGGGGCGCAATTTGCCGCGCCCGAGCGACCGTGCGTCTCGGTTTGCGGCGACGGTGCCTTCCTCATGCACGCAAGCGTGCTCGCCACCGCCGTGGAATACAATCTGCCGGTCGTCTGGCTGGTGTGGAACAATTTCTCCTATGCTTCGATCCGCGGCTTGCAGCGCGGATACCTCGACGGGCGGGAGCTGGCGACGGACTTTCGTCATCCCGGCACCGGCGCGCCGTACAATCCGGATTTTGCAGCCATGGCGCGCGCGGCAGGCATCGACGGTATCACCGTCGACCGCGCCGGCGATCTCTCGGATGCATTGCACGCGGCGCTCGCGGCGCGGCGACCGGCCCTCATCAACGCCAATATCAGCGCCGACCGCAATCCCGGCGGTGCCGGGGTCTGGGAGCTGCCCGGGCTCGGCCAGAGCCAGCCCGCATTTGGCGGCCGCTATCAGCCCTGACGGCCCTCACCGCGGGCGAAAGTGCTTGGACAGCTTGAGCCCCTGCGCCTGATAACTGGAGCCGGTACGCTCGCCATAGAGCGAGGCGGGACGCTCCAGCATCTTCTCATAGACCAGCCGTCCGACAATTTGCCCATGCTCCAGGATGAAGGGCACTTCACGCGAGCGCACTTCCAGGACCGCCCGTGCGCCGCGGCCGCCCGCCGCGGCGTGGCCGAATCCGGGGTCGAAGAAACCAGCGTAGTGCACGCGGAACTCTCCAACCAGCGGATCGAAAGGCACCATCTCGGCGGCGTAGTCAGGCGGGACCTGCACGGCCTCTTTCGAGGCAAGGATGTAGAACTCGTCTGGATCCAGGATCAGGCTCTGGTCCTCGCGTGCGTGGATCGGCTCCCAGTAGTCGCCGACCTCGTAGGCGCCGCGCCTTTCGATGTCGATGAGACCAGTATGGTGCTTGGCGCGGAAGCCGACCACGGTCGTATTTCCCGGTTCTGGCTGCGCGCGTGAATAAGGAAGCGATGCTGAAAGATCCACGCTGACCGCGATTCCCTCGCTCACATCGGCCGCCTCGTCGTCGACCAGGCGTTCGCGCGCGTGCAGGGCGCGCAATGCGCTCCCCGCAAGCAGCGCATGGCCATGGCGGAAGCGCAGTTGCGATAGTCGTGAGCCGGTGCGCACCAGGACGGGGAACGTGCGGGGGCTGATCTCGACATAGAGCGGGCCGTGATAGCCGGCCTTGATGCGATCGAAGCCGCGTGTGTTGTCGGCGATCACGCGGGTAAAGATATCAAGCCGTCCGGTCGAGCTCTTGGGATTGGCAGCGCCGGCAATGTGGTCGGGTAACGCCAGGCTCTCGATCAGGGGCACGATGTAGACGCAGCCCGTTTCGAGCACGGCGCCCTCGCCAAGCGCGATTTCATGCAGCCTCAGCTCATTGATGCGCTCGGCAACCGTGGCCTGCGGACCGGGGAGGAAACTCGCACGCACCCGATAGGCGATCGCGCCGAGCCGCAGGTCAAGACTGGCGGGCTGGATCTGGTCCGGCTGAAATTCGCACCCGCGCACGATGGCGCCGTCCTGCGCCAGTGCCGCGATCATGCGATCGGGCAGAATGCCTGTTTGATCGGCGAGCAAGGCAAGGGGCAATACGCAAGGCCTCGACTGCAATCGATGACGCAGGGGGTTCCTGACGCACGGTCATGTTGACGGAAAGACATGTTGACGAAAAGGCCTGCGGCGCGCTAAAGCGGCGTTATCCCGTGGTCATTTGAGCCGGCCGGCTTGCAGCCACGTAAAACAACTCGCTAAAAGGCCGGGGACGCATTGGACCCGGCGGAGCTTTTCCGGCCGGGTTTTTTGTTGGGCAGAGGAGATGCACAAATGTCCGCGTCCGCCAGCAGAAAGTATCGTCCCGAGACGCAGCTCGTCCACGCCGGTATCCTGCGCTCCCCGTTCGGGGAGACCTCGGAGAGCCTGTTTCTCACCCAGGGCTATGTCTACGACAGCTCATTGAGCGCGGAAAAGCGATTCAAGAACGAAGAGCCCGGATATCAATATTCCCGCTTTTCCAATCCGACTGTGACCATGTTCGAGCAGCGCATGGCCGCGCTGGAAGCTGCAGCCGCCGCGCGCGCGACCGCAACCGGAATGGCCGCGGTCACCACCGCGCTCATGGGGCAGGTACGTGCCGGCGACCACATCGTCGCCTCGAAGGCGCTGTTCGGCTCCTGCCTGTACGTGGTCCAGGAGCACCTGCCTCGCTATGGGGTCGCATCGACCCTGGTCAACGGCACCAATCCAGATGAGTGGCGCAAAGCCGTGCGCCCCAATACCAAGACATTCTTCCTGGAAACTCCCACCAACCCGGCGCTCGAGGTGATCGACATCAAGGGGGTGGCCGATATCGCGCACGAGGCGGGCGCGACGCTCGTTGTGGACAACGTCTTCTCAACGCCGCTGTTCCAGAAGCCGCTCGCACTCGGCGCCGACTGCGTGGTCTATTCCGCAACCAAGCACATCGACGGCCAGGGCCGCTGTCTCGGCGGCGTCATACTCGGATCGGAAAAATTCATCCAGGATCACATCCACACCCTAATCCGGCAAACCGGTCCCTCGCTTTCGCCGTTCAATGCCTGGGTGCTGCTCAAGGGGTTGGAGACGCTTGCCGTCCGCGTGCGCCGGCAGACCGATACCGCAGCGACAGTGGCGGTGGCCCTTGCCGAGCACCCCAAGATCAGCCGCCTGATCTATCCCGGGCGCTCGGACCATCCGCAGGCGGAGGTCGTGCAACGGCAGATGCACGGCGGCTCGACTCTCGTCGCCTTCGAGATCAAAGGCGGCAAGAGCGCCGCTTTCCGGTTCCAGGACGCCCTCTCGCTCATCCGCATCAGCAACAATCTGGGCGACGCCAAAAGCCTTATCACGCACCCCGCCACCACGACACATCAGCGGCTTACCCCCGCCGCTCGCGCAGAGCTTGGCATCAGCGATGGACTGGTGCGGCTTTCCTGCGGCCTCGAGCACCCCGACGATATTGTCGAGGATGTGTTTGCCGCGCTGGCGGCAGCCTGAAGCCGGAGGACAGAGGACAAAGAGCCGTGCGGGGCACGACTTCGATTCTGAACTGTGCTCTCTGTAGAGTGCGCTCTGATTACGGCAGCGCGGCCGGACCGATCGCCGTAGCAACCGGTCGCGCTGCCGCTTCGGCGATGGCCATGCCAAGGGCCTTGGCAAGGCACGCGTAACTCCAGTCGTTCATGTGCAGGCCGTCGGCAGAGATGAATGTCTCAAACGGCAGATGCTCGACCAGATACCAATGCCGCATCAGCTCGAACCGGTGGAAGACGCCGATGTGCTCGGCCTTGGCTGCGGCAGATATCAAGGAGACCATGCCGTCGCAATTAGGTTTGTTAATGACCCGCGGCGCGTATTGCGGGTCGATGAGGACCACGTCGGCGCCGATCGCCTTCAGGCGCAGCAGCCCCTGGTGCAGCTCGCCAACGTGCGGCGGCAGCGCCCGATCGCGCAGCACCGAGTTGGTGCCGACCTGCCAGAGTACCAGATCCGGATGCTCCGCAATCACCGCCTTGTCGAGGCGCGCCAGCATGTCGGTGATTTCCTCTCCGTTCACCCCACGGTTGAGGACCGTAAACTCGTGGCCGGGCAATCTCCTGGTCAGCTCCTGCGCAAGCCGGTTGGGATAGGCAGCGGCCGACGAGCTGGCGCCGGCGCCGTAGGTTGAGGAGGAGCCCAGAGCGACGATCTTGATCGGCTTTCCGCCTGCGAATAGACGCGAGACATGGGGCAGCGGAAAATCAAAATGCGCCCGTTCCGGCGATATTTCGCAGGGCGCCGGCACCGGTACAACGGTTCTCTCAGCCGCTGGACCGGGATCCTGCGCGTCGGCCGGCAATGAAATAAAAAAACTTGTCATCGCAACAGCGCTGAGCATCGCCGTGCGACGCAAGAGGGTGTCACAATTCATGCTGGCTGTAGGGTTCCCTGCTATAAGTGTTTCTGTTCACTGCGCCGCCTTGTGCTCCCCGCGCAGATGAGCCGCATCCAGGATCATGACAGCCATGCCGCGGCCGATACAATCGTGGACGCGGGAGGCGAGCACGTTGTCTTTGCCCCCCGCATAGAGGTCGAACTCGCCGGTATCGGACCAATGCCGCATGATGGACAGACGATCGAACAACGGGACCTCATGCTGCTGCGCAGCAACCCGCATTGTGTCGGCATAGGGATCGAGGGCAACCATGATCTCGGTCCGTGGACTATACTGCATATTCATCAGGATAACGTCTGCCCCGGCCTTTTGCACCGTTTCGATGCCGTCATCGAGAGCGGCCCGGAAATCATCGGGCTCGACTCGGCGAATGGCATCGATGGTACCTGATTGCCATACCACCAGGTCAGGCTTCTCGTCGATCAGCAATTTCGCCATCCCTTTTGCCATATCTTCGGCGGTCTGGCGGCTGCGCACCAGGGGGACGACCTTAACCGCAACGCCGGGAAGCCGCTGGGTCAGCGCCGCTTCGAGCCGGGCTGGATAGGCAGAGGAGGGGCCGTCCGGTCCCGCCAGCGCCGAGGAGCCGGTGCCAATCACCGCAATCGTGAGCCGGCGGTTGTCGTTGACAACCGCAGCAACCCGCTTCAACTCGTTGTTTCCCAACAATAAATACGGCGGGATCTCGCAGCTGGGGCGATCTTCCGCAAACGCGCCGGAAAGCCCCGCCAGGAGTGCGGCAAGGACCCCAAGACGCAATCTCATGCCTCGCCTCCCGCGAGGTCGGCATCCGCGGCCTTCTTTGGGCGTGATCCCGGATGTCTCCCTTCAGCCTTCTTGTACCACGTAAGCAGGCCGGCGGCTGCAATCATTATGACGATGCCTAACGCGCTGGCGACCACCTGCAGCCAGAACGCGCCGGAGATCTCGGTCATTGCGAAATGAGCGGCAAACGACAGGAACACCCCGAGGCAGAAGATCTCCAACGAATGCTGGCCGCAGACAATGGCAGGCCAAAGCCATGGAGATTTCAGGCCCGGCCACTCGGCGGGCACGAAATGGACCGTTACGACCGCGAGCGCCAGGAAATGGGCAAAGCGCAGGACGTCCAGATTGACCTTGTCGATTGGGTAAATCACCTCCTCCAGCCAGGAGGGGACGAACTGGCTGGTCCCGGGCAATTGCCAGGTGAGCGTGATCAGGAAGGCAAAAACCAGGTAGATCAAGGCGGCCGACAGGATTGCCCGTGAGTGCAGCACACCTGCCAGCCGGTCGGCGCCGCCCATCGCGCACCAGGCGCCAAACACGAACAGCAGTTGCCAGGCGAACGGGTTGAAATACCAGTGACCGCTCGGATAGCTGGGCAGATTCCAGTTGAAGCGCCACGTCAATGCATAAAGCAGGGCGGAGGCACCCAGGGCGACCGTCGATTGCAGCCGTAACAGCCACAGGATTGGCGGGAACAGCAGCAGGAGAACGATGTAGAGCGGCAGCACGTCCATGTTGGCCGGCTTGAACTTCAGCAGAAGCGCCTGAACAATGGTGACATCGGGCTGCTTGAGGAAATCCAGAATGTTCATTTCCTCGGTGTAGAGCGGGTTGTCGAAGCTGGTCGCGACATAGGTGATCTCGGCCAGGTAGATCGCGAACAGGAAGACGTGAGCGACGTAGATCTGCCATGCACGGCGCAGGATTTTGGCCGACGCGATCACGAAGCCGCGCTCGCGCATCTCCCTGCCGTAGACGAATGCTGCGGTGTAACCGGAAACGAAAACGAAAATCTCGGTTGCGTCGCTGAACCCGTAATTGCGAATGGTGATCCAGGCGACGAGATTGGAGGGAATATGATCGAGAAAGATCAGCCAGAGCGCGATCCCGCGGAATAGATCGAGTCTGAGATCGCGGCCAGCGGTGACCGCAGAGGCAGGCGTCGCGGCGATCGTTTTTCCCGGATCCAAGGCAGCTCGGTGCACTATGCGTTCTCCGCCAGAGTGTACTGTGCAATTGGATCGGCCGGGAGTCACGTGCTTGCGAGGCTTGCTGCGGAGCCAGACACGGCGAGGCCAGTATGCACAACACTCCGGGAGCGCTAAGGTTGCGGCTCAGTCCCGAATGGAGGCACTAGGCGGATCATGGAAGCGGTCAAAGCGCCTTACCTTGCCGTCACGCGGCAGATCGAGGTCAAGGTGATCCCGCGCTTCCTGGCCGAGCGGTCGTCGCCTGAGAACGGCTATTTTTTCTGGGCCTACACGATAACCCTGACCAATCTCGGAGCAGAGACCGTGCAGCTCAAGACGCGTCATTGGCGCATCACCGATGCGCTCGGACGACTTCAGGAGGTGCGCGGAGCCGGTGTCGTGGGCGAGGAGCCAGTACTAAAGCCGGGCGAGAATTTCGAGTATACCAGTGGTGTGCCTCTGCCGACGTCCTCAGGATTCATGACCGGCACCTACGGAATGATCAGTGCAGCGGGGGAGAAATTCGAGATCCAGATTCCGGCGTTCTCGCTCGACACGCCTGAAAAGGCGCGAACTATCAATTGAGCATGCGATCGATATTGCGCAGCACGCGACGGTAGAGCGCCCCTGTCGCGGTCAGTTTGGTTGCTTGAGCAGAACCGTTTCCGGTCAGGGCGGCTGTGATCCAGGCTCCTGGACGGTCACGCGGCAGGCTCGCTCACATCGCCGGGTGCAAACACGTAGCTTGCGTTGCAGAACTCGCAGGTCACCGTGATCCTGCCGTTCTCGACCATCTGCTCGCGATCGTTCTGCGGGAAGCTGCGCAGCATGCGTTCAACCCGCTCGCGCGAGCAGGAGCACTTGGCGCGCAAATCCTTGCTGCGGAACACCCTGATCCCACGCTCGTGAAACAGCCGGTAAAGAAGC
>Ga0306921_10003469_pt1 | contig 15993 bp, 11 predicted proteins | sample sta12Cox44000080_FD_203760 | JGI IMG/M metagenome (GOLD analysis project Ga0306921, IMG submission 203760) | Lab enrichment of tropical soil microbial communities from Luquillo Experimental Forest, Puerto Rico - statoxic.12C.oxic.44.000.080 (v2)... | ecosystem: Environmental > Terrestrial >...
TTCGCCCCGGTCTCACGAGCGATGGCATTCGTTGTTTTGAGCTCGAAATAGGGTTCCACTAGGATGATCTTTGCGTTCTCGCTCTTCATGACATCAATGAGCTTCCTGGTGTGGCTTCGGTTGGGCGGGATGCCTGGGCGCGGCTCGATTTCACCAACCGAGACAAGCTGGAAATGCTTTAGAAAATTAGGCCACGACCTGTGATAGGTGACTAGCCTGCGTCCGCGGTAGGGTTGCATTTGAGCGTCCCAAACTCTTTCAGCTTCCGACAACCTCTTGCTGAACGCCTCGAATCCACCCTGAAAATGGGAAGCATCCCCTGGGCTCAACTCGCTTAGCTTGTCCGCAATGGCCCTGGCAATCTTTCGACCGTTTTCTGGATCGAGCCAATAGTGCGGACTGCCGAAGGGCTGAATGTCCGGTGTGAGAGGTTGCGAAGGGACTTCTAGAATCTCTGCGTACTGCGAAGCATCGAGATACCCCGGAGCCCCGGGCTGAATCCGCGGATTACCAGACTCGCTAAGCAAAGGCGGTTTGTGTACGCCTCTCGTCAGCCAGCCCCCCTCGAGTTGCAGGCCTACGACGATGAGGAGGTCGGCATGTCTCAACTTCAAAAGATAACTCGGCTTTGACTCCACGAAGTGGGGGTCCTGATTGCCTTGAACTATGGATTCCACGACGATACGGTCACCGCCTACTTCGACGGCAAGTGCTGCCAAGTCGGAAGTGGAGGCGACGACTTTCAAGTTAGGAGCAGTCTCGGCGGCCATGAGGGTGGCTGCCGCAATGCCAAGTGCCGAAGCGAGAGCCAGCGAGGCCGGGCAGAGTTTGATCCCTTTCGTCCCGATATCCCAACCTCTCGGTCGGCACTGCCATAAAGCTCTCGTCATTGAGGTATTTGTGTTCATTTGCTGGATCCGCCTTGTGTCACTGGCGTGAACTGCTGCGTGAATTCCGCCTCGATGGTCTCGCTACGCACCAGAAGTTCATCTCCCGCAATGGAGTAAGCGAGCGACGCGAGAACGCATCCAGGCTTTTTGGCGTCGGGCCTCGTTCCCGGTTCAGGCATCTTCATGACGTGCTGGCAGTGACCGCAGACCAGACGACCGGACCATTCATAGTTCCGGGACTTGGGGCAAGCGCGACAGGAGGCCAGCGCTGCGCGAATAATGCCGTCAAAACCTTTTTCAACAGCCACGGGCGTCGTGGTGGAAGGATCAATGCGATAGCGGAATAGAAACAGTGAGCCAGGCTTCAAGCGCTTTAAAGACAGGAAAAGATCCGAACCTGCTTGCAATTCGGGCGCGCCGCTTTCCTCCCGGAGGGAGAACCACAGGGTCAATGCGGCAAGCACGAAAACCCCTCCGAACACTGACCAGCGAACAATCCGTTCACCGCGCGTCCATGGAATTGTTTTCCTCATTTTGATTCACCTGCTACTTGGAGAGGAGCCTCAGGCTGATCCGCTGAAACAGGGCTCGCATATACGATCCAAGCCACGGAGGACTTGCTATCTTGAGGGAGTCCGGGACCGCTTCCCTTTAGGTCCCGCGTCCTATCGAGAGCTCCAAGAATTGCCGGCACGTAGGCTCTCGTCTCTGCCGGGAGGAGCTTCAGTCGGCTAAGCTGCCAGAACGCGGCGCTTCCGGCGCGGCCTACTGCTTGCTCAACAGCGTCTTCGCCCGCGTTGTAGGCAGCTAAGGCCAGAAGCCAGTCACCAAATTGGGAATGGAGGTCCCGCAAGTATTGCGCAGCCGCGCGAGTAGATTTCTCCGCATCGAGACGCTCGTCGCGTGTGGCATCGACGCGGAGCCCATACCGGCGTGCAGTCGCAGGCATCAGTTGCCACAAGCCGAGCGCTCCTTTGCGAGAAAGAGCCCTTGGGTTGAAATTGCTTTCTACCCGCGCGACGGCCAAGAGCGCGACCGGGACACCCTCGTCGCTGAAAATCTTCTTTCCGTCGACGCCCATTGCTTGCAAGTGTTGCTCTGACGATTGCGTTACCGTTGATGGAAAATTGCCGGGAGGAGGTTCAGTTGGCCAGGTCTCTGGTTGCTTCACAGGCGCACCTGGATGCGGCAACGCATTGGCGAGCGGAGGATTGGGAGCCCGAGCTAATGCCAGCTGAGCATCTGCAGCAAGGTCCAGGTTTCTCTGCAATCTTTCGAACGGAGTGGATGTTTTGTCGGGTGGTTCCTGTCCAAGCAAGGGGCTAGCGGACGGAAATACTGAAATAAGCGAGAAGATCGCAGTGGCTGGGATCCACCCAAAGAATCGCTCTCTCGTGCCACACGTTCGAAAATATCGCATAGGTTCTCCTAATCGCCTCTCTGTGCCGCAGGAGCTGCTCTGCGTGCGCTCGGCTCCTCCTCCGGGAAATAGGCATTCGCCACGTACTGAGAAATCATGCGCTGGGAGTTGAAGAAGGAACCGTTGATGGCAATGGTGGAGCGCATGATCTCCGCGAAGCGGAAAGGACGCCCGTAAAACAGCGGCAGGATCGTTTCCTCCAGTTTGTCGTAGAGAGAAACGGACTCCCGCGAAGAATCAGCGGGGAGATCGCCGTCCGTGCCAATCGCCCAGCCCGTTGCTCCTTCGGCGTGTCCCTCAATCCACCAACCGTCCAGCACACTCAAGCTGGGCACGCCGTTCAAGGCGGCCTTCATTCCACTTGTCCCGGAAGCTTCCTCCGGTCTTCGGGGTGTATTCAGCCAAAGATCTACGCCACTCGTGATAACCTGCGCCCATCGCATGTCGTAGTTCTCCACGTAGACGAATCGGATGGCGTCCTTCAAGAATCCCGTCGTCTCAATGACGCGGCGGATTGATTCCTTGCTTGGGGCATCCTGAGGATGGGCCTTCCCACCGAACACGATTTGCAAGGGGCCGTGCTCCTTTGCCATCCGCCTCAACCGGTCCGCATTCCCGAATAGCAGTTCCGGCCGCTTGTACGTCGCCGCGCGCCTGGCAAAACCGATGGTGAACGCAGTCTCGCTCATCTCGACATGTGTCTGAGTTTGGATTTCGCGAAGCAGAGCGCGTTTTGCGGAGGCATGAGTCTGCCGGATTTCGTCGAGAGAGATTCCGCGAACGTAGCGAAGATACAAATTGTCTCGGCGCCATTCCGGGATGTGGCGGTCGTAAAGCTCGCGAAATGCCGGAGCAGTCCAGGTGACAGCATCCACACCGTTTGTGATGGCGCGAATGGGATACAGAGGAAACATTTCCTGCGAAATCTCGCCATGGTGCATCGCCACGCCGTTGATGTACCTGGAAAACTTGAGAGCCAGATACGTCATGTTCAACGTGCCCTCGGGGCAACAGTGCGTGACTTCCAGGACCTTTCTTCTCTCGGCGCCAAGCACCTGCCGCATCAAATCCCCGGAAAACTGGTCATGCCCCGCTGGCACAGGTGTGTGTGTTGTGAAGATGCATTGCGAGCGAATCGCTTCGATGTCTTCCGCGGTCGCGGACCCGAGGTCGGACTTGCCCAGCCGTTCCTCCAGTAGCGCCAAAGACAGAAGTGCGGCGTGACCTTCGTTCATGTGATAACTTCCGATTTGCGCGTAGCCGAGCTCGCGAAGAAGGCGCACGCCACCCATACCTAGTAGTGCTTCCTGGCAGAAACGATAGTGGGCATCACCTCCATACAGGTGATCTGTGAGGGCTCTGTCCCAAGGGGTGTTCTCCGCCAAGTCCGAGTCCAGCAGATAGACTGGCACTTCATGTCCGGTTATTCCGCGAATCGTATATTTCCAAGCTCGGACATGAACCGGCGTTCCTTCAATCTCGACATGAGCTTGCGCTCCGCTATCTTCAAGCGAGTCTTCGGGGCTCCAGAGCGCATCCTCCTCAAATTGATTGCCGCGCGCGTCGAGTCTCTGTCGAAAGTAGCCTCTCCGGTGTACGAGGGTCACTCCGACCATGGGCACGCCAAGATCAGCGGCGGACCGCAAGCTGTCTCCCGCCAACACGCCCAAACCTCCGCTGTAGGTCGGTATTGCAGGCGCTAAAGCAATTTCCATCGAGAAGTAAGCGATTTTGGCGTTCAAATCAGGCATGAGTTTCTCCTGACACATCCCCTCGGCGGTCCCCTCAGTCAAACTCCCATTTCCCATTGCGTGCCCCTATCTCCCTCAGCTTCTGGGTCATCTCGTTGAGGCAACGCACTTCACATGCATCCACCTCACGATCAAATCCAGACCGGTGTTGTATCCAGATTGTGAGCAGCACTTCCGGCCTGAACTTGCGCATCGCGTCGTAGCGAATCGATTGATCGTACGGACTGATGTCGTAGTCGCTATCGCGTATTTCCTTGGGGACGATCCAGTCAGCGATGTCCTTCAAGGCACTCCAGGCTCTGCGGCAGTGTTCGCAACCTGGTTGTGGGTGCTCCACGCCCGCCGCATGAGTGCCGCTCAGTTGGAGCAGAAATCCAATTTGCCGCTTCTCTTTTTTTTGTTGCTTGGCTTCCGGATGGAGGGGGTCGTTGACAGCGACGTAGTAATATTCGGGTAAGGCCTCCCAACAAACATGGAACCGCTCCACGGACTCCTTCAATCCCTGTGGGGTCCCGCTCTCGTTGGTTGCTTGATCTACATGCTCGCGCTGCTGAATATTCAGATTCATGATAGAGCTCCTATCTAGGCCATTGGTCCGACCGGCGCCGCATGCTCAAGGAGGCCCGCCTGTCGGAGCTCTGCCTTCACTTCTCCATTCCATTTCCAGATCGCAAATATCGGTGGGTACACAACCAACTCCAAGATGAAGGAGGTAAAGATTCCGCCAATCATCGGAGCTGCAATGCGCTTCATTACGTCCGCTCCGGAGCCCGTGGACCACATGATGGGCACTAGTCCGAAGAACATGCAGGCCACCGTCATTACCTTCGGCCGCAGCCGCTTGACCGCACCGTGCACAATGGCTTCGCGCAAGTCGTCCCAACTGCGCATTTGTCCCTTTTGCTTTGCGTCGTGGTACGCCAAATCGAGATACAAAAGCATGAAGACCGCGGTTTCCGCGTCGACGCCGAGCAAGGCGATCAGCCCAACCCACACCGCGATGCTCGTGTTGTAGCCCAGGAGATATAGGAACCAGATGGCACCCACGGCCGAGAAAGGCACCGCCAGGAGGATGATCACGGTTTTCACAAGCGACTGCGTATTGAAGTAGAGCAACAGAAAAACGATAAACAGCGTGATCGGCACGACCAGTTTGAGCCGCTCCTTTACCCGTTGCATGAACTCGTACTGGCCGCTCCAAACCAACTGGTAACCAGGAGGAATCTTCACGTTCCGCGCGACAGTTCTTTTAGCGTCTTGAACATAACTTCCTATGTCGCGTCCAGTGACGTCCACGTAGACGTAACCGCTCAGCCGCCCGTTCTCGTCACGAATCATGCCGGGGCCGCTCAGCATCCGAACATCGGCAAGCTGAGCCATGGGAACTTGGGCTCCGGAGGGCGTGCGCACTAGCGCCCGGTTGAGAGCCCCGAAGTCACTGCGGTAATCGCGCAGATAGCGGACGTTGACTGGGTACCGTTCGCGGCCTTCGACCGTGGTGGTAACGCTCTCCCCGCCAACGGCCGACGTAAGAACCATTTCCACGTCGTCGATGGTCAGCCCGTAACGGGCGAGGGCATCGCGCTTGATGTCGAAATCAAGAAAGTACCCGCCGGCCGTCCGCTCGGCGAACACGCTGGTCGTGCCAGGAACATCCTTCAGAGCCATCTCAATGTTTTCGCCAATTTCCTGAATCTTGTTCAGGTCAGACCCAAGGATCTTGATTCCCAGCGGCGTACGCACTCCCGTTGTGAGCATATCGATGCGCGCCTTGATGGGCATGGTCCACGCGTTAGCCATGCCAGGAAGCTGCAGGGCGTCATTCAGGCCGCCCGGACCGTAGATTAGTTCTTGCGTGCTGATTCTGTCGGGCCAAGCGCGGCGCAGCGGCTTTTGCAGCCACTCGGGCGCCCAGCTCGAATACCACCGCGGTTTCTTGCGCCACTGATCGTGGGGTTTGAGAACTACAACGGTCTCTGCCATCGAGAACGGCGCAGGATCCGTGGCGGTCTCGGCGCGTCCGGTCTTGCCAAATACGCTCTCGACCTCTGGAAAGTCCTTTAGGATTTTGTCCTGTACTTGCAAAATCTTCGTGGCCTCGGTCACGGAAATGCCAGGCAACGTCGTTGGCATGTACAGCAGCACTCCCTCGTCCAGAGGAGGCATGAACTCCGAGCCCAGCCGGAAAAAAATCGGCACGGTGAGCACCATAATCAGCACGGCTGCAATTAGGGTCGTCCATTTATGCTCTAAGGCGAATTCAACGATTGGGTGGTAGATCCGCATGAGCGGCCGGCTGATGGGGTGCTTTTCCTCGTTGTGAATCTTGCCCACGACAATCGCGTTGATGACTTTCGCGATCCAACGGGGACGGAATGCAAATCTCTTCTGCCGGATCACAAGCAGTGAGACGGCCGGCCCCAAAGTAATGGCCAACACCGCCGCAATGGCCATCACGAAGTTCTTTGTGAAGGCGAGCGGTTTGAAGAGACGGCCCTCCTGTGATTCCAGGGTGAAGACGGGGAGGAATGAAACCGCGATCACGAGCAGGGCGAAAAAGCTTGGTCCGCCAACCTCCTTAATTGCTGTGACAATGACGTTGCGGTAGTCCGTAGGCTTGCCTTCCGCTTCCCAGTGTTCGAGTTTCTTGTGGATTTGTTCAACGACCACGACCGAGGCATCCACCATCGCGCCGATGGCCACCGCGATTCCACCGAGCGACATGATGTTCGCGGTCAATCCCATCGAATGCATCGGAATGAAGGAGAGCAAAATAGCGATCGGAATCGTGGCGATAGGCACCAGCGCGCTTGGAACGTGCCAAAGGAAGATGACGATCACCAAACTGACGATAATTAGTTCTTCGCCTAGCGTGTCCTTCAGGTTTTCGATGGAGCGCTCGATCAGCTCGGCCCGGTCGTAGGTAGTCGCAATCTTTACGCCGGGTGGCAGTGTTGGTTCAATCTCGGAGATTTTTGCACGCACCTCCTGGATTACTTTCTCTGCGTTTTCTCCGAAGCGCATGATGACCACGCCGCCGACGACTTCGCCTTGTCCATTGAGTTCGGCAACGCCACGCCGAATGTCGGGGCCCAGAGTTACCGTGCCAAGATCACGTACCAGAACCGGGGCTCCAGTTTGGGGATTGGCAGCCACCACTACTTTTTCTACATCCTGAAGAGTTCGGATATACCCACGCCCGCGAACCATGTACTCACGGCCGGTGAATTCCACGAGCCGCCCCCCAACGTCGTTGTTACTCTTGCGAACAGCGTCCGCGACCGCGTCGATGGAAATCTTGTAGGCCAGCAGCTTGTTAGGATCGACGTTGACCTGGTACTGCCGAACGAAACCGCCCATGGGAGCAACTTCGGCAACACCCGGTACCGCCTGAAGTGCGTATCGCAGGTACCAATCCTGATAACTCTTCATCTCCGGAAGCGTGTAATGACCAGTCGTGTCCACCAGGGCGTATTCGTAAACCCAACCGACTGCAGTTTCATCGCGCGCTAACTCAACGTTCACTCCCTGTGGTAGTCGAGGCAGAATGCTGCTCAGGTATTCGAGTGTGCGGGAGCGCGCCCAGTAGAGATCGGTGCCCTCGTCGAAGATGACGTAAACATAGGAATAGCCAAAGTCGGAAAATCCGCGGATGTCTTTGATTTTCGGTAGTCCCAACAACGAGGAGACGATCGGGTAAGTGACCTGATCTTCCATGATGTCGGGGCTGCGATCCCACCGGCTGTAGATGATGACCTGCGTGTCGGACAAGTCCGGAATGGCGTCGACCTTTGTATTCTTGAGGGAATACCAGCCGGCCAATACCGCCACGGCGGTAAAGAGAAAAACCATGAAGCGGTTCTGGGCGCAGTATTCGATAATTCGATTGATCATCGGATGACTCCGACTTCTTTCTTGAGTTCTTGCCAGGTCAGCAGCTTTCCGCCGTTTTGCTGTACGAACGCCTCGGCGTCCTGGCGCCGTGCGAACGCATAGGTGCTCGGCTCGCAGCGATCAAAAACCCGGCTGAAGGGGTGTTTTGTTTGATCGATCAGACTGCTGTTATGCGGATCACACATGGAAACCTGGCTGCCTTCAACGTAGAAAGCGCCATCGGGCTTCATCGGCTTATCGGAGACAAAGTCTGTGACTTCGACGACTTCTCCCGGCTTTCCCACTTGAAAATTGTGCGTAATCCCGCAACGAATGCAGCAGACGCGGACGCTTTTCCTCTCGATGACGACGGTGGCGCTGGAATGCGGATGAATGCCACGCGCACAGATAGTGCAAACTTGCGGCTTTGTCTCTTGCAGCCACCAATATCCCGCTCCTGCAATGCCCAACAGAAAGAGGATGCTCAGGCTTAAGGTTGCTGCTTTCCCTTTCTTCCTCATGGCTACCCTCTTCATCAGTGCTTCATCCCGCTCATTGCACTTTTCAAACGGCTTTCCGAGTCAATCAGGAAATTTCCAGAAGTGACGATCTTTTCGCCCGGCTTCAGTCCGGACGAAACGACAACGCGGTCGTCGAGATGGGGGCCGAGTTGCACCTTGCGTGGTTCGAAGTAGCCGTCACCGAGCACGACGAACACGATCTGCTCCGTCCCCGAGTCCAGCACGGCTTCCTGCGGAACAGATATCTGAGCGCCGTATGAGACGTTCAATTGCACTTCTGCGAACATCTCGGGCTTCAGATCGAAATCAGGATTCGCAAATTCCAGTCGAACCTTAACTGTTCGGGTGGTCGGGTCCACGGTGGGGTAGATGTAGACGATTTTTCCTCTGTAGGTTTCCCCAGGAAAGTACGTGAGGGTCATGGTGGCTGGCTGGCCCACCTTTACATAGGGCACTTCGTATTCGTAGATTTCTGCATTCACCCAAACCGTGGAAAGATCGACGAGTTCGTATAGCTCCGTCTCTGGCGTCAAGTACATTTTTTCGTACACTTCACGCTTCATGACGAAACCATCCACCGGCGAGTACATCGTCATAGCTCGGCTCACCTGCCCGGTTTCATCCAGTTTTTGGATTTGCTCATCGCTGATGTCCCAGAGGCGCAGTCGCTCGCGTGCCGCCTGGAGCAGCGTTTCCGATCCTCTTGAAACCTCAGAGAACGGCGCTGTGCCGAGATCCTTTTGCGCCCGCCGGGCGATCAGGTATTCCTGTTGCGTGGCCACCAAGTCCGGGCTGTAAAAACTGAAAAGGGGTTGCCCTTTGCTCACCAGTTTTCCAATGAAGTCGACATAGATCTGGTCCACCCAGCCCGCGATTTTCACGTGAATCCTTGCAATCTTTGTCTCGTCCACCTGGACCTGGGCAACGGTGCGGATCACGCGGTTGGGCGATTCCTTCTTAACCACGTCCGTGCGTACGCCAATCAATTGCTGTTTCACAGGGGAAACCATCACGGTTCCCGGAGGCATGTTCGCCATGGCCTCACCCGTGTCTGCATACATGGGCACGAGATCCATCCCGTCCGGGGCCTTGCCCAGCTTGTCCGAGCGCATCCCAGGGTTCATAGCGTCGTAGTAGTAGAGAATCTTTCGCTCGCCGTGGGAATTTGCCTTATCAGTGTTTTGGCCGTGCGACATGTCCATTCCGGGCATGTCCATGCCAGCCATGTTCGCCATGTCTCCGCCCGTCGAAGCAGGCGCACTTTTGTCCGCATACTTCGGTACAAGATCCATTCCGTCTGGCGCTTTGCCCGCCTTCTCATAGTGGTGTTCGGGGTTCATCGCGTCGTACCAATAGACAACCTTCCTCTCGACTGCTTTGCCTCCGGCCGTCTGACCGTGCCCCGCATGGGCTGGACTTGCTTCGGAAGTTGTTTCCTGGGAGGTGGTCAGAACCCACGACGCGATGGGAACGCGATACAGGTAAACCACGACCGTCAGCGTCACAAAAATCGCTATGCTCACCCCTAGTGCCGCTCTCTTGAAACGTTTCATAGCTTCCTCACTTCGCCAGCTCGACGCTGGTAATTTGTTCCAGCGCGACGAGCGCCTTCTGATAATTCGCGAGTTCTTCGTAATAGTTGGTCTCGTATTCCAGGACTGACGTGAAGTTCGAGATCAAGCTCTCGAAATCCAAGGTCCCGGTCTGATACGCCGCCAGCGAGCTCTCCAGCGCCAGGGAAGATTGCGGGACAAGCGCCCGCGTGTACAGAGTCAGGAGTTCATCCGAAGCCTTTGCTCGCAGGAATTGGTCCTTGACCTGAAACAACAATTCGGTGTGAATTGCTTCGCGGCTCTGTTTGGCGCTTTCATGCGCGAAGTTCGCTTCGTTGAGGCCTTCCCGTTGCTTCTTCTTGTAGAAAATCGGTACATTGACGGTGAAATTGAAACCGTGCATGTCCGCCAAGTCGGGACGCTGCCAATAGTCATATCCCACGCGAAAATCGGGATAGTATTCCTTACTCGCCAGATTGACGGCGTATTGGCTTTGCTCGATGAGCTGCTCCTGACGGCGAATGTCCGGTGAGTTCTCAACACCCTGCTCGGTGAGCTCGTCAAGCGAATAGTTCAGAGGAGACTTCTCGACAGCAGTAAGCGTTCCGATCGGCGTCTCTGGTGCGCGCAAAAGCAAGGTATTGAGCCTTGCCAACATGCTGCCTTGGCGCTGATTCAGAATGGTCAGCGTCTGCAGGATTCGGCTAACTTCCAATTGGGCGCGGAGCACGTCCTGCTGAAGTCCCTTGCCGACCTTGTATTTCTCTTCAGCAATACGCGCCAACTTTTCGAGCAGGTCCTTGTTTTTCTGCGTAATTGCAATGGCTTGATCGACTGACCAGAGTTCGTAGTAAGCGGACTTCACCTCTGCCCGCACTTGTCGGCGGGCCGCCTCCAAATTCCACTTCTCAGCCTCGACATCTTTTTGTGCGATCTGACCGCGCAAGCCAAGTTTCCCGGGGTAAGGGATCTCCTGCATTGCGCTGATGCCGCGGTAACTGGAAGGATCGAGATGCTGCACGCTGAACGGTGTAATGTTTCCCATCCATCCCACACCTACCGTTAGGTCCGGCAGGGACTTCACCTGCGAGATCCGTGCCTTCTTTGACTCGACCATTTGGGCTTCCGCTTTGATCGCGGGATGTACGCGCTCCGCTTCTGCAAGCAAGCCAGCTAAGGTCACCGGTCGCACTTCCGGCTGCGCCTCTTGTGCATTTGTGGCGCCTCCCGGCAAAAGCAGCCCCAGCGTAGTCATCAAAATCGTTATAAGTTTCATTGCATTCCCCCTGACTCGTGTCCCAATCGTGAAGTCGATCAACTAGTGGTTGGGATTTGCCTTGCGCGGAGCAAGGGTCCACGCCCACGCAGGAGTTGATAAAGGGGGATTCTTAGATTAGGAAAACAGACAGGAGGGACTGCGGGTCTGCCGGCGGTGAAATCGCTACATCGCGACAAGCAAATGGCCTAGGAGCGGGGAAGGTGGTTGCTGTCGGTCGCCGATCAAGTCGCAATACGCCAATCTCAATGCGCTGCAAATCAGTATTCAGCTCTGTCCTGGCAGGCGGTGCTTGTGAAATCTGGCAGCAAGCAGGAACCGAAGCGGGAACAATGGACAATCCTGAATTTGACTTGTCCATTCCACCGCAGCCGCTTGGTGCGTGAGAATTCGGCATCGCGCAAATCGGAACCGCGCAGAGAGAGCCGGAGAGAAGGGCTCCAATCGCTAGCACGATCGTGCCCAGGCTTATGAGCCTGTCCCGGAAGCCCCGTTGTTGTGTCTGTGAACTCATTGCGTTCCGCTGCCAACTGTCCCAGAAGTTACGCCGCTCAATAACCGTTCTCTGTGACGTGCGTCACTGCTCAACGTGAGGACGGTGACATCGGTACGAACCCAAAACAGCCCCTTCCTTGTCCAGGTAGCTGCCGGTCGCTAAAACCTCGCCGGATGGCTATCTATCCAAAAACAACTGCACAAACGAAGCCAATCGCAATCACGAAGAAAACGATGCGTTTTCGCATAGGCTTATTTCTCCATCCCAGGTGAAGCCCCTGTGAACGGAATGTTCATTTCTCGGACGGGCCGGTCGATTTCGCCAGGTTGAGACGGTGCTTCGAGTCCATCGGTCAGCAGGTAAGCTTGGAGGGCCACAGAATTCGTTGCAAAACTTTCCAGCGCATTGATGTAGCAAACCTCAAGTTGCATCAGCGTGCGCTCCGCGATCAACACTTGCGGATAGGCGGCAGCCATCTCTTGGTACTTTTTGCTGTACATGTCATACGCTTTCCGAGCTCGTGGGATCATCTGGTTTTTGTACCGTGCGACGGCAGTCTGCGAGTACGTGTAACTCTGAACTACACTCGCCGCTCGCTCACGCAAAGCTAGTTTGACCCGCTCAAGCTCTCGTTGCGCACGCTTCACGTCCGCCCCCGAGGCGGCGATATTTCCCTGGTTGCGATTGAAAATTGGAATTTGCACACCAACATCGGCAAATCCTTGCAAGCCAGTGGGCCTGCCGGTTGTCTCCAGTAGTTCGCGGTTCTGCTGCAGTCCAGCACGCAGCTGCAAATCAGGAATCGGTTCACGCTTCGCCCGCGCAAGACTGGCTTCTGCCTTCTTGACTCCTAGTTCAGCAATCTTGACCGCCGGGCTCTCACTCACGAGTTTTTCGACGAGCTCTTCGGCGTCCACCGCTGGCATCTCCTCGAGGCTTCCCTCCAAGCGCATTAGCTGAAGGTGGGGATCGCCAACGACCGCCGCAAGTTCCTTCCAAACGCGGTTCTGATTCTGTTCGGCTAAAGTCACGGCAAGCTCTGCCTGTTGTGCCTCAACCTCAGCTTCCAGAACATCTGGGGTGTCCGCCTGCCCCACATTCGCGAGTTGGTGAGAAGTTTCAACGGCGTCCTGCGCTAGTTTGCTCAGGCTTTGTCTGACTTCCAGCGTGTGTTGTGCGGCCAGCGCCTGGATGTAGGAGAGCTTGACGTTCGTCAATACTCGCAGCTTCTGCTCCTCGGCCTCAGCCTCGGCTTGTTTTCTTTCTTGCTCGAAAACATTCCGATTCAATCCGAGCTTTCCTGCCGTCACGACATTCTGTTGGACAAAGAAGCCTTGCTCGCCGCCACGGAAAGAGCCACCTCGGATTTCTTCACCCAGATATCCGATCGTGGGGTTTGGATATAGCCCAGACTGTTTCTTCCGCCCTTCAGCGGCACGGATATTGGCTGTGGCCTGCGCAAGCGTTGGGTTGTGCTGTAGGGCCATCTGCTGTAGTTCTTCGAGGCTGATCGTTTTCTGACCGGATGCTGATGTCTGGGCAAGGCTAGGCGCGCTCATTGCGAACAGAACAGTGAAAACTCCGAGGATCACTCGCGCCACAGAGCGGAGCACCGATGTTCTTTGCCTCATTTGCAGGTTCGCGGTCCGTTTATTCATGGTCGTGCTCCATCCTTGGCATGTCCGACATCGGTTTCTCGCCTTGCTGTTTCTCTCGAAGCTTCATGATTTCGTCGTATTTGTCCGGTGGTAGAACTCGCACGAACGTCATCATTCCGGCCATAAAACCGCTCCAGCCAGGACGAAGGCCAAGGTTTTCGGGTTTATCGACCATCCTGTCCATCGCCATCATTGGACCTTCCATGAAGGCGTCTTGTGGGAACCCCGGAACAGAATTCGCATCTTTGCTCACTTGAGGCGCAGACATCTGCATTCCTGGCATGTCTTGGTTCTGAATTGGGCTATTAGCCTTTAATCGAGAATTCGATGTCGCCTGCTCCGCCGTCGAACCCACGCCCATCCCACGCCCGAGGCTCGGGCCGTTCTCCTCCGAAGTAGCATTGCCTCCTCTAAGCATTCCCATGCCCTGCTCCATTCCTTCTCCTGCCGGCATACCCATCCTTCGTGACATCGGCCCGACGTTGGATGACATCTGGTTCATCATGTGGTGCGGAAGGTGGCAATGGAGCATCCAGTCGCCGGGATTATTTGCTACGAACTCGACATCACGCGACTGAGCGACACCGACGAGAACCGTGTTGCCGGGCCCCCAAGTGGATTCAGGCTGACGGCCCCCTTCCGTCCCCGTGACGACGAATTGGTGCCCGTGTAGATGAATGGGATGGTGATCCATCCCCAGATTAATCAGGCGAATACGAACACGCTCTCCGTGCCGCACAATCAAAGGAGTTGTAGCTGGACCAGATTTTCCATTGAAGGTGAGCCAATTGAACTCCATGTTCATGGAGTTCGGGACGTTGATATTCGGAAGGATTGCGTACTCCTGCAGGACTATGACGAAGTCCTTGTCCACGGCCGGCTTGTGGGCTTCTTTCGGATGCATGACGAACGCGCCGATCATGCCCATCATTTCCTGCATCGCCATGTGCGAGTGATAAAAGTAAGTCCCTTCCTGGTTCAACGTGAATTCGTAAACGAACCGGCCACCCGGTGGGATCGCGTCTTGGCTGGAACCGGGCGCTCCATCCATATCGTTTCGAATCTCGAAACCGTGCCAGTGCATCGATGTTGCTTCCGGGAGGTGGTTGTCCGCGATGATGCGGACACGATCACCCTTTGTGACCTGAATCGTCGGACCGGGCGCGCTGCCGTTGTATCCCCAAAGATCCACGACTCGCCCAGGAACGATTTCCTGTTTCACCGGCTCTGCGATCAGGTGGAATTCCTTCACATTCCCGTCCATGCGAAATGGAAGATCAGGAACATCCGGCGTCTGGACAGGGACCGTTGCGACGCGTCCGTGTCCCGACGACGGACTACCTTTCCTTTCTTTCATCCGCATACCCTGCATCCCTTGAGACATATCCGTATCTTGGGCAGAGAGCACTCTGGCGGAAGCGAATATTCCTGCTCCCGCCAGAAAATTCCTTAAGAAGCCACGCCTGCTGCTCATGTTTTCTCCTCTTCAACAGACCAACTACCGATTGCAAAAAAGCCAGAACGAGAAATTTGGTAAATGGCAACGTTCAGACGCACCCGTGAAGGCGAATCGCAGCCTTGGACGAGCGTCTGACGAATCAGTGGGGTTCTAGATACGGAGAGGGGCGGAAGGTGAGGAACTTCTGGCGCTTCCTGAGGTGTCGAGTCGCAACTGCCGTTTCGGATTGTCGATTGGTTGTGGAGCGTCGGGAGAGAGCGTCGCAACGTACGACGGTGCGCTTCCACTAAACTTATCTTGGGATGTGGAGCCTTCCTTAATCGCCTGGTCCTGAACCAATTTGCCGCAACCAGAATTCAGAATCAATCCCGATGTAGACGGACACTCCGGGCAACGCATCCCGTGACCATGAACATGCGAATTCTTGTTGCTTGGTTGCGCCCCATCCTGGTGATGATGCGCCGCCTCAGTCTTTGCTGACTTTGAGGAAGCACAAAAGCTTGCGCACATCGCCGTAGCAACTCCATTGGCGCCGGAGAGACTGAGGACGAGAACCGAGATTAGGAGTTTCAGCCGCATCTCAGTCTGAGGATACACTCCACGTAGTGCCGAGGCAACAACGCTTGAAAGCCGCTCAGTGCCCGTGCATTCCAAGACCATGACCTGTGAGGCGCAGAAGTATAACCACGACTACCAGCACGCCGATGATGGCGAAGAATGCTTTAACTCCGAGTGGAGTCTTGTTGTCAGGCTCCCCTTCTACTCCGCGCCTGTCCTGTTGTCTGCGTAGCCCGTAGGCAGTCAATCCCCATGGTTTGTATATGCCCAGCGCCGTGATGCCGAGAAGCAGTACTATGGCGAGGGCGGATTTGCGCACAAGCTCGATCTTCAGGGGAGCAAAATCAGTAGCAAATAACTGCGTTGCGGTGGCACCAGACACCCGCTTTGCCGCCAGCGCTATGGCGCTGTACTGGTGCATGAGCAGAAGAGACGTCACAATGAGCGTTAGCCCGAATTTGATAACGACCCAGTAATACCGAAACAAGCCCCACGGAGTGCCGAGCGCGTCGATGATTCCCGTCGCCAGCGCGCCAAG
>Ga0306921_10003472_pt1 | contig 15990 bp, 13 predicted proteins | sample sta12Cox44000080_FD_203760 | JGI IMG/M metagenome (GOLD analysis project Ga0306921, IMG submission 203760) | Lab enrichment of tropical soil microbial communities from Luquillo Experimental Forest, Puerto Rico - statoxic.12C.oxic.44.000.080 (v2)... | ecosystem: Environmental > Terrestrial >...
GCCGGCTCCGCCGGCCGGAGCTCATCGCGGGAGGTTCGGAACCCTCTCAGGGTTCCGAGCCTAGCCGAGAGCCGCGGGCGGCAGCACCACGCGGAACAAGGTTCCCGGCGACAAGGGCGTGGAGGTGGAGATCTCGCCGCCGGAGGCGCGGGCGAGCTCGCGGCAGATGGCGAGGCCGAGGCCGAGCGACGTCCCCTGGCGCTTGCCGCTGACGCCGGGCTCGAACAGCTGCTTGCGGGTCTCGGCGTCGAGGCCAGGGCCGTTGTCCTTGACGTCGATGACCGCCCAGCCGCCGATGGTCTCGAGCCGGACCTCCACGAGGTTGGCGCTCCAGGGACGGCCGGCGAGCGCGTCGGCGGCGTTGAACAGGAGGTTGAGGACGATCTGCGTGACCCGCCCCGCCGGCATGCGCACGAGCGGCGCCTCTCCGAGAGCGACGGAGACAGGGGCGGTCGCGGCGAGCCGCGAGCGGGCGAGGCGGAGGGCCCGGAGCACGGCGGGCTTGATGTCGATGGGGACGGCGGTGGCCAGATCCCCGGGGCGCAGGAACAGCTGGAAGTCGCGCACCAGCGTCCCCATCTCTTCCGTCCCCACCTGCGCGAGCTCGAGATCAGACGCCAGCTCGTCGAGCTCGGCCGCGGTCGCGCCGCCGCGGGCGCGCAGCTCGGCCAGGCGGCCGTCCAGGGCGCTGACGGCGGCGTTGAGGCAGCTGAGCGGGTTGGCGATCTCGTGCGCGAGGCCGCTCGACAGCACGCTGGCGGTGGCCAGGCGCTCGAGGCGGGCCAGCGCCTCCGCCGGCAGAGTCACCGTGCCCGGCCGCGCAGGCCCTCCCGTCATCGAGGGTTGCGTCTCGCTCGAAACCAAGGCCAATCGATTCATCTCCTCCTCCTTCATGCGGACCACATCCGATGGCGGTGAGGACAGCAAGCCACGTACCAACGGTTGAGTAGCGCGACCAGTGGCGATCGGCCGCCGATCCGACGCGGCGGCCACGATCGGGCGTGGGCGCCACGACGTGGCCACGAACCTCCGTGGGCGGCTAACGCCTGAGCATCGCCTTGAGGTACGCGCCGCCGTCACCGAGCACGAGCCGCTCGGCGAGACCGCTCTCGATCGCGGACAGGCAGCCGGCGTCGAGCGCCGTGAGCTCGCTCGCGTCCAGCACGACCTCTACGCCAGAGGCCGCGGCGTGGACGATCTCCTCGCGCAGGAGGCGCTCGGCGTCCCAGCCGAGGAGCCGGCCCTGCAGCCGCAGGACGACACACGTCTGCTTGCACTCGTGGTCGATGCGGAAACTCATCGCCCGGCGGGATTGCAATGTTCACGCCGCTCGCGGTCGAGGTTCACGCCGCTCGCGGCCGAGCTCGACCGCAGCCTGATCGCGTCGAGCGGAGGCGAGCTTTGCTCGCCGCAGCTCATCGCGGGAGGGTTCGGGAACCCTGCCAGGGTTCCCGAGGTTTTAGTTCGCTTCGTCTGAAGGGCGCGTCAACCCCCACCGCTTGAGCCGCGAGCGGAGGGTGTTCGGGTGCAGGCCCAGCCGCCGCGCGGCGCCGCGCTCCCCCTCGATCACCCAGCCGGTCTCGGCCAGCACCTCGCTGACGTAGCCGCGCTCGACCTCCTCGATCGTCCGCGTGGCGCCGCTTCCCGGCTGGCTCGCCGCCGACGGGGCGATGGCGACCGGCGGCGGCGTCCGCTCGGCTGTCACCGGCGACAGATCGGCCAGCGCCTCGACGTCGAGCACGGGCTTGCGCGACAGGATGACGGCCCGTTCGATCACGTTCTGGAGCTCGCGCACGTTCCCGGGCCACCGGTAGGCGATGAGGCGGCGCATGGCCTCGGGCGTGACGTCCTCGATCCGCCTGCCCGCCTGCCGCGCGAACCGGCGCAGGAACGAGTGCACGAGCAGCGGGATGTCGGCGGCCCGCTCGCGCAGCGGCGGCAGGCTGACGGGGAACACGGCCAGTCGGTAGTAGAGATCCTGGCGGAAGCGCCCGGCGGCCACCATCTCCGGGAGGTTCCGGTTGGTCGCCGCGACGACGCGCACGTCGACGTGGATGGTCTGGCTGCCGCCGACGCGCTCGAACTCCCGCTCTTGCAGCACGCGCAAGAGCTTGACCTGCGTCTCCAGCGGCAGCTCGCCGATCTCGTCGAGGAACAGCGTCCCGCCGTGCGCCAGCTCGAAGCGCCCCTTGCGCCGCTGCAGCGCCCCCGTGAACGCTCCCTTCTCGTGCCCGAACAGCTCGCTCTCGACGAGGCCCGCGGAGATCGCGGCGCAGTTCACCTTGACGAGCAGCCGCTCGCGCCGCGGGCTCCCCTCGTGAATGGCCCGCGCGACCAGCTCCTTGCCGGTGCCGGTCTCCCCGGTGACGAGCACGTTGGTGTTCGTCGCCGCCACCATGGTCACGCTCTCCATCATCCGCCGCAGCCCCGGGTCGAGGCCGACGATCTCCGAGAACGCCTCGAGGCCGCCGACCTCCTGGCGCAGGTACTCGCGGTCGGCAGAGAGCTGCTCCTCCTGCCGCTTGCGATCGGAGATGTCCTCGAAGAACACGGATACCCCCGTGGGCGAGGGGTAGACGCGCCCCTCGTAGCAACGGCCAGCGTCCGTCCCCGGCACCTCGACGATCACGCTGCGCTGCTCTTGCACCGCCTCGAGGTAGGCCTGCTGGAACGCCGTCCCGGCGAAGTGCGGGAACACCTCCCAGGCGGACTGTCCGATGATCTCCTCGCGGCGGCGCTTCATCATCGCCAGCGCCTTGTCGTTCGCGTACGTGTAGCGGGCCCCGAGGTCGAGGGCGATGAAGCCGTCGGAGATGCGCGCCAGGATGCTGGCGACCTCGGCGCGCGCCGTCTCGGCCTCCTGGCGGGCGGCCTCGGCCTCGGCGCGCGCGCCCTCGGCGCGGGCCAGCAGATCGCGGCGCTCGCTCTCGGCGCGCACGCGGTCGGTGACGTCCTCGAGGACGCCGAGAAAGCCTCGATCCCCGAGCCGGCCGACGACCGGCACCGCGCGCACCTCGACGAGCCGGATCTCCCCGTTCGGGTGCAGGAAGCGGTGGACCGGGGTCTCGTACCCGGCGTTGGACGCCACCGCGGTCCCCCAGTGGCGCACGATCTGCTCGCGGTCCTCGGGGTGGAGCGCGTTCATCCAGCCGCGGCCCGCCGCGCTCTCCGTCGTGAAGCCGCAGATCCGCTCCGCCGACGGGTTGATGTAGACGCACTCCCCATCGCGCCCCGCGAGGAAGATGCCGAGCGGCGAGGCGTCGCACATGGCGCGGAAGCGCTCCTCGCTGGCCTGCAGCGCCTCGTCGAGGCGGCGGCGCTCGACGGTCCGCGCCACCCCCTGGGCGACCACCTGAAGCAGATCGGTGTCCCCGGTCTCCCAGGCCTCCTCGCGGGCGGCGGCGAACCCCGCGATCCCGACCAGCGCGCCGTGGACGACCACCGGCACGAGCGCGAGGGCGCGGTCACCTTCGGCGTCGACCAGCTCCTCGACGGGAGCGGCGAGGAAGTTGTGCGTCCGCGGGATCCGCAGCACCCCGCCCCGGCGGAGGCTGGCCAGGAATGGCGGCGGGAGCAGCGTGAGCGGCAGGCGGCGGAAGGACGGCACCGCGGCGAGCGCGCGCCGGCCCGGGCGGTGCCACTCGTGCGTCAGCGAGAACGCGCCGTCGTCGGCGTCGAGCCGGTAATAGAACGCACGCTCGACGTCGCGCTGCAGGCCGACCGCCGCCAGCGCGCGCCGGATCGCCTCGTCGACCGCGTCGGTCGGGAGCGCCAGCAGCGCCGTCGCCACCACCGCTGCCACCCGGCCGTCGTCGACGGGTGAGCTGGGCGCGGTCTCCTCGCCGGTGATGGGGGCCACCCCGCCCAGCCACTGCAGCTCCCGGGCGAGCGCGGCCCGGCGCTCGTCGTCCGTCATCTCGACCTTGCCGACCTCGCCGACCTTCTCGACCTTCGTCTCCGTGGCCGCCGCCGTCGCCGTCCCGGTCGCCGTCGCACCGCTCATCCCGCTTCCTTTCCCACACCTTTGTCGGCCCGGCCCTGCGACCGGGTCTCGAAGAATCCGCCGCGGGCCACCGCCTCACGCAGTCGCTCGCCCAGCTTGGACTTGTCCAGCACCTCGTCGGCGCCCGCCTCCTCGGCCAGCCAGCCGGGGATCGCGTCCCCGTGGGCGGTGAGGAGCACGATGCGCATCGACTTTCCATCGCTGCGGAGCTGCTTGGTCGCCTGGAGCCCGTTCACGTTGGGCATCCGGACGTCCATGAACACCAGGTCCGGATTCGTCCGGTCCACCTCGGCGATCGCCTGCTCGCCGTCCGCCGCCTCCGCGACGATCTGCAGCCCCGGCAGCGCGCCGAGCGCCAGCTGCAGGAGCCCGCGGAAGCCGGCCGAGTCGTCCACGATGACGACGCGCTGCAGGGGAGCCGCCCGGTCGGCGCCCGACCGAGGGGCGATATCGTCGTTGCTCACGCCCCAAAAATCCCGCAATCGGGCCACCCGGGCCATCGGGGTGTTCACCGATAGGGGGGTGGAAGATCCCTGAGGCGGCGCGATCGCGTCGGGCGATGGCGGCTTCGCCGCATGTGCCCATCGCGGGGGGCGCGGGACCCTTCGAGGGTCCCGCTCCATTAGCGCTCTGGCGACACCAGGCCCGTCCGGATCGCGTACCGGACGAGCCCGGCCAGGTCGCGGATCCCGAGCCGATCCATGATCTGCGCCCGGTGGGTCTCGACGGTCTTGACGCTGAGGTTCAGCATCTGCGCCACCTCCTTCGTCGACTTCCCCTCGGCGACCAGCTGGAGGATCTCACGCTGCCGCGAGGTGAGGACGTCCGGCGCCTCGCCGTCGGCGTCACCGGCGGCCGGCGCGGTTCCGGCGCGGCCCAGGAAGCCCGTCACCACCTGCTTGGAGATGGCCGGCGACAGGTACGTCTCGCCGCGCATCACCGCGCGCAGCACGAGCGGTAGCTCGTCCGCGGCGGCGTCCTTGAGCAGGTAGCCGCTGACGCCGGCCCGCAGGGCCTGGGCCACGTGGGCCGGCGTGCCGTGCATCGAGAGGATCACGAGCCGGGTCCCCGGGACCTCGCGCCCCACCCGGACGGCGAGCTCGAGCCCGTTCAAACCCGGCATCCCGATGTCGACCAGCGCGACGTCCGGGCGCGCCTCGAGCAGGAGCGCGAGCGCCTCCTGTCCGTCGCCCGCCTCGATGACGCTGTCGACCTCGGGCAGCGCGGTGAGCAGCGCCCGGATCCCCGCCCGCACCAGAGTGTGATCGTCGGCCAACAGGACCCGCATCCCGAACCCCAGTCCGTCATGATATCACCCCCAACGGCTGGACGATGTTGGGACCGCGGATGGAAGAGTCAGAGCCGACCAAAGCCCCGACGGGTCCCCTGGGGGTGGCCGAACGGGGCGACGCCATGACGGCGCCGGGGCCCAGCGCCGCTCCGACCGCGGGCTGGCGAGAGACCGTTCTGCAGGAGATGATGACGATCGCCGCGGTCGTCGCCCCGATGGTCCTGGTGCTGGCGATCCTGGTGCGGGCGGTGGCCTTGAGTTGGATCGACATCCTCGTGACCGCCGTGGCCGCCATCTTGCCGCCTGCGCTCCGGTTCGGGTCGCGGGCCTCGGTCGCTGTGCGCGCCGGCGCCGTCATCGCCGTGGTGTTCGCGACGAGTCTCTACTTCCTGGCGCGGATCGGGTTCGCCGCCGGGGTGCCGGTCGCCCTGGCCGCGACCTGCGTCCTCGGGGGTATCTACCTCGGGCGAACCTTCGGTTTGACGCTGGTCGCCTTCGCGACCTTGGCCGTCGCCGGCATCGGCCTGCTGGTCACGAGCGGATCCCTCCACCTGATCGCAGAGGAGGTCGACCCTTTCCGCTTCCTCAACTGGGTACGGATGGCGATGACCACCTCGCTGCTGGCGGGGCTGGTCGTCGCGGTCATCGACCTCGTGATCCAGAAGGTCGAAGCCGGCGCGCGCACCGCCACGCAGACCCTCGCCGAGCTCCGTCTGGCCTTCGCCGAGCTCGGGCAGCTCCATGGACGGCTCGAGGTCGCCAAGGAAGAAGAGCGGAGCTTCATCGCCCACGAGCTCCACGACGAGCTCGGACAGCTCCTGACCGCCCTCAAGCTCCGCCTCCAGCTCGACGCCCGCGCAGCGGGCGGGTCCGGAGCGGACGGGAGCCCGGGCCTCACCGACGCCCTCGCGATCATCGACGATCTTCTGGGCCGGGTGCGCCGGATGTCCGGCGACCTGCGCCCGCCCCTCCTCGACGAAGTGGGGCTCGCGTCGGCGCTGCGCGGGTACCTCGAAGGCCAGGCGGCCGCCTCGGGCGTCGAGATCGCGCTCGACACCGGCCGGACCTCTCACCGAGACAGGCTGCCCGCCGATCTGGAGATCGCCTGCTTCCGGATCGTGCAGGAGTCGGTCACGAACGCGCTCCGCCACGCGAACCCCGGGCGGATCTGGGTCCGTGTGGATCTCGGCGCCGATGGCCTGTCCCTGTCTGTCGCCGACGATGGCCGCGGGTTCGACAGGGCGACGCTGGACCAGGCGGCGGCCGCAGGTCACGTCGGGGTGGTGGGGATGCGCGAGCGCGTATCCGGGCGCGGGGGCTCGTTCGAGCTCGACACCCGCCCTGGAGGCGGCTGCACCGTCGACGTCCGGCTTCCCCTCGTCGCCGGGGACACCGCCGCGGCGCCCGCGGCGGCGGCGATCGCGGAGCGGGCGACGCGCTGGGCGGCGATCGAATCCTGGCGCGACAGCGCGCGCCTCGGGACCCTGACCATCGCCGCCGTGGTCACGCCCCTGCTCGCCGCGCTCGCCGCGTTCGTCGGGACTCCCCGCCGCAGCGCGATGGATCTCGTCGTCTTCACGGCGGTGGGGGTGCTGCTCCCCGTGCTGCGGTTCGTCCCCCGACGCTCGATCGTCGCCCGGGCGACCGCCGGGATCCTGGTGCTGTTCGTCGCTTCGACCTACGTGCTCGCGCGGGCCGGGTTCGGGACCGGCATCAGCGTCATGCTGCTCGCCTGCGCGGTCATCGCCATCGTCTGCCTCGGCCGCCGGTTCGGGCTGGCGCTCATCGGGCTGACAGCGGCGTCCTACCTCGTCGTGGGCCAACTGGTGACCCACGGTGTGCTGATCCACGATCCCGCCGAAGCCGACCCGCTGCTGCTCCAGAACTGGCTGCGGCTGGCGGCGACGCTCGAGTTGGTGGGGACCCTGCTCGTGGCCGCCGTCGCGTTCGTCATCCGCCACCTCGAGGCCAGCGCGGCCGCCGCGACCGAAGCGGCGGCGGAGCTGGCGGGGGCCTACCGGCGCCTCGGCCAGCTGCATGGGCGGCTAGACGCCGCCAAGGAGGAGGAGCGCCGGTCCATCGCCCACGAGCTCCACGACGAGCTCGGCCAGACGCTGACCGCCCTCAAGCTCCGCCTGCAGCTCGGGGCCCGGCTCGAGGTCCCGCTGCGCGCCGCCCTCGCCAACGGCGAGGCGCTGGCGATCATCGATCAGCTCATCGCCCGCGTCCGCAAGATGTCCGGCGATCTGCGCCCCACCCTGCTCGACGAGGTCGGGCTCGTCCCGGCGTTGCGGGCGTACCTCGACATCCAGGCGTCGCTGTCGGGCGTCGCCATCACGCTGGCGGCGCACGAGGAGCCCGAGGGGACCCGGCTACCGCCGCCGCTGGAGATCGCCTGCTTCCGGATCGTGCAGGAGTCCCTCACCAACGCCCTCAGGCACGCCGCCCCCATGCGGATCGAGGTCCGGCTGGCCGCAGACGCCGGGCGGGTCTCGCTGTCGATCCGCGACGACGGCCGGGGCTTCGACGCCGGCCCGACGCTGGAGGCGGCCGCGGTCGGCGGTCACCTGGGTGTCGTCGGGATGCGCGAGCGCGTGCGTGGCCACGGCGGGACCTTCTCGCTCGCCTCACGCCTCGGCGGCGGGACGACGATCTGGGTCACCCTGCCCGTGGAGGTCAGCGAACCGCCTGGAAGAACCGCCGCCAGCGGATCGCCTTGAACCAGGCGAGCGGGCTCCAGCCGTCGGAGTTGGCCCGCGACCACCACACGATCAGCGCCTTGCCCTTGATGAGGTCGAGGTCGACGGTCCCCCAGACCCGGGAGTCCGAGGAGTTGTCCCGGTTGTCGCCCATGACGAAGACGTGCCCGGCAGGGACCACGGTGCGCCCGAAGTCGCGGCCCCCCCGCCGCGGCTCGAGCACGGTCTCGTGCTGCACGCCCCCCAGCGTCTCCTGCCACAGCTCGCACTCGTCGTCCTCCGCCATCGCCGAGGCGCGCAGCGGGCCGTCGCCGCGCGGCGGGCCCTCGCTGCAGTGGTAGACGCGCGGCTCTCGCTGGCGCGGCACGGGGCGCCCGTTGACGTAGAGCTCCTCCTGGCGCATCTCGATCACGTCGCCGGGAAGCCCGACCACCCGCTTGATGTAGTCGGTGCTGTGATCCTGCGGGAACTTGAACACGATCACGTCGCCGCGCTGAGGCTGGGCGTACTGGAACACCTTGCTGTCCGAGAACGGGATGGACACCCCGTACGCGAACTTCGACACGAAGATGTGATCGCCGACCTCGAGGGTCGGGATCATGGAGCCCGAGGGGATCTGGAAGGCCTCGACCACGAACGCGCGCAGGAGGAGGGCCACCGCCACCGCGACGCCGATCGACTCGGCGTACTCCCGCACCGTCGACTTGCGCGCGAACGCGAGGTGGTCGTCCATCGCGTCGTCGAGGGTGGCGATCGCCTTGCGCTGCCGCTCGAGGTCGGTCCCTTCCAGCGAGGCCTCGACGGCGTCGATCGCGATCCGGACGTCGGCGGCGACCGCGGCCGGGATGCGGTAGGCCTTGCGCTTCAGGATCCGGCGCGCCTCCTTGCACAGGTGGCGCCCTTCGAGCCGGGCCCGGCGTGCCGCCGAGCGGCGCTGCCACCACTTCAGGAAACCGCCGCCCTGCTGGGCGTCGCTCCCGTCACGCGAGCCGGTTGCGCCCATGCCCGCTGTCACTCCACCTTGAGGATGGCCAGAAAGGCCTCTTGCGGGATTTCCACGTTGCCAACCTGCTTCATCCTCTTCTTACCTTCCTTCTGGCGCTCCAGCAACTTGCGCTTTCGGGTGATGTCCCCGCCGTAGCACTTGGCGGTCACGTTCTTGCGCAGGGCCTTGACCGTCGTGCGGGCGATGACGCGGGAGCCGATGGCAGCCTGGATCGCCACCTCGAACTGCTGCTGCGGGATGAGCTCCTTCATCTTGACGCACAGGTCCCGCCCCTTGGTGTACGAGCCCTCGCGGTGGACGATGAGCGACAGGGAGTCGACCCGATCGCCGTTCACCAGGAGATCCATGCGCACGAGGTCGGCCGGCCGGTAGTCCTTGGGCTCGTAGTCGAGGGAGGCGTAGCCCCGGGACACGGACTTGAGCCGGTCGTAGAAGCCGAACACCATCTCCGTGAGCGGCAGGTCGTACCGGATGATGACCCGCTTCTCACCGGCGTAGGTGAGCCCGGTCTGGGTCCCCCGCTTCTCCTCGCAGAGCTTCAGGATCGCGCCCACGAACTCCGGGGGGGTGTGGATGCTGACGGCGATGATCGGCTCCTCGATGCGGTCGATCTCCCCTTCCGACGGGAACTTGGCGGGGTTGTCGAGCTCGATGACGCTGCCGTCCTTCAGCACGCAGCGGAAGCGCACCGTCGGGGCGGTGGTGATGAGGTCGAGGTTGTACTCGCGCTCGAGCCGCTCCTGGACGATCTCCATGTGCAGGAGCCCCAGGAATCCGCAGCGGAAGCCGAAGCCGAGCGCCGCGGAGGTCTCGGGCTCGCGGGTGAACGAAGCGTCGTTGAGCCGCAGCTTGTCGAGCGCGTCGCGCAGGTCCTCGTAGCGCGCTGAGTCCGTGGGGAACATGCCCGCGAACACCATGGGCTTGACGGGCTGGAAGCCGGGGAGCGGGTCGGCGGTGGGGCGCGCCGCCTCGGTGATGGTGTCGCCGACGCGCGCGTCACCCACCTCCTTGATTGCCGCGGTGAAGAAGCCCACCTCCCCCGGGCCGAGCTCCGGCACCTCGCGGGGGAACGGGGCAAACGCGCCGATGGTCTGGATCTCGTACTCCCGCCGGGCGGCCATGAAGCGAACCTTCTGCTTGCCGCGCAGCACGCCGTCCATGACCCGGACCAGGATCACGACGCCCCGGTAGCTGTCGTACCAGCTGTCGAGCAGCAGCACGCGGAGCGGCCCCGCCGGGTCGCCCACCGGCGGCGGCACCTTGGCCACCACCGCCTCGAGAATTTCATGGATCCCCTTCCCCTCCTTCGCCGAGGCGAGGATGGCGTCCGAGGCGTCGATGCCGATCACATCCTCGATCTGGCGGCGGACGTTGTCGGGGTCGGCGGCCGGCAGGTCGATCTTGTTGATCACCGGCACGATCGCGAGGTTGTTGTTCACCGCCAGGTAGACGTTGGCCAGCGTCTGGGCCTCGACCCCTTGCGAGGCGTCGACGACCAGCACCGCCCCCTCGCAGGCGGCCAGCGACCGCGACACCTCGTAGTGGAAGTCGACGTGCCCGGGCGTGTCGATGAGATTGAGCTCGTACGTCTCGCCGTCGGAGGCTTTGTACGCGAGGCGCACCGTCGCCGCCTTGATCGTGATCCCGCGCTCGCGCTCGAGGTCCATGTTGTCGAGGAACTGAGCCTTGCGCTCGCGGTCGGAGAGCGCGTCCGTGGCGTCGAGCAGGCGGTCGGCGAGCGTCGACTTGCCATGATCGATGTGGGCGATGATGGAGAAGTTGCGGATGAGGCGCGGCGGCGTGGCCATGGGCGAGAAAGTTGCGGGAGCGGCGGGGTCGCGGCGTCAGCGGCCGCGCGGCTCGCCTAGCGTGAGCTGTCCGGGGAGGTTGTGCCGCTGCTTTTCGAGCACCAGGTCGATCCCCTGTCGGATGTACTCGGCGACCGGGACGCGCGTCTTCTGGTTCAAGAGCTTGAGCTGCTCGTTCTGCTCGGGCGTGATGTAGATGGTCGTGGAGATCTTCTTCCTCGCCATGGCGTGACCATGCATGACCATAGGTTGAAGGTCAAGAATGGTCAGCGGTCTTCAGCTACTTGAAGTAATTGAGGTTCCGCCCTACCGTTGACGCCATGGCGAAATCCCCTGCCCTCCTGGCGCTCCCGTTCCTGGCTGGTGGCCTGCTGGCCGCGTGCGGCAGCACGCCCCAACACGCCGAGATGGTCTCGAACACCGGCTCGAACGTCCCGGAGGGTCCGGCCGTCGACCGGAGCCGCTGCAACGACCGGGACAAGCACGTCGTCACCGCCGACGTGAACCAGGACCAGAAGCCCGACGTCTGGCGCTATTACGCGACCGTCGACGTCGGCGGGCAGAAGACCGAAATCCTGACCTGCAAGCAGGTCGACCTCAATCGCGACGGGAAGATCGACCTCGTCTACTACTACGACGAGAAGGGGGCCCAGACCACCGTCGAGGAGGCCGACCTCGACTTCGACGGGAAGTTCGACCTCACGATCTACTACGTGAACGGCAAGAAGGTCCGCGAGGAGCTGGACACCAACTTCGACCAGCGCGTCGACGTCTGGAAGTACTACGAGGACGAGAAGTTGGTGCGCGAGGAGCTCGACACCAACGGCGACGGCAAGGTCGACCAGTGGCAGTACTTCGAGGGCGGCAAGCTCGATCGCATCGGGTACGACACCAGCGGCTCGGGCAAGGTGGATCACTGGGACCGCGCGCCCGAGAACGAGGACGAGATGGGGAACGCGCCGGGCGGCGGAGCGGGCGCGGCGCCCGGAGCGGCGCCGGGACCGACGCAGCCGCCGCCGGCCACGTCGCCGCCGCCCGCCACGTCACCCCCGCCGGTTTCGTCCTCGGCGAAGCCCGCCGCGGCTACGGCGCCGGCGAAGAAGAAGTAACGCCTCTCTCAGGCCGCTCCGCGCCCGACGCGGTCGCCCGACGCGACCCGCGTTAGGCGCGCCTTCGTACGCCGCGCTTCCACCGAGCGCCCGTCCGCGCGCCTGGGCTTTTTGCGGCGCGTGGGCTGCCTACGCGCTTTGAGACGCAGCCCACGCGCCGCAAAAAGCTCGCAAGCGGGGGCGGAGGTACGGAGGGGACGCGAGCCGCGACCCGCGCGCGCAGGGGGTTGGGTCGGAGTGCCGGAGAACGGCGGTGGTTACCGCTGCTCGAGCGGCGTGTAGTGCGTGAGCGCGGGGCCCGTGTAGATCTGCCGGGGGCGGAAGATCTTCGTGGACGGGTCCTCGCTCATCTCGCGCCAGTGCGCGATCCACCCGGGGGTCCGGCCGATGGCGAACATGACGGTGAACATGTTCGTGGGGATGCCGAGGGCCCGGTAAATGATCCCGCTGTAGAAGTCGACGTTCGGGTACAGCTTCCGCTCGACGAAGTAGTTGTCCGAGAGCGCGGCCTCCTCGAGGGTCTTGGCGATGTCGAGGAGCGGGTCGGGCTTCTTCATCTTCTTCATGACCTTGTCGGCGGCGACCTTGATGATCTTCGCGCGCGGGTCGTAGTTCTTGTAGACGCGGTGGCCGAAGCCCATGAGGCGGAAGCCGGAGTCCTTCTTCTTGGCGAGGTCGATGAACTTCTGCGGGCCACTGCCGTCGGCCTTGATGGCCTCGAGCATGGACAGGACCTCCTCGTTGGCGCCGCCGTGGAGCGGGCCCCAGAGGGCGCAGATGCCGGCGGAGATGGAGGCGAACAGGTTGGCCTGCGAGCTGCCGACCTGGCGCACCGTCGAGGTGCTGCAGTTCTGCTCGTGGTCGGCGTGGAGAATCAGAAGCAGGTTCAGGACCCGGACGATGTCCTCGTCGATGTCGTACGGCTCGGCCGGGACCGAGAACATCATGTTCAGGAAGTTCGCGCAGTACGACAGGTTGTTCTTCGGGTAGACGAACGGCTGGCCGATCGACTTCTTGTACGAGAAGGCGGCGATGGTCCGCATCTTCGAGACCAGGCGGGCGATGGTCCGCTCCTGCTCGGCCTTGTTCTTCACGTCGAGGGCCTCGGGGTAGAAGCTCGACAGCGACAACACCATCGCCGACAGGATGGCCATCGGGTGGGCCGTGCCGGGGTAGCCGTCGTAGAAGCGCTTCATGTCCTCGTGGATCATCGAGTGCCGGGTCAGCTCCTCGGAGAACGTCGCCAGCTCGGTCTTGTTCGGGAGGTGCCCGTAGATGAGCAGGTAGGCGACCTCGACGAAGGTGGACTTCTCGGCCAGCTCGTCGATGGGGATGCCGCGGTAGCGCAGGATCCCCTGTTCACCGTCGAGGAACGTGATCGCGCTCTTCGTCGACGCCGTGTTCATGTACGCCGGGTCGAGGGTCACGTAGCCGGTTTGGGCCCGGAGCTTGCCGATGTCGATGGCGTGCTCGTTCTCCGTGCCGATGACGACGGGGACCTGCAGGATCCGCTCGTCGATCTTGAGCTCGGCGCTCTGTCCGTTCTGTTGTGCTTTGTCCGGCACGTTCGAACCTCCCTGGGGGTCGCGTCAGCATAACCTATATACTCCCGCCGTGAACTTGATAAGCGCCCTCCTCGTCGCCGTGCTCGCCGTCAGTAGCGGCGCGACCACGGGGGGCGGCGCCGGCGCCGCGCCGGGCGCGGGGCACCCCGACGCGGGCGCCGCCAACCTCCCCCTGCCGGCGGCGCTCGCGCGCCTCGACGATCTCCACCGGCGACGCGACGACAAGGGGGCCTGGAACGAGGAGCAGCGGCTGGTGCAGGCGCTGCTCGCGCGCGCGCCCAACGACTACGATGTCCTGTGGCGCGCCGCCCGCTTCTACTTCTGGGCCAGCGACGACCCGGGCGTCCCCCGAGAGCAGCGCTCGCGCTGGGGCAAGGACGGCTGGGACATCGCCGAGAAGGCCATCGCCCTCAACCCCAACGACGTCGCCGGCTACTACTGGGCCGCCGTCTGCATGGGGAACTACGCCCTCGGGCTCGGCGTGGTCAAAGCGCTCTCGCAGGGGATGGAGGGGAAGTTCCGCGATCGCCTGGGGCACGCGGCGGCGCTGAACGTCGCCTACGAGGCCGGCGCCGTCGAGACCGCCTGGGGCCGCTTCTACGACAAGCTCCCCTGGCCCAAGCGGGACCGCAAGAAGGCCGAGGAGCACCTCCGCCACGCCATCGAGATCAACCCCTACGCGCTCCGCGCCCGCGTCTACATGGCGAGCTGCCTGCTGGACGCCGACCGCCCCCAGGAGGCGAAGCGCCTGCTCGACGAGGTCACCACCGCGCCCGTCGGCCGCTACGACGCGCCGGAGGAGCGCCGGGCCAAGGCCCTGGCGATCGGCGTCCTGTCGAGCGTGGACGCCAAGCTCAGGTGAGCGTCGTCGTCGAGACCGTCGCCGGGGCCTGCGGGTAGAAGAGGTAGTTGGCGATGGCCGGCGCCCCGCCCCAGTGGGCGGGGTAGTCACCCGCCTCGAACCCGGCCGGCGCCTCGATGATCTCCCCGAAGTCGAGATGGCGGACGCCGTGCTCGGCGAGCACGGCGACGAGCTTGCGGAGTCGCGAAAGGAGCGGCGGCGCGAACACGCCGGCGCGCGGTGCTTCCGTCACGACGACCCGCGGACCCTCGGCCTCGGCGGTGACGGTGACCTCCTGGACGGCCGCGAAGCGCACCAGCGTCGAGAGCGACACACGCAGGTAGACCTCTTCGACGGGCGACTCGACGATCGCCGCCTCCAGCGCCGCCGCGTCTTCGCACGCGAGCGCCCCCTCGCGCAGCTCGATCAGCCCGGGCGGGCGGCCCACGCAGAGGATGTAGACGTAGTCGCACGTCTCGTCCGGTTCGCCCGGGCGGAACAGCGTCGCAGCCTTGAGGCGGCCGGCGAGCGCGGCGGCCAGGGCCTCCCCCTCGCCAGGGGCGAGGCCGCCGGCGAACGCGGCGGCTTCGTCGAGCTCGCCCCAGCGCCGCGTCGGGTAGAGCCGGGCCAGGGCCTCGTCGAGGGCGGCGAACATCGCCCCCTTGTGGGCGTCGCAGCCGCCCTTGCGGCCGCACTCCGTGCAGGACATCAGTGCGGCGCCGCCACCGCCGCCGCGCAGGCCTCGTCGACCATGCGCGCGTGCTCGGCGGTGTCCGCCCAGCGCGCCTGACCCTCGGGCGGCAGGAGCTGGATGGGATCGAAGTAGCAGTACACCTCGCCCGCGTGCACCGCCGGCGCCGTGAACACCGAGATCCCCGTCGTCCGATCGTAGTGCTCGTAGGAGTGGGCGTCGCGCTTGCCGCCGCCGCCGGGGGCGTCGACCACCACGGTCGGTGTGTTGAAGCCTGCCGTGGCGCCGCGGATCCCCTTCTCGATCTCGAGGCCCGTCTGCAGCGTCGTGCGCAGGTCCTCCACCCCCTTCACGAGGTCGTGCATGTAGATGTAGTACGGGTGGACGTTGACGTAGCCGAGGCGGCGGCAGAGCAGCGTCATCGTCTCGACGCTGTCGTTGACCCGGCGCTGCAGCACCGTCTGGTTGCGGACGGTGATGCCCCGCTCGCACAGCTTGTCCATCGCCGCCTTGGTGATCTCGGTGATCTCGCGCGGGTGGTTGAAGTGGGTGTGGAGGACCACCTCCTTGTGGAGGCGCCGGCCGTGCTCGACGACGCCGGTGAGCGCGTCGGTCCAGGCGTCGTCGGTCAGGATCTTCTGGGGCATGACCGCAGGCCCCTTGGTCGCGTAGCGCATGCGGCGGACGTGATCGATCGAGAGCAACGTCTCGCCGATCTGCGTGATCTGCTCGGCGCGCAGCTGGTAAGCGTCGCCCCCCGAGATGACGATGTCCTCGAGCTCGGGCCGCGACCGGATGTAGTCGAACGCCTTCTGCCAGCGGTCGGCGTTCACCTTGAGCTGGAACTTCTCGACCTCCTCGGTGTCGATGCCGACCGCGTAGCTGCGCGTGCAGAAGCGGCAGTAGACCGGGCAGGTGTCGAGGGCCAGGAACAGCGCCTTGTCGACGTACCGGTGCGTGAGGCCCGGGACGGCCAT
>Ga0306921_10003474_pt1 | contig 15984 bp, 11 predicted proteins | sample sta12Cox44000080_FD_203760 | JGI IMG/M metagenome (GOLD analysis project Ga0306921, IMG submission 203760) | Lab enrichment of tropical soil microbial communities from Luquillo Experimental Forest, Puerto Rico - statoxic.12C.oxic.44.000.080 (v2)... | ecosystem: Environmental > Terrestrial >...
TCGGTCTTGGCCTTGCGGTAGGCCTGCGCCGCCTGGTCGGGCGAATCGCCGCTGTCGTAGTTGGCAAGCGCCAGCTCCTTGGCGCCGGTGTCGAACAGGGCGAGCTCGGCCGACTGCTGCAACGCCTGGCCGATCGCCGCCGAGCGGCCGCTGAGCGGCAGCATCAGTGCAATGCGGGTCTTGCCCGAGGCGGTGATCGGCGAGCCCGGCTTCGGCGTGGTCGTGGCTGGCGGTGTTGCCGTGCTAGTCTGAGGAGCTTCGGTGCAGGCGCCGAGCAGAAAGGCGACTGTCGCAATCGCAAAGAGAGGGCGCATCGGCGCGAAACTCCGGCAGACGGATGCAGATGGACGGCAACGGGCGACCACAAGCTAGCGACGGGCAGGCCCGGCGTAAACCGCCGCTGGCGCCGGGCCTCCACATTGTCGCAACACCGATCGGCAATCTCGGCGATATAACGCTGCGGGCGCTGGATGTGCTGGCCGCCGCCGATCTGATCGCCTGCGAGGACACGCGGGTCTTCGCCAAGCTGGCGGCCCATCACGGCATCGCCGCGCCCACTATTTCCTATAGCGACGCCACCCAGGAGGCCAGCGAGCCGCGCATCCTGCGAGCGCTCGCCCAAGGCAAGCGCGTGGCGCTGGTGTCCGACGCCGGCACGCCGCTGATCTCCGACCCGGGCTATCGCCTGGTGCGCGCCGCCCTGGCTGCCGGCCACGCGGTCAGCGCCGTGCCCGGCCCGTCGGCGGTGCCGATGGCGCTGGCGCTCTCCGGACTGCCGACCGACCGCTTCTTCTTCGGCGGCTTCCTGCCGGCCAAGCCGGGCGAACGCCGCCGCGCCATTGCCGAAGCGGCGAGCGTGCCGGCGACTCTGGTCTTCTTCGAGGCGCCGCATCGGCTGGCCGCCTCGCTTGCCGACTTGGCCGAGCTTTTAGGCGATCGGCCGGCTGCCGTGGCGCGCGAGCTCACCAAGCTCTTCGAGGAGGTGCGCCGCGCCCCGCTCGGCGAGCTTGCCGCGCACTATGCCGCCGCGGCCGAGGTCAAGGGCGAGATCGCGCTGGTGATCGGTCCGCCCGGCGAGGCCGCCGCGCCGTCGGCCGAGGCGCTCGACGGGGCGCTGCGGCAGGCGCTGGCGGCGGCGTCGGTGAAGGACGCTGCCGCCGAGGTGGCGGCGCGCTTTGGCCTCAGGCGCCGCGAGGTCTATGCTCGCGCGCTCGAACTGAAACGCCAGACCCCATGACCACCGACGCCCGCCAGCGCGCCTATCGGCTCGGCCACTTGGCCGAGCTGTGCGCCGTGTGGCGGCTGCGGCTTGCCGGCTACTCGATCCTGGCGCGGCGCTACAAGACGCGACTGGGTGAGATAGACATCGTGGCGCGGCGCGGCGGCATCCTCGCCTTCATCGAGGTCAAGGCGCGCGCCGACTACGACAAGGCAGGCTTTTCGCTCTACACCCGTCAGTTCGGCCGGGTGGCGCGCGCGGCGAGCCTGTTTCTCGCCCACCATCCGCGCTATGCCGCCCACTCGGTGCGCTTCGATGCTATCCTTGTCGTTGGCTGGTGGCCGCGCCATCTACCGGATGTGTGGCGGGCACCGGAGTGAAACGTGGCGCGTGACGAACTGGCAGGGCTGAGCGACCTCTGCGCAGGCGACGGCCGGCGTATCGACCTGCTTGAGGCGGCGTTGGTAATGAGCACGCTGCAGCGCGGAGAGTCGATTGACAGGGGGCCGGTCGATCTGGCGCCATTGCGCCAGCACGTGGCGAGCATGGCGAGCGATCTGGCCGATCTGGTGCGCCGCCGCGGCGCCGCCCCTGAACGGCTGGCTGACGTGATCGCCCGCGCCTATGCCTACCGCGGCGACAGCGAGACCTACGACGACCTGCAGAACGCCGATCTCGCGCGCGTCATCGAGCGGCGCAAGGGCCTGCCGGTGGCGCTCTCGATCCTCTACCTGCACGTGGCACGCGCCCAGGGCTGGGACGCCGAGGGTCTGGCCTTTCCCGGCCATTTCCTGATCCGGGTGGCGATCGACGAGGCGCGCCATGTCGTCGATCCGTTCAATGACGGGATGGTGCGTGACGCCGCACAGCTGCGCGAGCTGGTGCGCCGTGTGCTGGGCGACGACGCCGAGTTGCGGCCCGGCCATTTCGACGCGGTGCCTGATCGCGACGTGCTGCTGAGGCTTGAGAACAACGTCCGCCTGCGGCTGGCCAAGCGCGAGGACTGGACGGGCGCGGCGCGCTCGCTCGACCGCATGCTGGCGATTGCGCCCGACCGACCCGAGCTCCTGTTCGAAGCGGGCCAGATCAATGCGCGGCTCGACAAGCGTCGCGCCGCCATCGCCGCATTCGAGCGATTCCTTGGCGTCGAGGCGGGCCAAGGTGACCCCAGCCTGCGCCAGCAGGCTTCGGCCCTGTTGCAGGAATTGCGGCGTGGGCTTAACTGACGGCCGCGGCCCCTGTCGAGGAATCCCATGAAGCTCAAAGTCGCCATCCAGATGGACCATGTGTCGACCATCGATATCGACGGCGATTCGACCTTCGTGCTGGGCCTGGAGGCCGAGCGGCGCGGCTACGAAGTCTGGCACTACACGCCGCCCGAGCTGATATTCCGCGACCGCAAGGTGATGGCGCGCGCCCAGCCGATGAAGCTCCGGCGCGAGAAGGGCAATCACTTCACCTTGGGTGCAGCGCAGATGGTCGATCTTGCCACCCTCGATGTCGTGCTGCTGCGCCAGGATCCGCCGTTCGACATGTCCTACATCACCACGACGCATCTCCTGGAGCATATTCATCCCAAGACGCTGGTGGTGAACGACCCGGCCGCGGTGCGCAACGCGCCGGAGAAGCTCTACGTCACGCATTTCGACAACGTCATGCCGCCCACGTTGATCACAGCCGACCAACGTGCGCTGCGCGAATTCCGCGACGAGCACAAGGACATCATCCTCAAGCCCTTGTACGGCAATGGCGGCGCTGGCGTATTCCGCGTGCGGCCCGATGACGAGAACTTCGCCTCGCTGCTCGAGATGTTTTCGCAGCGCAGCCGCGAGCCGCTGATCGCCCAGCGCTACCTTCCTGAGGTGCGCCAGGGCGACAAGCGCATCATCCTGATCGACGGCAAGCCGGTCGGCGTCATCAACCGTGTGCCGGCCGAGGGCGAGGCCCGCTCCAACATGCATGTCGGCGGCAAGGCGGTGAAGGCCGAGCTTAGCAAGCGCGATCGTGAGATCTGCGAGACCATCGGGCCGGAACTGGCGCGGCTCGGCATGATCTTCGTCGGCATCGACGTGATCGGCGACTACCTCACCGAGATCAACGTGACGTCACCGACCGGCCTGCAGCAGATCAACCGTTTCGACGGCGTGTCGCTGGAGGCCCAGATCTGGGATCGTATCGAGTTGCGTTACCAGGCCACGCGCGGCCACAAGAATTGAGAGGGAAACGCATGATTCGTCGGATATTGCTTGGCGCGGCGATGGCGGCAGCGGCGGCGCCGGCACTGGCGCAATACGACACGCTGACGGTCAAGCCCATCGTCAAGGCGGCGCGCGAGGGCGACGAAGAAAAAGTGCGCCAGGCGCTGCTCAAGGGCGAGAATCCCAACCAGATCGATACAGCCAGCGGCCAGCCGTTGCTGGTTACCGCCGTGATGGCGGGTCAGATCGGCGTGGTCGAGACGCTGCTCAAGGGCGGTGCCATCGTCGATTCCACCGACCGCGACGGCTACACCCCGCTGATTCGCGCGGCCGAGAAGGGTGACGTCGACATCGTCGATGTGCTGCTGAAGCACAGAGCGAAGTCTGCAGCGCAGTCGCGCCAGGGCGTGACCGCGCTGATGGTGGCGGCGCGGCTTGGCCACGCCGAGGTCGTGCGCCTCTTGCTGGAGAACAAGGCGAACCCCAACACGGCCGACTTCACCGGCCGCACCGCGCTCACCTACGCGCGCCAGGCCGGCAAGCCGACCATCGAGGCGCAGTTGCGCAAGGCCGGCGGCCACGAATGACCAGAGCAGAATGACCGGGCCGGCCAGCAAGGCCGCGCCGATCTGGATCACCGGAAGGCTGGCGATCGATCCCGACGAGATCCACGAGAGCTTCGTGCGCGCCGGAGGGCCGGGCGGCCAGCACGTCAACACCACCTCGTCCGCCGTGCAGTTGCGCTTCGACGTACGTCATTCGCCCTCGCTGCCCGACGATGTGCGGGCCCGGCTTGAGCGGTTGGCCGGTCACCGGCTGACGCGCGACGGCGTGCTGGTGCTGCAGAGCCAAGGCCAGCGCAGCCAGAAGCGCAACCGCGAGGAGGCGCTCGAGCGTCTGGTGGCTCTGGTGCGCGCCGCGGCTCGGCCGCCCGTCAAGCGCAAGCCGACCAAGCCAACCAGGGCCAGCAAGCAGCGGCGCCTCGACAGCAAGAAGCGCCACGGCGTGCTGAAATCGCTGCGCCGCAGCAGCCCTGATGACTAGGCATTTGTGCTATAGAGGCGTCACGTCCCGGTAGCTCAGCCGGATAGAGCATCGGTTTCCTAAACCGGGGGTCGGAGGTTCGAATCCTCTCCGGGACGCCATTTCCTGCAGGATGTTCTCGCGGGCCGGTCGCCACTCCGGCTGGCCATGTTTGCTACCTACGCACCGTGAGGTCTTGGCCGCTGCTGTCGGATTGCCGCTTCTGGGTAGGTTCCCTCCCCGGCTCCCGTGCGTAAAGCTGCGTGTCTGCGTTCCACGCCGCCGCGAGATGAAGATTCTAGCTGGCGGCGATGAATCGTGGAACAGGGCCTTACGGCAATCGTGTGGAAAAAAGCGCGATCGGAACGCGATGCAGTAACTCGTGCACGGCAGCGTTCCGTCCACCGAGCGGCGCCATCTCAGGATCGAGAACGCTCGTCAGGCGAAGGGACTCGTCAAAGTGCAACGTCGTGTCCCGCCATGCTGCCGGATTCAAGGCAAGCCGATCGGGTACGGCGAGCAATGACGTCGGCAAGCGCGGCACCACGGTGAGCACTGAATCGCCTGCATGACGCCGTACGAAGGCCACCACGCGATCCGCCATCGGCCCTTCGGCGATAACGGGTTCATAGCCGCCGCTGGCGAACAGCTCGGGGAGCGCACGCCGAAGCGCGAGCGAGCGCGCGATGATTGCCGTCTTCACGTTGCCATCGCGCCATCCGTCGAGGGCGTCCGTCACGGCCGGGGAGGGGAGTCGCTTCTGGCGGCGCGCGAAATCGACCGGCCGCCGGTTGTCGGGATCGACCAGGCTGAAGTCCCAGTCCTCCGTGCCCTGGTAGAGATCGGGCACGCCCGGCGCCGTGAGCTTGAGCAGAAGTTGCGCGAGGCTGTTCACGGCGCCGGCTGCGGCGATCCGTTGCGTGAAGGCAAAAATCTCCGCCAGCAGATCGGGCAGCTTGCCGTCGCCTACCAGGCCCACGAGAAAGGCTCGCGCCGCGCCTTCGTAGGTGCGATCCGGGTCGCTCCAGTCGCTGCGAAGCTTGGCCTCGCGTAGCGCCTTTTCCTGCCAGCCGGCCAGGCGTTCGGCAAAGGCGCCGCGGCCTGCGGTGTCTTCGAGCTTCAAATCGAGCGGCCAGGCCCCAACGATCATCTGCAACAGCATCGCGATGTCGGCCGCGGCCGGTTGATCGTCTCGCCGCAAAGGCGCGCTGGCGTCGATCCAGCGCGACAGGTTGGAGGTCCATTCGTGCGGCCGCTCGCTCAGGACCGCGAGGCGGGCCCGCACATCCTCGCCGCGTTTGTGATCGTGCGTCGCCGTCGCAAGCATGCCGCGGGGGTACTGTTCGTGGCGCTGGAGCATCCAACGATGAAAGTCGGCGGATGACGCGCTGAAACGCTCGATATCGAAGCCAACATCGTTGCGCGAGAGCAGGCGGCCGTAGCGGTAGAAGGCGGTGTCCTCGACCGACTTGGCGGCGACTGGCGCGCTGAGCTGGCGAAAGCGCCGGTTCGCCGTATTGTCCGCCGGTGGGTTGCGCATCCAGCGGTCTAAAAGATCGACAATCCAGCGATCGCCCTGCGGGCCGGTTCTCCTGGCGCCGGCGACCGCCTGGGCGAGAAAGGGCCGGTCGTGTCTGGTGCCGTAGGTTCGATAGACCGGGAAATGCACCAGCAGTTCCCTGAGTGCCCGTCGGAGCGCGGGACGGCTGAGGTCGCTGGCGGCGGGATCGGCACTGGCCAAACGCATGAACGCCGCGACGCAGGCCTCGAGCTGGCCGGAGAAGCTGCGCGCGATGATTTCCCGTCGTGCCGCCTGTTCTTCGCTCGCGAATTCGATCGGGCGGCCGCTCAGCGCCGCCCACGCCGACGCCAACGGGTGCTCGCCCTTTCCATCATGCTGCAGGGCGCTCACCTGATCCATGAAGTCGTAGCCGGTCGTGCCGTCGCATCCCCAGTCGGTCGGCAAGCTTTCGCCGCGCATCAGGATCTTCTCGACCACGAGGTACGGCCGCGACGGCATCGCAGGATCGAGGTGCCGGCGCAGACGATGGCAGTAGCTCGCGGGATCGCTCAGCCCATCGACGTGGTCGACGCGCACGCCTTCAATCAGGCCTTCGGCATAGAGCCGAACCGGCAGCGCGTGGACGGTCTCGAACGTCTCCTCGTCCTCCATGCGCAGGCACACGAGCTCGTTGATGTCGAAAAAGCGCCGCCAGTTGAGGCGGTCGTTGGCCGTGCGCCACCAGCCCAGTCGATAGGCCTGATGATAAGGGTCGCCGCCGCTGGCGGGGAGCAGAAGGTCGCCATAGCGCAGGTAGTCGAGGTCGCCGTGCCGGACGGGCGCGATCTCTCCTCGCTCCAGGGCTTCGCGGAAAGGCCGGCCCAGCACCGGCAGGAAGAGCTTGCCGGTGAGCTCAGGATCTTCGCTGTCCCAATCGATGTCGAAGGACCGTGCGTATCGGCTGGCTCGGCCGTGCCGCAGCACATCGGCCCACCAGGCGTTTTCGACCACCGCCGCCATGTGATTGGGCACGATGTCGACGATCAGCCCGAGCCCATCCTTGCGCAGCGCCTCGACCAGGCGTCTTAGCCCGTCCTCGCCGCCCAGCTCGGGATTGACGCGCGTCGGATCGATCACGTCGTAGCCGTGCAGCGAGCCGGCGCGCGCCGTGGTGATAGGCGAGGCATAGAGGTGACTGACGCCAAGGCCGGAGAAATAGGGCACCAGCCTCTCCGCATCGGCGAAGGTGAAACCCTTGTGGAATTGCAGGCGCAGGGTGGCGCGCGGCGTCATGACCGTCGATGGCGCAACGATTCGAGACGCCGTCGGGCGACAGGTTGCTGCAGCAGATCATGCGCTGGCGCGGCGAGCCGGCGGCGCCAGTTGGGATGTTCGTCGATCGTGCCGGGCAGGTTGGGCTGCTCGACGTCGCCCAGGACGTCCTCGATCGGCACCAGCGCAAGCGGCGCCGGTGTTTTGGCAACGAATTCGATCGCGGCATCAACGACAGACGCTGTTTGATCGATCGGCGGCGCCAGGTCGGCAGCGATGCCGGCCGCCGTGATGGCGCTCCACAGTGCGGCGCGATCAGTTTCCCGTTGCTCGGCCTCGCCCGTGCCAGGGCGGCCGAGCGCTTGGCGCAAGTCCAGATCGGTCCCTTTCCACCAACCGGCGACAGTCGGCAGGTCGTGCGTCGTGGTCATTGCCACGGCATCGTCGCGCCATTTTTCCGGCGGCAGAAAGTACTGCTTGTCGCGCTGGAACCACAGCACGTCCATGCCGGCAATGCCCGCTTCACGACAATGCCGCCGAAATTCCGGCGGCACCGTGCCGAGATCCTCGCCGATCACGATAGAGCCGTTGCGATGCGATTCGAGCGCCAGCAATCGCAGCAGATCGTCGAATGGATAGGCGAGATAGGCGCCCTCGGTCGGCGAGCCGTCCCGCGGCACCAGCCAAAGCCGCATCAGTCCCATGGCGTGATCGATGCGCAGGCCGCCACAGCAGCGCATGGTGGCGCGCAACGTGGAGATGAAGGGCGCGAAGCCGCTCGCGATCAGGGCGTGCGGTGAGAAAGTGGTGAGGCCCCAATCCTGGCCCTGCGGATTGAAGGCGTCCGGTGGCGCGCCGATGCTCAGCCCGTGCAGGAAATCCTGTGGTGTTGTGCCGACTTGCGATCCTGTGCGGTCGACTCCGATTGCGAGATCTCCGATCAGGCCGATGCGCATTCCGGCCGCCTTGGCCGCCGCCTGGGTCGCGTGGAAGACGTCGAACGCGATCCATTGCAGGAAGGCGTAGAACAGGACAGGAGCAGCCCAACTGCCCTGTCGCGCCTCGAAGCGGGCGTGCCCGTCGAGCGCGCTGCCGCTTTCGCGCACGAATGCGTTGAACCTGGCAGCGAGCGGCGTGTCCTTGGCAAGGTCCTGTAGCGCGAAGTCGTCGAACAAGCGGCGCAACAGCTCATATCTTTTGGCAGCAACCCTCGGCCAATCGATCAGCGACTCTTCCGGTGCCTTATCGTCGTGCTGGGCGGCATCGACGCGAGCCTTTCCGAGCACTGTCGCGGGATCGGCGAGCAGAGGGTTCAGGAACAGACGGTTCGACGGAGAATAGGGTCCGTAGCGAGACAGATCGTGCGGGAAGAGACTGTGCGCCGGGCTGAGGGCGATTGCGTCGGCGCCAAAACTTGCGGCTTCGTGCGCGAGGGACGCGAGCGCCGACGTGTCGCCGATACCGCCATCGCCGGAGCGTCTCAGGCTGTAGATCTGCACCGCCAGACCCCACGATTTCCGGTTCGCCAGGACCTCGGCAAGGCTGAGGCAGCGCGGCGGTGCGACGGCGAGCGTGACGTCGCGATCGTCATAGCGCAGCCGGTGGTAGCCGGGGTTGGCGATCGGCGGGACACCGCGGGACGGTTCCAGGACGAGCGTTTGCCGCGTGCCGTCTTCGAGTACGAGCTCCGCCGCCTTGCGTTCCTGAAGATCGGGAAGAGCGGTCGGTTTGCCCTGTGTGGCCGTGATCAGCGGCTGGCGGCATGGCTCGCCGTCATGGTCGAGCGCGTCGAGGAGGCGCTTGAGCGAATGCGTCGAAACGCGGCGAGGCTGGTCGTTGGCATCGATCCAGTCGATGGCGATGCCGACCCGGCGAGCCCGCTCGCGGACAGCCTCCTCGTTCACGGAGGCGGCTCGAGCAGGACGGTCGTGCTGCGCCCCGGCAGCGTATGGCTCGCCAACGCCTGGGGGTGGGTGGAAAAGAGGCAGGTGCCGCGTGGCAGGACTGAAGGCTGGTCCTCTGCACCGAGATTGGTGGCCACGCCCAGGACCGCGCCATCTCCCATGCGCCAGCGCGCCGTGACAGCCGCGGGCCCGACGGCCTCGCCGCCCATGGCGCGAGTCCCTGGCAGTCGCGGCACAATGAACTTGTGGCGCAGGGCCAGCAGCTCGCGATGGAGGCTCTCGTCGCCCTGTCGCGCGGGCCTGCTGCACTCGAAGGTCTCCCGGGCATTCGGATCGGGAACCTGCGCGCCGCTGAAGGCGACAAAAGCCGCGAACTCCCGCCGGCGGCCTTCACGGACGGCATCGGCCAGCGCGCCACGATGATCGGTGAAGAACTGGAAAGGAGTGCGGCACAATCGTTCCTCGCCCATGAACAGCAAGGGAATGTTCGGGCTGAGAAGCTGCAGTGCCGTCGCCGCGCGCAAAGCCGCGGGATGGGCGAGCGTCGTCAGGCGGTCGCCGAGCGGGCGATTGCCGATCTGATCGTGGTTCTGCAGGAAAAGAATGAAGGCGGTCGACGGCAAGTCGGCGCTCGACGTTCCGCGCGTCTTTCCCTTGCGATACGCCGAAGCCTCGCCCTGGTAGGCGAAGCCCTCGGTCAGGCAGCGTAGGAGCTGCCGGGCCGGCTGCTGGGCATAGTCGCCGTAGTAGCCGTCGCTTTCTCCGGTCACCATCACATGCAGGACGTGATGGGCGTCGTCGTTCCACTGCGCGTCGAAGCCGTGCCGCAGATGGTCCGCGTCGTTGCCGTCGTGCTCCAGCATGAGGTGAACGTGCCGCCCTCGCTCTACCGTCTGGCGGATCTCAGCGGCCATGTCGTCGAGGAAGGTCGGGTCGGCGATGGCATGGACGGCATCGAAGCGAAGGCCGTCGAAGCGGAATTCCATCAGCCAGTAGAGCGCGTTCTCGATGAAGAAGCGGCGCACCGGCGACTGGCGGAAATCGATGGCGGCGCCCCACGGCGTGGCGACGTCGTTGCGGAAGAAATTCGGGGCGTAGAGGCCGAGATAGTTTCCGTCCGGCCCGAAGTGATTGTAGACGACGTCGAGATAGACCAGCAGCCGTCGATCGTGGGCGTCGTCGATCAGGGCCTTGAGCTCGTCCGGCGAGCCATAGGCCCTGTCGGGGGCGAAGGGCAGGACGCCGTCGTAGCCCCAGTTGCGCTGGCCGGGGAAATCGTTGATCGGCATGAGTTCGATAGCGGTGATGCCGAGACGCGACAGGCGATCGAGATCGGCTTGCACGCGCCCGAAACCGCCATAGGTGCCGACATGGAGCTCGTAGATCACGGCTTCGTGCCACGGCCGGCCGCGCCAGTCGGCACATCGCCAACGATAGCTCGTCGGATCGACCACCAGGCTCGGCCCGTGCACATCGTCCGCCTGGGCGCGCGACGCGGGATCGGGTACCGACTGGCCGCTTGCCAGGCGATAGCTGTACCTCGCTCCGGGTCGGCAGGGAGTCTCCAGGTCGAACCAGCCGTCCGCCTGCCTTTTCATGGCGAGGGGCGCGCTTCCCTCGACCTCGACAGCTGCGCCGTCCTGACCGGGCGCCCACAGCCGGAAGCGCGTCCGGCCGTTGCCGAGATACGTCGCGCCAAACGGCACGGCCCGGGAATAGGTGGTGCTCACCTCGGTGGACCCGGCTGGACGCTTCGCGTCAGCACGACGCTGCGTGCCTTGACCGTCAGGGTGTCCGTCTCGAGCTTCCATTCCGGCGCCGCCGGGTTAGCGCTGTCGATCAGGACCTGGGTCGCCAGGCGAGGCGGCGGCAGCTTGAAGATGCGGTCCTCGGGCTCGGGATTGAAGAAGCAGGCGAGAATGGCGACGTCGCCGTTGGCCGGCTGGGCACGACGAAGCACCACCATCCGCCGCTGCGGATCGTTCCAGGCTTCGGGCGCGATGATCTCGCCTTGCTCGTCGAACCAGGCGATGTCGATGATGCCGGGCGCGGGCTCGTCCTTGCCGTGCAGGAACTTGTCGCAACGCAAGATGGGATATTGACGGCGCAGGTTCGCGAGTCGGGCGACGAAGGCGGTCAGCTCCTTGCCCGCGTCCGTGTTGGCCAAAGCCCAGTCGGTCCACGAGATGTCGTTGTCCTGGCAATAGGCGTTGTTATTGCCTTTTTGGGTACGGCCAAACTCGTCGCCCGCCAGCAACATGGGCGTGCCCTGCGACAGGAAGAGGCTGGCGAGCATGGCACATTGCAGCCGCCGGCGAGTCTCGTTGATCGTCGGGTCATCGCTCGGTCCTTCGGCGCCCCAATTGGCCGAGTAGTTCTCGAGGTGGCCGTCGTTGTTGTCTTCGCCGTTGGCTTCGTTGTGACGCTCGGCGTAGCTCACCGTGTCGCGGATCGTGAAGCCGTCATGTGAAGCCATGTAGTTGATGGAGGCGTAGGGCCGTCGTCCGAGACGGTCGAACAGGTCACTCGACCCGGCGAGCCGGGCCGAGAAATCCGAGCGCATCCCTTCGTCACCGCGCCAGAAGCGGCGCGCGCCGTCACGGAAGCGGTCGTTCCATTCGGCAAAGCGTGGCGGGTGATTGCCGAGCTGGTATCCGCCGGGGCCGACGTCCCAGGGCTCGGAGATCAGCTTCACGCGCGATAGCGCCGGATCCTGAAGAAGAGCGTCAAAGAAGCCGCAGCCCGGGTCGAAGCCGTTGAATTCGCGGCCGAGCGTGACGCCGAGATCGAAGCGGAAACCGTCGACATGGAAGGACGTCACCCAGTAGCGCAGCGAGTCCATCACCATCTGCAGCACGCGCGGATGCGACAGGTTGAGCGTGTTGCCGGTGCCGGTGTCGTTGACGTAGTGGCGGAGATCGTCGCCGATCAGCCGGTAGTAGATGGCGTTGTCGAGGCCGCGGAACGACAGGGTCGGACCGAATTCGTTGCCTTCGGCCGTGTGGTTATAGACGACGTCGAGGATGACCTCGATGCCCGCGGCATGCAGGCGGCGCACGGCGATGCGCATGTCGTCGGCCGAGCCGTCCGACAGGTAGCGCGGCTCGATCGAGAAGAAGCTGAGCGTGTTGTAGCCCCAGTAGTTGCGCAGGTTCTTCTCGAGCAGATGGCGGTCCTGGACGAAGGCGTGGATGGGCATCAGCTCGACGGTCGTCACACCGAGCCGAAGCAGATGCTCGATCAGCGCCGGTTCGGCGAGAGCGGCGAACGTGCCGCGCTCGCGTGGGCGCAGGTCCTCCCGCAGCATGCTGAGGCCCCTGACATGAGCCTCGTAGATGACGGTTTGCGACCACGGCACGTTCGGCCGCCGATCATCCACCCAGTCGAAGCGGTCGGCGGTGACGACGGCCTTGATCATGCCAGGCGCGCTGTCGCGGCGATCGAATGAGAGATCGCTGCGCGGCGAGTTCACGCGATAGCCGAACAGTGCCTCGGACGTGCGCAAGGCGCCGATGGTCTGGCGCGCATAAGGATCGAGCAGGAGCTTGTGCGGATTGAAGCGATGGCCATGCTGCGGCTCGTAGGGGCCGTGCGCGCGATAGCCGTACACCAGGCCGGGGCGGGCCTCCGGCAGGTATCCATGCCAGATCTCGTCGGTGTATTCCGGCAAGGTGAGCCGGGTGATCTCACGCCGGCCGGAGGGATCGAACAGGCAAAGATCGATCCGGCGGGCGTGGGCGGAGAAGACGGCGAAGTTCGTGCCGAGGCCATCCCAGGTGGCGCCGAGCGGATAGGGCGCCCCTGGCAACAGGCGATCAGGAAAGGCGGCCACGAGCTTCAGCCTTCTGGGGCCAACATGATGGTGGAGAGCGGCGGCAGGGTGAGGTCGAGCGACTGCGACTCGCCGTGCGAGGGCACCGTCGCGGTACCGACCGCGCCGGCATTGCCCATGTCGCTGCCGCCATAGAAGCGCGAATCGGTATTGGCGATCTCGCGCCACAGGCCAGCGCATGGCACGCCGATCCGGTAGTTGTGGCGCGGAACCGGGGTCATGTTGCAGACCACCAGCACGGGCCTATCGCCCGGCGCACCCTGACGCAGGAAAGCGAACACGGAGTTGGCGCGATCATCGCCAATCAGCCAGCGGAAGCCTTCGGGCTTGCTGTCGAGGGCATGCAAGGCGGGCTCGCGGCGATAGAGGGTGTTGAGATCGCGCACCACGCGCTGGATGCCGGCGTGGTTGGGATCGCCCAGCAGGAACCAGTCGATCTCGCCGTCGTGGTTCCATTCGCGCTCCTGCGCGATCTCGCCGCCCATGAACATGAGCTTCTTGCCGGGATGCGCCCACATGAAACCGAGATAGGCGCGCAGGTTTGCGAACTTCTGCCAGCGATCGCCGGGCACGCGGGTGAGCAGCGAGCCTTTGCCGTGCACGACCTCGTCGTGCGACAGCGGCAGGATGAAGCGCTCCGAGAAAGCATAGAGCAGGCCGAAGGTCAGGTCGTCGTGATGGTAGGAACGATGGATCGGCTGCTGGCCCATGTAGCGCAGCGTGTCGTGCATCCAGCCCATGTTCCATTTGAAGGAGAAGCCGAGGCCGAGCTCCGACACCGGCTGAGTGACGCCCGGCCACGCGGTCGACTCTTCGGCGATCATCACGGCGCCGGCGCAGCGCTCGCCAACGACGGCGTTGAGATGGCGCAGGAAGTCGATGGCTTCCAGGTGCTCGCGCCCGCCATAGACGTTGGGAACCCACTCGCCGGCCGCACGGCTGTAGTCGCGGTAGAGCATGGAGGCGACGGCATCGACGCGCAGGCCGTCGATGTGGAAATGCTCCAGCCAGTGCAATGCGCTCGCGATCAGGAAGCCCTGCACTTCGCGGCGGCCGAAATTGTAGATGTAGGTGTTCCAGTCGCGGTGGAAGCCCTCGCGTGGATCGAGATGCTCGTAGAGGGCAGTGCCGTCGAAGCGCGCGAGGCCATGCGGGTCAGTCGGGAAGTGCGCCGGCACCCAGTCGAGGATGAGGCCGATCCCCGCCCCGTGCAGGCGATCGACGAAGCGCATGAAGCCTTCCGGTGTCCCGTAGCGTCCGGTTGGCGCGAACAGGCCGAGCGGCTGATAGCCCCACGAGCCGCCAAACGGATGCTCGGTGATGGGCAATAGCTCGAGATGGGTGAAGCCCATGTCGGCCAGGTAGGGGATCAGCCGGTCGGCCGCGTCGTCCCATTGCAGGGTCTTGCCCGGCCGCATCCACGAGCCGAGATGCACTTCATAGATGGAGATCGGCGCATCTGGCATCTGACGGGCGGCACGTCCCTTCATCCAGTCGGCATCCCGCCATTTCCATTCGGCGGGCGAGGCGACCACCGAGGCCGTGGCTGGAGGCGCCTCGGCCTGCTTGGCCAGCGGATCGGCCTTCTGCGGCTGGGGAATGCCGCCGGCACCGATGATGTCGAACTTGTAGCGCGCACCCGATGCGACGCGCGGCACGAAGAGTTCCCAAATCCCGGCCGGATAGCGCAGCCGCATGGGATGGCGGCGCGAGTCCCAGGCATTGAAGTCGCCGACCACGGCGACGCGCCGGGCGTTGGGCGCCCAGACCGAGAAACCGACACCCGGCACGCCTTCGAAGATCATGGCGTTGGCGCCGAATGCCGTTGCCAGCTCGAAATGGCGGCCTTCGTTGAACAAGTGCAAGTCGAGCTCGCCCAGCAACAGGCCGAAGGAATAGGGATCTTCGGTTTCCTGGACGGCGTCAGGCCAGGTGATACGCAGCAGATAGGGCGAACTGTCGGAGACCGGCCCCTCGAAGAAGCCCTCCGGCTGGCCGGCCTTCAGCTGCCCGATCAGACGACGGTCGGAGCGCCGCAGCGCCTCGACGGAACGCGCACCCGGCAGGAAGACCCGCACGTTGCGGCCCGTCGGCGTATCGTGCGGGCCGAGCACGGTGAACGGATCGCCATGGCGGGCCTCAGCCAGGGCTTCGATCTCCGGCAGAACCGTGACAGCCGCTTCGGCGCTCATGCGTCGGCTCGCGCTTGGGCCGGCAGGATTCGATTGGCGAGGCGATAGAGCCCCTGCAGCGGAATCGATATCCAGATCGGCCGGTTGCCCGCTTCGTAGACGAGCTCGTATGCCGCCTTCTCGACCATGAAGAACTCGAGCAGCTCGCGATTGGCGAGACCCGGCAAGTCGGCGATCCCGGCGTCGTAGGCGTCGATGAATGCCCGCTGCGCGCCGTCGCGCAACCGAGAGGCGAACCTGCTGCGCACCGTCTCGTCCAACGGCGCCGCCGCCATCAGCTTCTTGGGATCGCGCGTGTTGGCGACGGCGTAGTCGATCGAGCGCAGCAGGCCGGCGACGTCGCGCAGCGGGCTTGCCTTGGCGCGGCGCTCTTCCAGCGGACGGCTGGGCTCACCCTCGAAGTCGATGATGTAGGCATCGCCGGTCGCCACCAGGACCTGGCCGAGGTGGAAATCGCCATGAATGCGAGAGACGAGCGACCCCAGGCCGGTGTCGGCCATGCGATCCATCGCCTCGAACAGCGCGGCCTTTTGCGCAAGTAGCGATGCAGCCGCCGTGCCGTCGGCCTCGATGTCCCAGCTCGCGCGGTCAGCGATGATGTCGAAGGCGTTGTTGAGGAGCCCGCGGGCACGCACCTTCCATTGCGCGACGTCCTTGGCGCCAGCAGTGCGCGGCTGGAAGGCCTCGTCCTCCGTGGGCCGCGCCAGGATCGCGTGCATGGCGGCAAGCTGGCGGCCGATGGTGGCGGAGAAGGTGTTGTAGTCCTCGACGTCGTCGGCACGGGCGTCGCTCGCCGCCTCGTGGGTGGCGAGATCCTCGAGGGCTCGGGTGAACTGGCTAAGC
>Ga0306921_10003477_pt1 | contig 15983 bp, 17 predicted proteins | sample sta12Cox44000080_FD_203760 | JGI IMG/M metagenome (GOLD analysis project Ga0306921, IMG submission 203760) | Lab enrichment of tropical soil microbial communities from Luquillo Experimental Forest, Puerto Rico - statoxic.12C.oxic.44.000.080 (v2)... | ecosystem: Environmental > Terrestrial >...
CAGTTCGGTTGGCCGCAATGTTAATGCTACTTCGGCTGCCCCAGCAGCATGATCGATCCGCGCGAACACGTTCAATCCATGCGCCCGGATTTCGCTTTCCAATCGGTCCATCGTCTCCTTTGGAGCGAAGCGACTCTGAATGCTGGTCAGTCCTTCTATGATACCTAACGAGTCAGACATTCCGTCAATCTTTGAGGAACGCAAGCAGGTCGGCGTTGATGACGTCAGCTTGCGTCGTGATCATGCCGTGCGGAAATCCTTTGTAAGTCTTGAGCGTGCCATTCTTCAGCAGCTTTGCCGATAGCGGACCAGCATCGGCATAGGGCACGATCTGATCGTCGTCGCCGTGCATTACCAGGACTGGAACTGTGATCTTTTTCAGGTCTTCCGTGAAATCGGTCTGCGAGAAGGCGACGATGCCGTCGTAATGCGCCTTGGCACCGCCCATCATACCCTCACGCCACCAATTCCAAATCACTGCTTCCGATGACTTCGCACCTGGCCGGTTGTAACCATAGAAAGGTCCGGAGGCTAAGTCGTAATAGAACTTCGAACGGCTGGCAGCTAGCTGCCCCTGCATATCGTCAAAAACCTGCTTCGGGAGTCCACCCGGATTGTTGTTTGTCTTTACCATTATGGGAGGCACCGCGGAGATGATGGCCGCTTTTGCTACCCGGCTTTCGCCATGGCGCCCGATGTAGTGCACGACCTCGCCGCCGCCGGTTGAGTGACCGACGTGCACGGCATCCTTGAGATCGAGGTGCGCAGTCAGCGCTGCTAGATCATCAGCATAATGATCCATATCGTGGCCGCCATCGGTCTGAGTCGACCGGCCGTGCCCGCGGCGATCATGGGCGATGACCCGATAACCTTTGGACAGGAAGAACAGCATCTGCGCGTCCCAGTCGTCCCCGCTTAGCGGCCAGCCATGGCTGAACACGATGGGCTGTCCTTTGCCCCAGTCTTTGTAATAGATGTAAATGTTTTCTCCGTTTTCTTTTCCTGCAGTTACGTATGGCATAATGTGTTTTCCTTTTGGTGGTTCCTTGTTAGGCGAATTGTTAACGCAGACCACCTGCAATGAGTAGCGTTTCCCCGGTGACCCATTTTGAATCGTCTGAAGCGAAGAATATCGCAGCAGGTGCGATATCGTCTGTCTCACCGATTCGACTGAGCGGGGTCATCGATTCCAACGCTTTTCGCATGTCGCCTTCGGTATAACCGCCGGCTACCGCTCCCTCTGTTACCACCATGCCGGGGTTAATAGAGTTAACGCGGATTTTGCGTGGACCGAGCTCTTTCGCGAGTGTTCGTGTGATGGCATCGACTGCTCCTTTCGTGGCATTGTAAGCGACCGCGGTAGGCGGAGTGAGCGAGCTGGCGAGAGAACCAATGTTTATGATACTTCCGCTATTGGCATTGAAATGCTTTAACGCCTCTTGAGTCGCAAGAATCATCCCGAGGACGTTTGTATCGAACATTCGGTGGAATTGCTGTTCGGTGACCTCTTCGAGCAGGACGAACTCGTAAACACCGGCGTTATTGACCAGGATATCGAGCTTGCCGAACGCTTTCTCTGCTTCAGCGAACAGCCTCTCGACGTCTGCTTTCCTGGCGACATTGGCCTGGATGGCGATTGCTTTTCCGCCGCCTTTACTGATTTCATCCACCACACGATCTGCGTCTTGTTTAGCCGATGCGTAATTAACCACTACCGAGGTGCCCGCCGCCGCGAGCTCTTTTGCAATCCCTGCGCCGATTCCCTTCGACGCCCCCGTTACTACCGCGACTTTTCCATTTAGTTTTCCATTTTTCATTTTGCTCCTTTCTTCATCTTGATGCCTGTTTCCCGTTCAAGCCGAACGATGCACTGAATTTTGACTGTGCAGACGTCCGCGATTAAAGGCGGTCCCGCATTCGTGGGATCGCCGCACTTTAAAGCGTTCAGTCGTTCAGCGAGTTCGTGAAACTCGTAAATCAGTTTCTTCGACGTGTGGCTTCAAACAGGAACCACGTGCGACGCTCGGTTTCATCGATCCATACCTCGATGAAACTTGCCGTTGCGACGTCACGATGTTCGTCACACACGTTATGCGCTTCGCGGAGACGGGCGGCGAACGTTTTGTTGTCGTCCGCCAACTCGGCGAGCATGTCCAACGGTTCGACGTATTCGGCATCATTATCGAGCACGCGTTGGGTTCGCGCGATCTCTCCTATCGAATGCAACGTGAGTCGGCCGATTTTGCGAACGCGTTCCGCGATGACGTCTGTCATGGCGAAGAGTTGCTCGGCATGTTCATCGAGAAGCAGATGATAATCGCGGAAGTGATGCCCGCTCATATGCCAGTGAAAATTTTTCGTTTTCAGATACAGAGCGAACACATCTGCAAGGATGGCGTTCATCGCGCCTGAGATATTCTTCGTCGCTTCGGGTGTAAGATCGGTTCGTGTTTCCAACGGAGCTTCGCGTCTACGCAACAGCTCTGTCCTTTTCGGATTCGATTTAGCCAGATTTCGGCCGTCGTGTGAGCTTGTTTTCATCCGTAAAGATAGCACATCATTCAATGGCAACATTGGGCGTTCGCAGGAGTTTGCGCTGCCCGGAACAAGATAACACTGCATCCCTCTGGCAGGATAGATCAGCTTTTTCGCAGCGTGTGCGTTCGCATTAAAGAATGCATCCAGACCCCAGTTGGCCGGCGTTTTTGATCGGGGCACCTATCGCGATTCGGAATTGCAAACCCGAATGAGAAAACAGAGCTTGGGTAATACAGAGTTGGAGGTAGCGCCGCTGGCGTTCGGCGGAAACGTCTTTGGTTGGACGGCGGACGAGCGAACGTCCTTCAGATTGCTCGATGCTTTCGTCGCCGCCGGATTTAATCTGATCGACACTGCTGATGTTTATTCCAGATTCGCGCCGGGCAATCGTGGCGGCGAATCGGAAACTATCATCGGCAAGTGGCTTAAGCAGGGTGCCAGACGCGACAAGGTCATTATCGCCACGAAAGTCGGACTCGAGATGGGTCCACACGCGAAAGGCTTGTCGAAGGCTTATATCATGCGCGCCGCCGAAGATTCGCTGAGGCGGCTGCAGACGGGGTACATCGATCTTTATCAATCCCATCGCGATGATCCCGACACCCCTCTGGATGAGACGCTGCAAGCTTACGCGCAGTTGATGGAGCAGGGGAAGGTGCGCGCTATCGGGGCATCCAATTACAGTGCCGAACGCCTCTCCTATGCATTGGCACTGAGCAGAAGGCATGAGTTACCAAGGTATGAGTGCCTCCAGACGGAATATAATCTTTACGATCGCGCGGAGTACGAAGAGACGCTTGAACCGGTGTGCATAGAAAACGGATTGGGCGTCCTTAGCTATTTCTCGCTAGCGAGCGGATTTCTCACAGGCAAATACAGGTCTGCAGCTGACGTTGCGAACAAGGAGAGAGGCGATTTCGTGAAAAAATCTTTGAACGAGCGTGGCTTCCGGATCCTGGACGCGCTGGATCAGGTGGCGAAGCGACTTCATGCAACGCCTGCACAGGTCACGCTCGCGTGGCTGATGGCGCGGCCAACCGTGACTGCGCCCATCGCCAGCGCTACAAGCCTGGCGCAGTTGAAGGAGCTGATCGGCGCGACCAAGCTCAAATTAGACGAAACGGTGATGGAGCTTTTGAATCGGGCGAGCGACTGGCGAACGCCGTAGCCATCATCCGAAAGAGAGAGTTGCTAACCCCACTGATGGTGCATCAATAAATCTTTCCAATGCGCTCTAGTGGGTGCGTGCGCCGGACCGGAGAATGTGTTTATGAACACGGGGACGGCAAAGCAGGGCTCAGCAAAGCTGCGGGGGAACTGGCGTCAGATTAGGACGTATGCTGATTTGCAGACACAATTGCATCGCGACCTAATGGCGCAAAATCCGGAGTGGATCGATGCGAACGGTGATTGTCCGACGTGCGAGTCGTATGATCGGCGGCTGGCAGAGCTCATTACCGGTTTCGAGTCGGCTACTCGCGACTCTGTTAGTCAAGTAACATGACCAAGAAAAATATGCATCCGCCAGGCGGCGCAATTGATGAGGCGCTTTGGGCCGCGTATCGCCGCGACGACAAAGCTGCGGTCATGGATTACTTGTTTCGCAGGAGTCTGGTCGGAATTGGTTGCTCGCGATCGTTTTCCCAGCTAGTGATCAAAGACAGCTCAGAAAACGGTCGGGCCGCGAGGCGCGCACACGTCGAACCGATGTTGATCAATGACGGTGCGCGCCGGATGTCGTTACGGTCCACGCTGAATTAGGCGATCTTACGCGGCAGTCGCAGTGATCGTCGAGGACAGGGCAAGTGCACGTTTGTGTGCGTTTGCATTTTGGCATGGCACACGTGAGACATTTGGGCGATTAAAGTCGGGGCATTTGCCGTAACCAACTAATGCACGAGGGCGATGATTCTCCTAGTCGCGTCGTCTTCTTATTCGACGTAGACAACACACTGCTGGATAACGACAGAGTCGCAGCAGATCTGCAACGCCACCTCGCCAGTGAGGTCGGCGCGAAGGGAGCGCGGGAATACTGGCGAATTTTCGAGCAACTGCGGACCGAGCTGGGCTACGCGGATTACCTTGGGGCCTTGCAAAAGTATCGGGCCAAACATCCACACACTCAGCAGCTGTTGTGCCTGTCTGATTTTCTGATCAACTATGCTTTTGCTGAGCGTCTTTTTCCCAACGCGCTCAAGGTGATTGAGCACGTCCAACAATGGGGTCCTGCGGTCATTCTCTCAGACGGCGACGTCGTTTTCCAACCGCTCAAGATCAGTCGCTCAGGATTGGCCCATGCCGTCTCCGGACGCGTGCTGATTTACGTGCACAAGGAGCAGGAACTCGATGATGTGGAGAAACGCTATCCAGCCGAACATTACGTGCTAGTGGACGACAAATTGCGTATATTGGCCGCCACGGAAAAATACTGGGGCTCGCATACGACCACTGTCTTCGTTAGGCAAGGTCACTACGCTGCTGATCCGAAAATCCTCGCTAGCTATCCGCCAGCGGATATCAGCATCGCAAGTATTGGGGATCTGCTGCAATATCACTTGCCGGAATTACTGAGTTCGAAGCCGTGAATGCGCCGGAGCCCATAGCACAACGAGTCGCCGAGGTGGTTTCCCCTAGAATTCCCCGCGGGATGGATTTGCTCGACACGCCGTTGCTGAACAAAGGGACGGCGTTCAGCGATACAGAGCGAACTCAGTTTGGCTTGCACGGACTGCTCCCGCCGCAGGTTGAAGCCCTGCAGGAGCAAGTATCGCGGGCGTATGAGGCCTACGCGCGAAAGGACGACGATTTGGAACGCCACATCTATTTGCGCGCTTTGCAGGACAACAACGAGGTCCTCTTCTATCGACTTCTTCTCGAGCACATCGAGGAAATGACGCCGATTGTTTACACGCCAACAGTTGCGCTGGCCTGTCAGCAATTCGCTCATATCTACCGCAGGCCGCGCGGCATGTTCATTGGGTATCCGCAACGCGATTCTATCGTCCAACTCTTTCGGAACAGACCGAATCCAAATGTGGATGTCATTGTTGTGACGGATGGTGAACGCATCCTTGGTATCGGTGATCAAGGCGTGGGCGGACTTGGAATTCCGATCGGAAAGCTTTCCCTTTACACGTTGATCGGTGGGATTCGTCCCGAACGAACGTTGCCAATTGTATTGGATGTGGGAACTAACAACGTTGAGCGACTAAACGATCCTGAGTACTTCGGCTGGCGTCACGAGCGGATTACTGGCGATGATTACTTCGCGTTTATCGACCAATTTGTAGGGGCAGTAAAAGAGGAACTGCCCGAAACGTGCTTGCAATGGGAGGATTTCGCTGGCCCGCATGCGCGCCCGATCCTCGAGCGTTATCGAGACCAACTCCTGACATTTAACGACGACATTCAGGGAACGGCGGCTGTCGCGCTCGGGGCGATTTTGGGCGCAGTCAAAGTGACTGAAAAAACTTTGAAGGATCAACAGGTCGTCATGCTCGGTGCGGGTTCAGCTGCTACCGGCGTTGCTGATGGATTGTGTGCGGCGATGACAGAAGAAGGCCTAACAGAAGAGCAAGCGCGCCGCCGGTTCTGGCTCGTTAACAGCAAAGGCGTTCTTCACTCGGGTCGAAAAGATCTTACTCCCGAGCAAATGATTTATGCGCAACCCGAGAACCGCATTGCCGGTTGGCCACAAACTTCCAACGGAAACGTTGGTCTCGCCGATGTCATTGGACATATCGATGCAACGATCCTCATAGGTCTCTCAACGGTCGGCGGCGCTTTTTCAGAAACAATTGTTCGGGAGATGGCCGGGAAAGTTGAGCGGCCCATCATCTTTCCGCTCTCGAATCCGACGTCAAAATCTGAAGCAACGCCGGAAGATCTGATTCGTTGGACTGACGGACGCGCACTTGTCGCAACAGGTTCTCCTTTCGCTCCTGTGAATTACGAAAATCGCAAGATTCCGATCGCCCAATGCAACAATGTTTATATTTTTCCGGCCGTCGGACTCGGAGTCGTTGCGTCCAGCGCTCGGCGCATAACCGATCCGATGATGCTCGCAGCAGCTGGAACGCTCGCGGGAAATTCGCCTGCTCTTGAAAATCCTTCCGCCTCTCTGTTGCCTCCGTTAACAGATCTCAGGAGAGTTGCCGTTGAGATTGCACTGGCAGTTGGGATCGCAGCACAAAAAGACGGAGTCGCTGCGCAGATGATTGAAGATGAACTGCGCGCGCGAGTAATGGCAACCCAGTGGACGCCCGATTACGCGTAAATAATGGTTTTTACGAGTCGTGCTGATGATGATAGTTCTGCCACGGTTCGTGTTACTGACAGCTTGAACTTTCTGCTCGCCGGGCGAGCACCAAAGTAATCGTTCAGTCTGGACGCGAAACAGGCGATCGCTTCGAACGATCGCCTGAATTTTGTGGGCAAGCTTTAGAAGCCGACAGAGTAAGGCACACCGAGGGCGCTAAGCGTGCCCGCTGTAACTGTGCCCGTGACGCTTAGGTCCTGATCCTGTTGGTATCGGGCGAGGGCGGCCTCAGTTTCATCACCGAGAGTTCCGTCGATCGCGCCGTGATAATACCCAAGGCTGGCGAGTTTCGACTGTACTGCACTCACAACTGTGTTGCTGTACTGACCCGAAGGCGCATAGCCATTGTAGTAGCTATACGGCGAGGAACTGTTGTAGTCGTAGCTATCATAGGGATAACCGTCGTAGTCGTTCGTGTAATCATTCGGGTAAGAGCCGTAGCCGTAGTAGGGATAGTAATCCCATGGGTAGAGGCCCCACCAAAAACCGTCGATAAAAACAAAGACGTGACCATGATCAAAGTGGGCACGATGCCTGTTCCAATCGCGATGCCAATTACCGTCATGTCGAGCAAACGCGTGACTCCTTACGAACGACTCTCGGTTCTCTGCTGTTGAGAGCCGTGCATTCGTAACTCGCTTCTGCCCAACAGCTGAGTTCACACGATTTGACTGACGATTTACCGGTGCAACTCTGCCCACGGTTGAATTTATTGACCGGTTGGGCAGCGGCCTGGCAGATGCGCGTGGCACGATCGTAGACGTGCGAGCGCCACTGTAGTAGGAGAACTGCTGTGGCGCTCGACTTTGTCCGCCGACACTCCGGTTGCCGCTAAAACGCGCACCGCCGCCTGAGAAAGTTGGCGCCGCGCGAATGCCGCCTCCACTAAAACCTCCTGCGCGAGCACCGCCAAAATGACCGCCGCTAAAACCGCCTCCACCAAAATGTCCATCGCCACCACCGCGAAAGCCACCCTGAGCCCATGTTGGCTGACTCAGAGTAACAAGAATGGTGATTGTTAAACTGAGAAATTTAATCGTTTTCATACCCAAAGATCGTGAAGGGTATATTCTGTTACCACGGCGCGTCGGTAACATTTTGCGGTGTTGCCTAAGGATACATTCCCAATACCTCTTTCGAGGGGGTGGTGTTAATCAGCGTCAGTGTGATCGGCCAGGGGCTGCCGCTCCTGCCAAATGGCAACAACAGCAAGAGCGATAACGATCCCGATTGACACCTCCAAGAAGCGATGTGCAGCAATTATCCACGGTGAGTAGCCGGTGCGTGGAATGAGGACAATGATTGTCAAAGTCACGCTGGCGTATCGGTAGCCGGTCTTTTCCAGGCGCAAGACGAACGAAAGGATCCCGAGAAAAAAAATTGCGAGCGCGAATACGATCAGGTTTGAACCAAAGTAAGCCGATTCAACAGCTCCGACCGATGCGCCCAGTGCGCTGGCCGCGATGCGTTCGATCGACAATGTGAGCGTTGCGCCCAAAGTCGATTGCATCACAACGAGTGTGGCAATGGCAGCCCAGTATGCTTCCGGTAATCCAATCAGTCGAGCTACACAAATCGAGACGGTTGCCGCACCTGCGGTCCTGATCGAATGCATTGGCGATGGGAGATTTTCCTTTTTCCAACTCCACAGTTTCATGACGCAGATCCTCCCCGGCAAAGGGCCGGATTAGCAAGCTTCTGCTCGCGCTGGCACGGAGAAATCCACTTCGCGGTTTGAGTCGCGTCACTTAATCGCGTATCTCAGCATGCAGATTCTGCGGGCAAGATGACTGCTCGACGGAACAGCCAAGATGACTGTCTGTGTTACGGCTACAGCTGGATTAATCCGCGGCGAGTCGCCGTAGCCACAGCTTCGGTGCGGCTTACAACGTCGAGTTTACTGAAGATGCTTTTAACGTGCGTTTTCACGGTGCCTTCGCTGATGAACAACTCGGCGCCGATCTCCTTGTTACTCTTACCCGCTGCGATGCGCTGAAGCACTTCGATCTCACGCGCGCTCAGGGCTTCACCGCTTACACGCTCCGCTAACTTGGCAGCCAGGGTAGGTGGTATGCACGTTTCACCCGAGTGCACTTTGCGAATACATTCCATCAACGCTTCGCGGGCGGTATCTTTCAGCAGATAACCTTTCGCGCCGGCTTTTATCGCGCGATAGATGTCTTCATCCCCGTCGAACGTCGTCAGTACGACAATGTGGGCGTTTGGATCGATTTCGCGAATTTGCTTGATCGCTCCGACCCCATCCAACTCAGGCATGCGAAGATCGAGCAACGCCAGGTCCGGGCGATTTTCCTTCCAAAGATCCACCGCTTCCCGGCCATTGCTCGCCTCAGCGACAACGGTCATGTCAGACTTGCGTTTTACTAACGAGACCAGACCTTCGCGCACGACGCTGTGATCGTCTGCGATTAAGATACGAATACATTTCTTTTTTTTCGTCTCTTTTTTGGTTGTTACAGATTTCATTAACTAAGCGCTTTGGTACGGAGACACTGCTGTGATCTTTGTGCCCTTTCCTGGTTCACTTATTACCTTAACTGTGGCGCCAATCTGATCGGCGCGCTCCTTCATGCCGATCAACCCAATTCCGCCGCCGTTTATCCCATCAACATCAAAACCGTCGCCGTTGTCGTGCAGCTCCAGGTAAACTGCGTCGGAATCAAAACTGATCCGCGCCTTAAACTTGGTCGCGTGCGCGTGTTTCAACGCATTCGTCAGCGCTTCCTGCCCAATGTGGAGCAAATTCTCTTCGACCGCTGGCGAGAGATCGTGGGGGTTGCCAATCACTTGAAATTCCGTCTGCAGCGCAGTGCCTGCAGCCGTGTTTTCTACGATCGCCTGAAGTGCATTGGCAAAAGCAGCCTTCTCGAGCGCCTGCGGTCGAAGCGCGTGCACCGATCGGCGCGCTTCACCCAAGCTGCTGCGTGCCAGTTCACACGCTCTTCGGACGTGGCCAACAGCGTGCTCAGGATCTTGCTCCAAGAGTGCTTCTTCGGCAGCCTCCATTTGAATAATCACGCCGGTGAACCCTTGAGCGAGCGTGTCGTGGATGTCTCGCGCCATGCGGGTTCGCTCTTTGAGAATCGCAGCCTCGCGCTGCTGTTTGATGAGCTCCTGTCCGTGCGCCGCCATCATGACGTGGTGAGCCAGGGCCTGAGCAAGTTCGATCTCATCGGCTCGATAAACTCCTTTTTCTGAGTGATGAATACCGATAAACCCGCGAAGCTCCCCGGAGACAAACATCGGTACGGCCATGAATCTTTGGCATCGATGGCGCTTCAAGTACTCGCGGAATTCTGGCTCAAGGCGTGCATCCGCTTCAATGTCGTCGACGACCACCGGCGATTTCGTAAATAGTAACTCCTGGAGGAGAGGTCTCCTTTTCCACGTGGGCGCATCGTTCGCAAACGGATGATCTGAATCCACCGCGATTTGACAATCATCTTCTATCACCAGGTGCATCCGCACTGTGTCATCCTGGGGATTACGCAAAAAGAGCAGCACGCGAACCGCCCGTAGATGCTGGCCGATTGTTCGTAACATTTCGCCGATGAACTTCTCGGGTGCTGATTCGGTCGCGAGCACGTCAAGGCTGCGCATCATCACTTCGATGTGGCCCCGCGCGACCCGCTCGGAAGAGCGCAGCGCTTCCTGGGCACGATCACGTTCAATGGCAACTCGTACGAGGTGCGTTGCCAGTTCGATGAGTTCAAGGTCTTTCGACGTGGGGGCTCGCGGCTCGCGATAGTACAGGCAGAAGGTCCCCATGACTTTTCCTTTTGAAGAGAGTACCGGATTCGACCACGAAGCGCGCAGCCCGTGTCTCAGCGCTGCACCGCGGTGCTCGGGCACGTTCCACAGCGGGTCTGTTGCAATATCAGATACTATGACCTGTGATCCCCTGTATGCCGCGGTGCCGCAAGAGCCGGCACACGGTCCAATCGGCAGTTTTTCCATCTGCTGCAGCCACTCGTTGGGCAGATTTGGCCCTGCGACGGAATCCAAATGAACACCATCACGATTCAGCAGTAAGACCGAAGCAAGTGTTCCGCTCCGTTGCTCTTCGATAAACTGGCACAATGCATTTAGGATCTCTCTCAGTGCAACGCTGGTCGCGATCATCTCCAGGACCCGCTTCTCTGCAGCTAGCAACGCTTCCCCCTTCTTCCGCTCGCTGACGTCGCGCAGGATCGCCTGGAAATATCCACCGCGTATTGCGGACACGGAGACTTCCACAGGAACGATCTCTCCGTTTTTTCGTAGAAATTTTCTCTCGAATCGTATCGTGCTTCCCGTCTTTAGTTTCTCGAGCCTCTCTCGAAACAGGTGGCGTTCCTCCGGCAGATAGGTGTCGGCGACTGGCGTGCCGACCAACTGGTCCCGCGGAACTCCGGCCAGGTCAGCGCTCGCGCGGTTTCCTAAAACGCAGATGCCGTTGGCATCGACGACATAGATTGCATCAGGCGAAATTTCGATCAGATCCCGGTATTTCTCCTCGCTCTTCCGCAATTTTTCTTCCGCAAATTTGCGCTCTGTCACGTCGCGCAGTGTGCAGAGCGTAGACAAGAATTCCCCAGTGACAGACAGACGCGGAACCGACGCGCCATCGAAATGGACGATGGTGCCCTCTTTTGTTCTCCAGCGAAGTTCATATGTGCGGGCTTTTCCTTTCACCAGGTCCTCGAGAACGTCACGAGCAACCTGCCGGTCCTCGGGAAGAAGAAGTTCAAGAATGTTCGCGCCGCGCAATTCCGATTCCAAATAGCCGCTCAGTTGGACGCCACGCTGGTTGATGCAGAGAATGTTCCCGATGCGATCGAGCGAAAGGATCACATCATGCGATAACTTAAAGAGGTATCTCGCTGCCGTTTCGCCATCGTCGCCTGCCGGACAAGCTTCTTTCCGATTACGGATTGCGGATTGCGGATCGTTGAGTGACTGCGCGCGTGTGCGCATGGGAAAACTGTAATAAGCCTCCGGCTTCGCGCCACTATTGTTTCCTCCCTCAAAAGAGGTGTTAACCGCTCACCCAGGAGGCGCATCGAAAAATCCTCCGAGTGCTTCATGGTGCGAGGATGTGGGACTACTTAGGGTCTTCAAGGAAATTATTAGAGATGAAAACCAAAACATTCCAAATCAATTCGAAACGCTCGCTGCGCACGATCTTTGGGCGTTATCGACGACGTCACGATCCGATGCTCGTATTCAACATGTGGTCGTTTAATTTTACCGACGGGTGGAGCCGCGTTTTTGCGAGGGAGCAATATGGGCGTTTCTCAGTCTAATCACTTGATGCAAGGGCAGTCGGTGTCTGCGCCGCTCAACGCTGCGCGGAGATCGATCGTGGTGAAAGTTCCCGTCGAACGGGCGTATGAACAGTGGGCGCGTGTTGAGGATCTCCCAAAATTTATCACTCCGCTGCGGAGCGTACGAAAAATCGACAACACCCAGTTTTCTTACACCTGGCACCCAGACGGCGAGGAACGCCACGGAGTCCTCCACATTGTGCTCCAAATTCCCTGCCGGCGCATCGCCTGGCGGATGCTGTCGGATCCGCTTATGACGGGCGTCGTTTCGTTCGAACCCCGTTCCAAGCAGGAAACCGAAGTAACACTGAAGATTCGTTCCGTTTTCGATCCGCCTGAATTGTCAGTAAGGCTGGAGGAATACTTGGGCAATTTTAAGCGATTGGTAGAAAGCGATGACGCGACAAAATGAGAACTTTTCCTTCTGAGGAAGCACTGGTGCTGGCGTATTGGCGTAGACTAGCGCGGTCTATTGATCGCGCAGGTGCGGCAAAAAGCCGAAAAACTTCGGCGTCAAAGTCACACGCGCGCCCGGGAGTTCGGCAACGTTTCGTCGACTCGGACAGTGCTAAACGGGCACTTGCAACGCGCGGTGCGCGCAACCCACGCATGCCGCGCGGTCGTACCACGAAGGAACGTCCAAGATCTCCGCGATAAGCGATTCACTGGAACCAAAAGGTTTAAATAATGCAGGCAGTCCCAACAGGAACCGCACGAGCTTCAATTCAAATCGGGCACATGCGCAGGAAAATGGCCGCGCGAATGGGCCGCTAAACTAACGAACGGGAAAAGAAGAAGAACGTATGCACGAGGATCTTGAAAAAGTGAAGTTACTAACCCGCGATCTGAGGGACGGAAAAGAATTCCCGCGTAGCCCGCGAGCCACGCTCGGCGGTTATGTGCTGGCTGCGCGCGCCGTGGACAAATGCCGCGCTGTGCTTGTGGACTGGCAAGGCGAATACCATTCCAATTGTCCGCTTGATCAGCGCTGGCAACCGCGTCGTCTATCACTGGTTCGACGTGTACGATCTGGAGGAGCAAAGGATCTGAAACGGCTGTAGCCACGGCCCTGTGGGCCGTCTTGCACAAAACACGTGAGATGTGACCGGCCACAGGTCCGCACACCGGACGGATCCTGCGGCGAATCGGTGGCTACATTTTTGCCTATGCCTGCGATTTCTCCGCGGATCGCAGTCTGATGTTGATCTCGGACGTGAGCGTCCGATGAACGGGGCATTTTGCGGCGATCTCCATCAGCTTCGCATGCTGTTCTGCAGTCAAAGATCCTGTCAGTTCCACTTCAACATCGATTCTGTCCACCATACCGTCCTTCGTCTCGCACTCCTGGCAATCGCTTGCGTGAATGCGCGAGTGCCATAGCGAAACCCTGACGTTTTCTAGCGGCAAATGATTTCGCCGCGCATAAAAACCGACTGTCATTGAAGTGCAGACGCCAAGGCTCGCCAGCAAGTAATCGTATGGATCCGGTCCTGCATCACCACCGCCGACGCTCACGGGTTCGTCCGCAACAAAGTGATGTTTACGCGCAGTGATTTCTTGCTGAAAATTCTGCGCGCCGCCGCGCACGACGATGTGCGGTGCCTCTTTATCGGTTTGCGCAGCCATAACCGGATCAGACACTCAAGATTCCTTTGAAGGCGTCGCGGTACTGCCACACCAGAAACGCTTCAAGAATCAGAACGATGACTGCGGGCACCATGCCGCCAAGCTCGGGCGCCATCAAAATGTGGAATAACCAAATGTTCACTATAATCGCGCCAAGAATCGTCAGGCCCAACGGAACGAAGCGGCCGATCAATAGAAGCAAGCCTCCGATCACCTGAAGCCCGCCTATTACATAAACGTACCCGCTCGCAAAAAACGCGTGCAAATATTCGCCCGTTACTCCTTGCGGGAGCGGCGGCATCGGAAGGAAATGCAAGAACGCATTGGAACCGAACACTACGAAGATGAGCCCGAGAAGAATACGAGCGATAACCGTGGCAACTTTCATGCACGCATGCTGCACTGAGTAATTCGAAATTCCAAACTTAATGTCGGTGAGTTTCCCCTGGTGATTCTCTAGATCTCGGCCCGGTCGAGCACTGATTCGAGCACGCTTTCAGCTTCGAAAACTTCGCGCGCAACATCGCGAGCGGCGCGAGAGTGTTTTGCGTAGTCGGCATTGATTCTTGCCACGGCATCGGCGATTTCGTCCACCGTTCGAAATGATAAGAGTCCTTCTTTACCGCCATAATTTTTGGTGAAGCCGGTTTCCTGTGTGACGACTGGGCGGCCGGCAGCGAGATAACATGCGCTGCGATCACTGAACCAACCGGTGTTTAGCCGAACGTATTGGTCCTTTGCGACCGTGAACTCGCCTTTCGAGCGCTGAATGTAATCGCGGTAAAGCCAGTAATCTACGCTCATCTGCAATGGTGAAGTCACGCGCCAGCCGTTTTGCTCGAATTTTCTGCGCGTTTTTGGATTTTCAATGTTCGTTGCCATTTCGAATGTTTCGCCCGCTTCTTTCGGCGCGGAGATGAACCGAAGAAATTCGCGCGATTTGCTCCAGAGGTATTTATTACCACGCCATGTGATGTCCTTCAGACCACTTGTGGACCAGTTCGCCACTGTCGTGAACACTGCGGCACGAGAAGCAGAACGGGCCGTTTTCCAAAGATCGGTTACGACTGGTTGCCGTGTGGGCAGCCAGTTGAAGCCATGCAGCGGCACCGAAAAATCTTTCGTCCCGATGTTTTCGCCGAATGTAAAAAGTGCGCGATGCCGCCGCAGATATTCGACCGTCGATTTCCCGCCTTTGTCGATCTTGATTTGCTCAACACCGGGGTCGCTCTCAATGTAAAGAATGCGATCGGAAACGAGCAGATCGTCATTAAATTCCTGCGTGCCGCAGACATTCAGGATCGCATCAGCGTCGCGATAGAGTTGCCGAATTTTCTTCAACGAAAAGCCGGCGGTTGGCGTACCGGGCAGGTAGCGCGCACAATACGCCCAGCGATTTTTGAAATCGAATTCGCGCGCCAGCCGGGCGAGAACCTTAGCTGCGTACTCGAACTCGTCGTTTACTTCGAACGTTTCGGGGTTGTACGGCAGACGTGCTGAATCTTCGATAAAGAAAACGTCGTGCCCGAGTCGTTGCAGGCCGACAACGTAATGAATGTGTTGCCAAATCACGCCCGCGATCGGCATCGATCCCATGAATCCCATCACCACAATGCGCTTGCGTTTCATGAAGAGGAAAACGGCTCACGTCTCGAATTTTTTCACGATTACGGCCGGATTGCCCGCGACGACCGTATTTGGTTCAACAGATTTGGTTACCACTGATCCGGCGGCTACGACTGAGTTCTCGCCGATTGTGACGCCCTTCAAAATCACGGCGTTCATTCCGATCCAAACGTTGTCGCAGATTTTGACGGGCGCGGTTTTCAATGTGGGGCGCGCTGGCCGGTTTTTGAAATACGGCGCCAGCGCTTGCGCGTCGATCAGCCGTTGCGCAGGCTCCAGGGGATGAAAATCGGAATCGGCGAGGCCGACGTTCCACGAAACAAGACAATACGATCCGATCTCGATCTTTTCTTCGGCCATGATTAGCGCGCCATTGAGCAGCGTGAAATCGCCGATCGTGCATTGGCCATTGTCGCCGATGGCAAATGAGCAGCCGGCGTAACATGAAACATGTTTGCCGATGACAACTGCGCGAGGTTTTTTGCTTCGGAGCTTTCGAAAAATTTGCGCGCTCTCGCAATAGAAGCCCTCGCTGAACTCCACGTTTG
>Ga0306921_10003479_pt1 | contig 15980 bp, 9 predicted proteins | sample sta12Cox44000080_FD_203760 | JGI IMG/M metagenome (GOLD analysis project Ga0306921, IMG submission 203760) | Lab enrichment of tropical soil microbial communities from Luquillo Experimental Forest, Puerto Rico - statoxic.12C.oxic.44.000.080 (v2)... | ecosystem: Environmental > Terrestrial > Soil...
GCCTTGGAGCGAATCGTGCTTTCACTGTATTCCACCATGCGAGCTCCGGGCCGGCACCATTCAGTTCGACGAAAAGGAATGCGACGCCAATGCTCGTCCACACAACAACCAGCTCGCTCCAAGCATGGTAGGCGAGCAGTTGAAGAGTGTAAATGGCAGCCAGAATTAGCGCGACCCACTTGGCCTGGATCCGCAGCAACAATTCAACACGCGGGTAAATGGTCGCGAATGCAACAAAAATTCCAAAGTGCAAAGCAGGCGAACCGGAAATTACGCATCGCTCCCAGAGTCCCCAGATCGTTAGTAGCGCCGCCGGCGTGACCAGCAAAAAAACATACAGCGCAATGTACGCGCGGCGGCCCAAAAAACGTTCCACTTCTCGGCCGAAAACAAACAGAAGGTACATCTCGATGGCGAACCAGAGCAGCCCCGGAGGCGGATGAATGAAGGCGTAAGTAAAGAGCCGCCACACCTGTCCGCTGGACCAAATCGCGGCACTGTCGAATTGCAGCCAGCCTAAAATGGATGCGCCTCCGAGTGCTCCAAAAATCGTCCACAAAATGGCTGCGATAAGCGCTGCTGCCACGTGTACCCCGACGAGCATCGTGGTCACATCGACAGGATACCGCCCCATCCACGCGACCGGCCGATAATCATCGGAGGTGGTGACCCCGAACATGTTTTCAATTAATGCCGCGCATTGTGCTTGTGCAAGTGAAACGACAGAGCCTGCACTTCAAATTTCGTCAGTATCTCTGCTCTGTGATTCTGCAACGCTTCATGCGTGTAGATCTGGCACGCCGTAGCCTCGACGCGGGCGGATTCATGGTTAAAATGGGCAGTTTCGTTCGATGAAGAATCTCGCGCCCGCCATATTCCCGCCCGAGGGGGTCGCTGATGCAAAGCCTGACAACAAGGCTGTGCTCGATTGGGTGCACGAGATCGCGACGCTGACACAACCGGAGAACATTTTCTGGTGCGACGGCTCGGAGCGCGAGCATGAGTTTCTGATCGGTGAGTCGGTCAACCAAAATGTGTTGATGGAACTCAACCAGGAGAGAGTTCCGCGGTCGTATCTGCACCGGTCGAATCCGAATGACGTGGCGCGCGTCGAGCAGTTCACTTTTGTCTGCACACCAACGAAAGAGGAAGCCGGCCCAACGAATAACTGGTCTGACCCAACCGAGACATACGCGAAACTTCGGGGGCTGCTAGTGGGCGCTATGCGCGGGCGCACGATGTTTGTCATTCCTTACATCATGGGCCCGGCAGATTCGCCGCTGGCCAAGATTGGCTTCGAGATCACCGATTCCAAATATGTCGTGCTCAGTTTGAGGATTATGACGCGCATGGGCGAGATCGCACTCAAACGCCTCGGGAACGATCCGAATGCGGAATGGAACCGTGGCGTGCACTCATTGCTGGATGTAAATCCTGAGCGCCGGTTTATCTGTCACTTTCCGCAGGACAACACAATCATTTCGGTCGGCTCAGGTTACGGCGGCAACGTTTTGTTGAGCAAAAAGTGCCTGGCCCTGCGTATCGGCTCGTATCTGGCGCGAAAACAAAATTGGATGGCGGAGCACATGCTGATCCTCGGCGTGGAATCGCCCGAAGGACGCAAACACTACGTCGCTGCCGCATTCCCCAGCGCATGCGGCAAGACGAATTTCGCGATGCTCATTCCACCGGAGCATTTTAAAGGGTGGAAAGTCACTACCATCGGCGACGACATCGCGTGGATGCAGATCCGCAACGGCCGGTTGTACGCGGTCAATCCGGAGAACGGTTATTTCGGTGTCGTGCCCGGTACGAGCAATCGATCGAATCCGAACGCGATGCGATCGATCGCGCACGACACAATTTATACCAACGTAGCTCTCACTGATGACGGTGACGTGTGGTGGGAGGGGAGGGACGTCGAACCGCCCGCACATGCGATTGACTGGCGCGGAAACGACTGGACACCGCAATCTAGCGAAAAAGCTGCCCACCCGAATAGCCGGTTCACGACGCCGATGCGCAACAATCCGGCGCTCGACCCCGACATCGAGAAGGGTGAAGGCGTGCCGATCAGCGCAATCATTTTCGGTGGGAGGCGCAGCGATACGGTGCCGCTTGTTTATCAAGCCTTCGATTGGAACCACGGCGTATACCTGGGAGCGACGATGGCATCGGAAACCACGGCAGCCGCCACCGGTGCGGTAGGGCGGGTGCGACGCGACCCAATGGCGATGCTGCCCTTCTGCGGATACAACATCGGGGATTATTTTCAGCACTGGCTCGATATCGGAAAGCAACTCACCAAACCGCCGCTGATTTTCAACGTGAATTGGTTTCGAAAAGGCACAGACGGAAAATTCCTCTGGCCGGGTTTCGGTGAAAACATGCGCGTACTCAAATGGATCATCGACCGGTGCGAGGGAAGCGGTGGCGCACTCAAATCACCGATCGGCTGGTTGCCTAGCCCGCACGATCTCGATCTTGCCGAGCTCGACATCGATCACATTGCTGTTGACGAACTTCTTTGTCTCGATCACGAGGAATGGCAAAAAGAAATCGCTGCGCACGAAGAGTATTTTGATTCATTAGGCGGCGTGGTCCCGGAAGAGTTGCAAAAACAGCGTGAGCAACTGGCCGAACGCTTCAGGTTGTGAGGGGAGCGCGGGCGCCTCGCCCGCCGTGTCACGCGCCTCGCGGGACACTTCTGTTCGGTGAAGACGGTTTTTCGCGGTGCGCCCGCGCTCCCCGGAAATTTGCGAACTGCTTGACTGGCAGCGAAAATCTCGAGTGGGTTCGAAGATCGGGAACAAGAATCGGATTGTCACTCCGCCGCAGAATGATTGCATTGAGATTCGCGGCGCACGTCAGAACAATCTCAAGGGAATCGATATCGATCTTCCGCTGGGAAAATTGACCGTCGTCACCGGCCCAAGCGGCAGCGGCAAATCCAGTCTGGCATTCCAAACAATTTACGCTGAAGGGCAGCGACGTTACGTCGAAACGTTCAGTCCATACATGCGGCAGTTCCTCGATCGAATGGACAAGCCGCGCGTTGACGATATCCGCGGCATCCCGCCGGCAATCGCCATAGAACAGTCGAACCCCGTCAAGACATCGCGCTCGACCGTCGGCACAATGACGGAGATCAACGATTATTTAAAGCTTCTCTGGCCGCGCATAGCGCACGTGTTCTGTCCGAGTTGCGGTCGCGAAATTCGACTGGAAACCGCGCAATCGATTGCGGAACAGATTCTGCGCGACTGCGTCGACAAGAACATTCTCATCACATTCTGGGTCGTAGTGCCCTCGAAGACGGAGCCGCGAGAGTTTTTCGATTTCCTCCAGCAGCAGGGATACCTGCGAGTTTGGATCGATAACCGGGTCGTGCGCGTGGACGAACCGAATCCAAAAACGAAAAGGCTCGGGACGCGCGTGCAGGTCGTTCAGGATCGCATCGCGGTCAGTGAAGAAAATCGCACGCGATTAGTCGAGGCGATCGAGACCGCGCTCCGTTTTGGCAAAGGTCAGATGAACGTAATTCGTGTGGCGGCAGGCGTACCACCTGCGAAATCGAGAAACGCGGCCGACACGGCCGCCCCTACAGTCCTTCCCTTCTCGACCGGTTGGCACTGTGCCTGGTGCGATTTGGACATTCGGCCGCCAACCGTGGGCCTTTTTAGTTTTAATAATCCGCTCGGGGCCTGTCCAGACTGCCGCGGTTTCGGCCGAACGATCGCGATCGATCTGAACAAGGCAATCCCCGACCGCAGTCTCAGCATCAAACAAGGCGTGGTGCGGGTTTTTCGCGGGGCCGAGTTTGGTGAATCACAGAAGGATTTGCTCCGGGCGTGTGCCCGCGAAGAGATCGATATCAACGTGCCGTTCGATGAACTACCGAAGGCCGATCAGGATTTCGTAATCGAAGGCGAGAGGCGATCCGGCGAATACACGGACGAAGATTATGAGCACGATCGCTGGTATGGAGTGCGCGGCTTTTTTCGCTGGCTGGAAAGCAAGACTTACAAAATGCATGTGCGCGTTTTGCTGAGCCGCTATCGCGCATACGTCACCTGCCCCAAATGCAACGGCGGACGCTATCAGCCCGACGCGCTGAATTACAAGATCCGGGGAGCGCACGCGGCCTCGCGTGCAGTTTCCGGCGCCTCGCCGGCAGATGCTATCACGCTTCCTGAATTCCAGGCGCTTTCGATTTCCGACGCTCGTCACCTTCTGCGCGCGATCGAAGTTTTGCCTAACGACAAGACAGCGCAGATGTTACGCGACGAAATTTGCTCGCGCCTTAATTATCTGTGCGAGGTCGGTGTTGGTTACCTCACGCTCGACCGGTCCACGCGCACGTTGAGCGGCGGTGAAGTCCAGCGCGTAAATCTCACCACGTGCCTCGGTGCTTCGCTGGCAAACACGCTTTTTGTGATGGACGAACCGAGCGTTGGATTACACCCGAGCAATGTCGGCCAATTGGTGCGCGTGATGCACAATCTGCGCGATAAAGGCAACACCTTGCTGGTCGTCGAGCACGAGGAACAAATCATTCGTGCAGCGGACAATTTGATCGATCTGGGCCCCGGCCGCGGTGAGCACGGCGGTGAATTGGTTTGGAATGGGCCGCTGGATGATTTCTGTAGCCGCTTCCCTATGGGAAGCGCGAGTGGGACCTCGGTATTGCGCCGCCCACATGGCGGCGGCTACAGTCCATCACTCACCCGCGATTACCTGACGAACCGTAAGTTCATTCCGATTCCAAAATCGCGCCGCAAATCAAATTCCTCCATCAAGATCCTCGGCGCACGACAGCACAATTTGAAAAATATCGACGTTGAATTGCCACTCGGCGTTTTCACGTGTGTGACTGGAGTGTCCGGATCCGGCAAATCGACTCTGGTTCACGATGTGCTGTACCGAAATTTGCTGCTCGCCAAGGGACAATCCTCAGATCAGGAACCGGGGGCATGCAAATCGATCACCGGGGCACATCGAATTGGGGATGTGGTGATGGTGGATCAATCACCGCTCGCTCGCACCCCGCGCTCGACTCCGGTTCTTTATCTCGGTTTGTTTGATCAAGTTCGCGAATTGTTCGCGGCGCAACCGGAGGCCATGGCGCAGGGACTAACCCCAACCGCGTTTTCGTTTAACTCCGGCAACGGACGTTGCGAACGTTGCTCGGGCACCGGTTACGAAAAGATCGAGATGCAATTCCTTAGCGATCTTTATGTCCGCTGCGCAGAATGCGAAGGGAAACGTTTCCAACCGCACGTGCTGAAGGTGCGTCCGCACGAGAAATCGATTCATGATGTCCTTGAACTCACGATCAGCGAAGCCATCGAATTCTTTGCGCAAACGGGCGAAGATTGCGGCTCTAAAATCTCCGATGGGCTCAAAGTGCTCGCCGAAGTTGGGCTTGGTTATCTGCGGTTGGGTCAGCCCTTGAATACGCTGTCCGGCGGTGAATCGCAACGGCTGAAGCTAGTGGGGCACATGGCTGAAACAGAAAACGCGCAACGCTCAACGTCCAACGCCCAACGTCCAAATGGCAAAGCAATCAGCAATCAGACATCAGCAACTGGCAATCTTTTGATCTTCGATGAGCCGACCACCGGACTGCATTTCGACGATGTGGCGATGCTACTGCAATTATTCCAGCGCCTTGTAGATCACGGGCATTCGCTCGTGGTGATCGAGCACAATCTGGAGGTCATCAAGAGTGCCGATTGGATCGTCGATCTCGGCCCGGAAGCTGGTGATACGGGTGGTGAACTCGTCGCCACTGGAACACCTGAAGAAATCGCGCGCGTTGAACGCTCGCAGACCGGGAAATTTCTCCGAAAGATTCTGGGGAGCGCGGGCGTCTCGCCCGCAGTCCGAGGGGCCTCGCCTCGGATTTCACAAGATATTTACGCGATTGAGCCAGACGAATTAACGCTGCGCGCGGCTGAAGAGCCATTCGACGAGGCGTCGAATGGAGCGCCGAAATCTTTCGGGGTGCTCCGAAGTCCAAAAACGAACGGCGCGATTCATGTTCATGGCGCGCGCGAGCACAATCTCAAAAACATCGATCTGAAAATCCCGCGGGAACAACTCGTGGTCATCACGGGGCTCAGCGGCTCCGGCAAATCGACGGTCGCATTCGATATCCTGTTCGCCGAGGGGCAACGCAGGTTCCTCGACAGCATGTCGCCTTATGCAAGGCAATTCGTGGAGCAACTCGAAAAACCAGATGTTGATCTGGTCAGCGGATTGCCGCCAACCGTCGCCATCGAGCAACGTGTGACGCGAGGTGGCGGGAAATCAACCGTGGCTACTGTCACCGAGGTTTATCATTTCCTTCGTCTCTTATTCGCAAAAACAGGAACGCAGTTTTGTCCCGACTGTGATTTGCCTGTGGAAAAACAGAGTGCGGCTTCCATTGTGAAACAGATTGAAGCGGCGGCAAAACGTGGTCCGCTGAAGGTGCTCGCGCCGCTGGTGAAGGCTCGCAAGGGTTTTCACACTGACGTCGCGCGCTGGGCGGAGCGCCAGGGATTCGATACTCTTTACATTGACGGAAAGCTCGTTCCGATCGCTCAATTTCGAAAACTGGAGCGTTTCAAAGAACACATCATCGACGTGGTTGTCGGCGTGATCGACCGGAGGCGCGGCTCTAGTGCGCGCGAGATTACCGGACGCGCGCTTGAGATTGGACGAGGGACAGCGCGTATACTCGATTCAAAAAATCGGCTCACCGTGGTGAGCACTGAGATGAGTTGTCCGAATTGCGGTCGCGCATTCGAAGAGCTCGATCCGCGTTTGTTCTCGTTTAATTCGCCCCATGGGATGTGTGAAGAATGCGGTGGTTTCGGCGAAATTTGGGATCACGATTTGCAAACGGGAGCGAACCGCGACGGCGAATCTGTTCTGGAAAACGAATTGGCGGCGGAACGCGAATCCGAATGGATCGACGAAGGCGAAGCGCGCGAATGTCCAAGTTGTCATGGCTCGCGTTTAAACGCGGAGGCGCGTTATGTGCGCGTGCAAGGCTACACGATCGATCAGTTCACGAATCTGTCGGCGGGCGCAGCAGCGCATGCGATCGCGAAACTGAGATTCAAAGGAAGAGACCAGACGGTCGCCGCCGGTCTGATTCCAGAGATTCAACAACGACTGCGTTTCATGGAGACGGTCGGGCTTGGTTATCTCGCGCTTGGACGCTCGGCAAAAACTTTGAGTGGCGGTGAATCGCAGCGAATCCGTTTGGCTGCGCAACTCGGCTCGAATTTGCGCGGTGTGCTTTACGTTCTGGACGAGCCAACGATCGGTTTACATCCGCGCGATAATCAGCGTTTGCTCGAAACGCTTAAGACGCTGCGAAACAAGGGTAACTCATTGCTCGTGGTCGAGCACGACGAAGAAACGATACGGTGCGCCGATCACATCGTGGATCTCGGGCCGCGCGCGGGAATTCATGGCGGCGAAGTGGTGACGAGCGGAACGCTGCGCGACGTCCAGAAAAATCCAAATTCCGAAACCGCGCGTTGCTTGAAATCGCCGCTGTGTCATCCGATCCGGGGATCGCGACGTTCTTTGCGCGATGTTGAAAACTGGATCGAGATTCATGGCGCCCGCGCGAACAATTTGAAGAACATCGATGTGCGCTTCCCCGTCGGCCGGCTTTCGGTGATCACCGGAATATCCGGCAGCGGTAAATCCACGTTAATGGACGACGTCATTTGGCCCGCGGTGCGCGACCAGCTAAACGCAAGAAAGCGCGCGGGCGATGGTGATCTTTTTAGACTCGTGAGCGGCGCGCAGGAGATCGAAGCTGTGTACGAAGTCGATCAGTCGCCGATCGGCAAGACCTCGCGCTCGACACCGGGAACCTACGTGAAAGTGTTCGATGAGATCCGAAATCTTTATGCGCAATTGCCCGTATCACGGGTGCGCGGTTATTCGGCGAGCCGATTCTCGTTTAATGCCGAAGGCGGCCGCTGCGAGGCGTGCAAGGGCCAGGGCGTGATCAAGCTCGAGATGAACTTTCTGCCAAGCAGTTATGTCTCGTGTGACGATTGCAAGGGCAGGCGGTACAATCCGCAGACGCTCGAGATTCTTTTTAACGAAAAATCCATCGGCGATGTGATGGAAATGACAATCGAAGAAGCGGCAGAATTCTTTTCCGTGCATCCAAAAATCGCCCGTCCACTTTGTCTCCTGGTCGATACTGGTCTTGGATATCTGAAGCTCGGACAACCGAGTCCCACTTTAAGCGGCGGCGAAGCGCAGCGCCTCAAGCTGGTGACGCAATTGAAGCGCGGAGTGAGCCGCGAGGCGAACGAGCGGATTCGAAAGATGCGCAAGCCGGGATCGACATTGTATTTGCTCGAGGAACCGACCATCGGCCTTCACATGGCTGACATTGAACTGCTCCTCAATGTGCTGCATCGGCTCGTTGACGAAGGAAACACCGTTATTGTTATCGAACATAATCTCAGTGTAATCGCCGAAGCCGATTACATCGTGGATCTGGGGCCGGAAGCGGGTGAAGCTGGCGGCCAGGTAGTCGCCTGCGGAACACCGGAACAACTGGCGAAAAACCGTGTCAGCCGCACCGCACCATTTTTGCGGAAGGTTTTGACCGGATCGCGTGTTCTGTAGCCGTCGCCCTGCGGGCGACGCGCACGTTTCGCGTAGCGAAACGGCTACAGTTTGATTGCGTAGATTCATAACGTCGCGCAGAATCGCCGCACTCAATGCTCTCGTACTATCTGCACAACCTCGATCCGATCATTTTCCGGATCTACGACAACGTTGGGCCGCGATGGTATGGGCTTGCTTATGTGGCAGCGTTTGTATCGAGCTATTTTCTTTTCCTCTGGCTGTCCAAGCGCGGCTATGCCGATCTGCCACCACAACGCGTAGGCGATTTTATCACCGGCTGCGCGGTGTTCGGCGTGATCGTTGGTGGGCGTCTCGGCTACGTTTTCTTCTATAAGCCGGAAATGTTGCGCGAGCCGTTATCGATCTTGCGCGTTTGGGAAGGCGGAATGTCGAGCCACGGCGGAATGCTCGGCCTATTGCTGTTCACGTTTTACTACGCGTGGCGTCACAAAATTTCGTGGCTGAACCTTGGCGACAATCTCGTCGTAACGGCCCCGATGGGATTGTTCTTCGGACGATGCGCGAACTTCATTAATGGGGAGCTGTACGGGCGAATCGCGAATGTTCCCTGGGCGATGCAATTCCCGAAAGAATTGTTCGATCATCCGCAGGAAACTGAGCGCGCAGTCGAAGCCTGCGCGCGAATCGATCCGTCGTTGACCACAGCGGATGCGATCGTGGGCGCGGTGCGGAGCCGGCCAGATGTCGCAAATGCATTGCGCTCAATTCTGTTGCCGCGACATCCGTCGCAAATTTACGAAGCCTTTTTTGAGGGTATTGTGTTGTTCGCGATTTTGTGGTTTGTGCGGACGCGCACACGCCAACCTAACGGCGTTTTGACCGGACTGTTTTTCATTTGTTACGCGATTTTTCGAATCGTGGTCGAGAATTTCCGCGAGCCGGATGCTGAACTGATCGGGCCGTTCACGCGCGGACAATTTTTTTCATTGTTCCTCATCATCATTGGCGCCGCGTTTATCGTAGCGGCGAAAAGGCACCCGAGTTTTCCAAAGAAAATGTCGTCGTAGACCTCGTCATTCCGAGCGAAGTCGAGGCTGCAAAGGAGCGGACGAAGTCCGGCGAGGCTTTCAATCCCGTGGCAGAACTGAAAGATAATTTCGCGGGTCCTTCGACTTCGCTTCGCTGCGCTCAGGATGACAGCGCGTTTTAGGTGGCGCTTTCACCCCAGTACGTTATTACTTATCTCGGTGACGCGGGAATGCTGGTTCCAGAAATCGTAGCGACCGGCGGCGGTTTAGTGTTTGCGTTCGATCACTCGACGATCGCAGGAAAAATTGTCCTCACTCTTCTTGCTATCGCATCGATCTTCAGCTGGTCGATCATGATCACAAAAATGCGCGTGATCCGCTTCGCGCGGAAACAGAACGCGCGGTTTCTGAATGCGTTTCACAAAGACCGACAGCCACTTCGTCTGTTTGAGAAAAACGCGCGCTTTCCCGGTGCGCCCGTTTTCAATGTGTATCGCGCAGGATGCGAGGAGATGACATTTCATCTGCTAGGCTCGTCCGAAGTGGATGACACCTTTCGCGCGCGACTCGAGATTGCAGACAAAATCTCGCCCGCTCAAATGGGCGCGGTGAATGCCGCAATGGAACGTGCGGTAGGCGAGACAGCGCTCTCGCTTGAATCTCAGATGATTCTGCTCGCCACTGCGGTGAGCGGTTCCCCCTTTCTCGGATTACTCGGCACGGTCTGGGGAGTGATGGATGCCTTCACCGGGGTCGCAGAAGCAGGTTCGCCCAACCTGGTCGCGATGGCGCCCGGCGTATCCGGCGCGTTGATTACGACCGTTACTGCGCTCTGTGTCGCGATCCCGGCAATGTTCGGTTACAACTTTCTCGTTACCAGCATTCGCGGCATCATCGTGGAGATGGATAATTTCGCCGCCGAGCTCGCGTCCGAGTTCGAGCACAAGTACGTCGATCACGGATCGCGAGAATCGGCGTTTCGGCGATGATCACTTCTCTGAATTTGAGCGGTGGGCGTTTTACCTCGCCAGCGAACGCCCAACGCCCAACGCCCAACATCGAGCGTCGAAGGAACGGCAGATGAGACGTTACTCGCAACGCCAGAATCTCTCCACATTGAGCGAGATCAATATCACGCCGCTGCTCGATCTCGCTTTTGTACTACTCATCATCTTCATGATCACCACGCCGCTGCTGGAAAGCAGTATGAACCTGGTAATCCCATCCAGTGGCACGAAGAATCCGCCTATTAACACGTCGCATGTGCAAACGGTCTCAATCGATCGCACCGACACCATCCGGTTCAATAATCAGGTGATGGACTTGGAAACCCTGACGACGGAGCTGCTGCAATTAAAACAGACGAACCCGGATATCGCCATTGTGATTCGTCCCGATCGCGATTTGCCCGTGCAAAAATTAATCGGAGTGATCGATGCATTACAAAGCGCGGGAATCACGAAGGTCGGTATCGCCACCAAGGCGACCGCGAATGAACATTAGTGGCATGAAGGTCATAACCGGCCTGCCGCAGATGGTAGGGCGCGCCACTCCGTGCGCGCCGCGGCACATGAATGTTCCGGCGTTCGGAGGACTGCCCGCCGTACCGTGCATTCGGTGTTTCAACTCAAGCGCGTTCACAAGCCGCGGGTTCCACATCTCAAAGGTTTAACGGCGTGAAGCCCTTTTGGCGAAACGTCATTTTGATCGCGCTGGCGCACGTCGCGCTTATTGCGGGACTGATCCGATGGAGTGTGTCAGCGAGAGCCTCATCGAATTCAGAGAGCATCGTGTGGTTGAGTGGCGCGGGAGATCTCGCGCCCGACGAATCGGAGAAACAGGAATCGCCACCACCAAAGCAGCTACCCAAAGCGACTGAATCCAGGCGGTCGGAACAGGATGAAACCGCAGACGAAAAGCCTGTCGTAACAACCGCGAAGAGCGAAATCCAATTACCATCGGCTACTCCCAGACCGACGGTAACAGCAACACCAGTGCCGAAGCCGAGTGCGACTCTTGCTCCGAAGCCAAAGGCAACGCCAAATCCAACACCGAAACCTGCTCGCCGTGCTATAGCGTTGCAGCCGGGGCCAAAATCGAGTGCAAGACCCAAGCCGACCGCAGCGAAAACAAACGCTAAGTTGGAAAAAAAGGAAACACTCGTTCTCGCAAAAAAGGATTCCGCATCTCAAACCGGAAGCGGGCAAAGCGGATCAACAGGCAAAGCTGGTGCGAGCGGAAGCAGTGCGTCCGAATTTGGCTGGTACGGCAATATGTTGCATGATCGTTTTTACGCCGCCTGGATCCAACCCACGATGAAGGTCCCTTCCGGCGCGAAAATTTCTACCCTCGTGAATGTGCGAATCGAAAAGGACGGTCGCGTTTCGAAATTCGAAATCGCCAAACCGTCCGCGAACGCCACAGTAAATGAATCAGTGACGGCGGTTGCGAAACAAGTCAGCCAGGTTGATCCGCCGCCGACGGGGTTAATCAAGGGCGATCATTACGACGTAAAAATCAATTTCGAATTGAACACCGAGGAGAAACCGGAGAACTAATCCCGGAGCTTATGCGCCAAATTTCTCTTCAATGAGCCGATGCAGATGATCGCCGATCGCCGGGTGATTAAGGCGCTGGATGACTTCGTCCAGAAAGCCGGTGACTAACAGGCGCTGGGCGACTTTTGTGGGAATGCCGCGGGTGCGCAGATAGAAGAGTTCGTCTTCGTCGATTTGACCGGAGGTTGCGCCGTGGGTGCAACGGACGTTATCGGCAAGAATTTCGAGGCCCGGCATCGAGTTGGCTTCGGCGTCGTCGCTCAACAGAAGGTTGCGAACTTTTTGATAAGCGTCGGTGAAATGAGCGTGCGGTTCCACGCGGATTAACCCGCCGAAAATCGTGCGGGCGCGATCGTCTAACGCGTTTTTGTAAAGCAAGTCGCTCGCCGTGCGCGGCGAGATATGGTCCTGCAATGTGCGCGCGTCGAATTCCTGCTGGTGTTTTGCCACGGCGACAGCGAGCAAATCGCTGCGACTCCCTTCGCCAATGAGACGGCTCAGACTTTCGAACCGCGAATATTTTGCGCCCACGTGCAAATTCAGGCTCATCGCAGAGGCATCGTGATCGACCACCGTGGAGTTCATTTGTAATGCGATCACGTTACTGGCCCACTCCTGCGCGCACACGTATGTCACCTTTGCACCGGGTCCAGCGATGAGGTCGTTCACGCCACAGGCGAAACCGGCTGCCGTTCGGCTGCACGAACAAAAATGTTCGATCACCGTGACCTTCGCTAATTCGTCAGCCACGAGGAGCAGATGTGGAAAAACCGACATATTGTCGTGGCGCAGCCAGTGGAAGATTTCAATCGGCAATTCGATCTCCACCCCCCGCGGCACGAACAAGAACGTTCCCGATGAAACCAGTGCTTTGTGTAGCGCAGCGAACTTGGCCGAGCCAAGTGTCGCTTCGGTCGACATGAAATATTTCCGGAAAAGATCGGCGTGCTCCACCATGGCGCGCTCGAGCGGTTGAAAAATGACGCCGCGCTTTTTCAAGTCTTCAGAAACGACGTCGCGCTCAACCAGTTGGTCGTTCGCGAAGATCATGCGACCTGCGTACTGTTCGAGACCACGGGAATATTTTAGAATATTCTTATGGTCGTCTTCAGAAAGCGGCGGACTGGTCTTGAACGGCGCCAGATCAAGAAGACCGACATTCGAGAATCGCCACGCCTGATTTTTTCGAGTCGGTTGCGGCAAGGATTCGAATTGATCCCATGCCGCGCGTTGCTGCTCGCGGAACCACTCCGGCAAATCGCGCAACTCGGTCGAGCCGGAAAGAATGGATCCGGGTTTCGCGATTTCGTGATTGGTGACTGAGGGCATCATTACTATCGCCTAACAACCAGAACCCCGAATGCTTTCGGGGTTATAGGAAATTCGTTAGGCCGAAACGTTTACCCGACCGAGCCTTCCATTTCCAGCTCGATCAGCCGTTTGAGCTCGACGCTGTATTCCATTGGGAACTGGCGGACGAGATCGTTAACGAAACCGTTGACGCTCAAGCTCATCGCCTGCGCTTCGCTCAAACCGCGCTGTTGCATGTAGAAAATTTGCTCCGCGCTGACCTGGCTGACGCTGGCTTCGTGCTGCACGGCGTTACCAGTGCCGCGCACGGTGATCGCCGGATACGTGTCGGTGCGCGAGGTCGCATTGATCAGCAGCGCGTCGCACTCGGTATTGTTCTTGCAATTCTTTAGATGCTTCGGCACGTGCACCAGGCCGCGATAAGTGGCGCGACCTTTGCCGATCGAGATCGATTTGGAAATGATGTTGCTGGTTGTTTCGTCGGCGGCATGAATCATCTTCGCGCCGGTGTCTTGATGTTGGCCGTCATTGGCAAGCGCGATGGACAAAACTTCGCCGCGCGCCTTTCGACCCTTCATGATAACACCGGGATACTTCATGGTGAGGCGAGACCCGATGTTGCAATCAATCCATTTAACTTCGGCATTTTCCTGAGCGAGCCCGCGTTTGGTGACAAGGTTGAAAACGTTTGAAGCCCAATTCTGCACGGTGATGTACTGAATCTTCGCGCCCTTAAGCGCAACGAGTTCGACCACAGCGCTATGGAGCGTTGGCGTATTAAATTTCGGCGCAGTGCAGCCTTCCATGTAAGTCACTTCCGACCCTTCATCGGCAATGATAAGTGTGCGCTCGAACTGGCCAAAGTTTTCCGCGTTGATCCTGAAATATGCCTGCAGCGGATGCTTCACTTTCACTCCGGGTGGGACGTAGATGAAGGAGCCACCACTGAACACGGCTGAATTCAGCGCGCTGAATTTGTTGTCGCCAACCGGAATGACTTTGCTGAACCAAGGGCGGAAAATCTCCGGATAATCCTTGAGCCCCTCTCGCGAACCCACAAAGATCACACCCTGTTCGCCGACCGCCTTCTTGATGTTGGAGTAGACTGCCTCGCTGTCGAACTGCGCTTCCACGCCGGCTAGGAATTTTCGTTCCTGCTCGGGAATGCCGAGTCGTTCGAAGGTGCGTTTAATGTCGTCCGGTACTTCTTCCCAGCTACGCTTCGGTTCGGTGCCCGGGGAGAGATAATAACGGATCTTGTCAAAATCGATGGCCTCGAGTTCCTTGCTTGCCCAGTGCGTCGGGAGCGGTTTCTCCCAGAATGTCTTCAAAGCGCGCAGACGAAAATCACGTACCCAATCCGGGTCCCCTTTCACATCGGCGATGTAATGGATGGTGCGTTCGCTCAAGCCCACGCCCGCGTCGCGCACGTGAGCTTCCGGGTAAAAGAAATCACCCTTACCGCGATCGATATTGATGGCTGTCGTTTCGGTTTTCATTTGTTGTTACCTCGTAAACACTGGTTCAGCTCCCTCGCGTGCCCAGTCGTAACCTCTTTCCTCGAGCTCCAGAGCGAGTTCTTTTCGCCCGCTCCTAACGATTCGCCCCCCTACCATCACATGGACGTAGTCGGGAATGATGTAGTTCAGGAGTCGCTGATAGTGCGTGATTAACAGTATCCCAAGGTTCGGCCCGCGCAACGAATTGACTCCGTGCGCCACGGTCTTCAGCGCGTCGATGTCAAGGCCGCTATCGGTCTCATCGAGCACGGCGTATTTCGGCTCGAGCACGGCCATTTGCAGAATTTCCGCGCGCTTTTTTTCGCCGCCAGAGAAGCCCTCATTGACCGAGCGCGAAGTAAACGAACGATCCATCCCCAGCAGTTCCATTTTTTCGTAGAGCCGGGCGTAATAATCAGTGGCCTCCAGTTCTTCGCCCTCCGGTAGACGCGCTTGCAATGCTGCCCGGAGGAAATTCGCGATAGTCACGCCGGGAATTTCGCTTGGATATTGAAAGGCTAGGAACAGACCGCGTCGCGCTCGCTCATCCGGCTCAAGTTCCAGAAGATTTTCGCCGTCCATCAAAATCTTGCCCGCGATTACGCGGTAATCGGGATGTCCGGCCAAAACCTTGGCCAGCGTGCTTTTCCCCGAGCCGTTCGGGCCCATCAGAGCGTGCACTTCGCCGCGCGGGACCCGCAGGGTGAGCCCGCGCACAATTTCCTGATCGCCAACTGCGACGCGCAGATTTTCTACTCTCAATTCGTTCATAAAGTCGGAACAGAAACTATACCTCAGTTCTGGGGATTTGCGACCGCGTAAAAGGCTTCGCTTCACGCGGGTCGAGTATGTGCGCGTAACCGCTGAGCTGGTGCAGCCACGTGAGCGTCGAAGACGCTTTTACGTGGCTACCCCGCTTGGATTCGAACCAAGAATAACGCCTCCAAAGAGCGTTGATTTACCTTACT
>Ga0306921_10003480_pt1 | contig 15978 bp, 18 predicted proteins | sample sta12Cox44000080_FD_203760 | JGI IMG/M metagenome (GOLD analysis project Ga0306921, IMG submission 203760) | Lab enrichment of tropical soil microbial communities from Luquillo Experimental Forest, Puerto Rico - statoxic.12C.oxic.44.000.080 (v2)... | ecosystem: Environmental > Terrestrial >...
GAAGGGCCGCATCGACAGCGTGGCGCCCGGCACCGAGGGCGATTGGGCGGCGATCGACGGCGTGGTCGAGCGCATCTCGGCCGGCACGGTGCAGATCCGCGGCGAGGTCGCCTTTCGCGTCGCCAAGGTCATGAAGGGCACGCCCTGCAAGGTGGGCGGCACGCTGCACTTCAAGCGCTCGGGTAAGTCCCAGGTCTGGCGGTTGGCGGAGGGCGACAATCCCTGCGACGGTGTGCAGGAGATGTTCGACCTGGTCTACGAGAAGCCGCCCGAGAAGAAGCCGGTGCCGGCGCAGCAGAAGCGCTCCTAGTCGCGCAGCTTGTCGATCTCGCTGCGCGCCAGCGCGTCCGCGCGCTCGTTCTCCGGGTGGCCGCTATGGCCCTTGACCCAGCTCCAGTGGATGCGATGGGCCGAGCCGGCGGCGTCGAGGCGCTGCCATAGCTCGACGTTCTTCACCGCCTTCTTGTCGGCGGTGCGCCAGCCGTTCTTCTTCCAGCCGTGGATCCACTTGGTGGCGCCGTCGAGCACGTAGCGGCTGTCGGTGTAGAGCCGCACCGTGCAGGGCCGCTTGAGCGCTTCCAGGCCCGAGATGACGGCCATTAGTTCCATCTTGTTGTTGGTGGTCGCAGGCTCGCCGCCCGACAGCTCCCGCTCCTTGTCGCCCATTCGCAAGATGGCGCCCCAGCCGCCTGGTCCCGGGTTGCCGCTGCAGGCGCCGTCGGTGAAGAGCTCGACCTCCGGCTTGTGGGTCACAGTCCGTAATCCGCCAGCGACGATGTCGAGCGATGGAAGCGCAGCTTGGCCAGGTATTCCTGCGGGTCCTTGCGCTTGACCAATGCGTCGGCCGGCGTGTGCACCCAGTCGTACAGCCGGGTCAGCAGGAAGCGCAGCGCCGAGCCTCGCGCCAGCAGCGGCAGGAAACGCCGCTCATCGTCGCTGAGTTTGCGCACCCGGTCATAGGCCTGCAGGAGAGCCCGCGCCTTGGTGGCATTGAAGGCGTTGTCGCTCTCGAAGCACCAGGCGTTGAGGCAGATCGCCACGTCGTAGGCGAGGAAGTCGTTGCAGGCGAAATAGAAGTCGATCAGGCCCGAGAGCTTGTCGTGCAGGAAGAAGACATTGTCGTTGAAGAGATCGGCATGGATGACGCCGGACGGCAGGTCTTTCGGCCAGTGGGCCTCGAAGAAGTCGATCTCCGAGCCGAGCTCGCGCTCCATCGCGGCATCGATGTGGCGCCGCGACGCCTCGAACAGCGGCCGCCAGCCGGCGACCGACAGCGCGTTGGGCCGCTTGAGCGTGAAGTCCCGGCCGGCCAGATGCAGTCGCGCCAGTGCCTCGCCGATGGGAGCGCAATGCACGACCGCGATGCGACGCGGCGACAGGCCGTGCAGGAACGTGGTGATCGCGGCGGGCCGGCCCGCTAGCGTGCGCACCGCGTTGCCGTCGCGGCCGTGGATCGGCTTGGGGCAATTGATGCCGCGAGCCGAGAGATGGTCGAGCAGGCCCAGGAAGAACGGCAGGTCCTTCGGGTCCACGCGTTTTTCATAGAGCGTGAGAAAGTACTGCCCGTGCGTCGTGGTGAGCAGATAGTTGGAGTTCTCGACGCCCTCGGCGACGCCCTTCAGCGCATCGGCCTCGCCGATGTCGTACTCCGCGAGAAAGGCTTCGAGCTCGGCGTCGCTGACCTCGGTATAGACCGCCATCAGGCCACCAGTTGCCGCGGCAACTTGAAGACGACGGTCTCCTCGGTCGTGCGCACTTCCTCGACCGTGACGTCGTAGCGCTCGCGGCAGGCGGTGATCAGCTCGGCGACCAGCAGCTCGGGTGCCGAGGCGCCGGCCGTGATGCCGAGACGGCAGGCGCCTTCCAGCCACTGCCAGTCCATGTCGGCGGCCCGCTGCACCAGACGCGATCTGGCGCAGCCGTAATTGGCCGCGACCTCGACCAGCCGCATCGAGTTGGAGGAATTGGGCGCGCCGATCACGACCAGCGCGTCGCAGGTGCGGGCGATCGCCTTCACCGCGGCCTGGCGGTTGGTGGTGGCGTAGCAGATGTCTTCGAGCTTGGGGCCGTGGATGGCGGGAAAGCGCCGGCGCAGCGCCGCCACGATCTCGACCGTGTCGTCGACCGAGAGTGTGGTCTGTGTGGCATAGGCAAGGTTGAGCGGATCGACGACCTCGATGGTCGCGGCTTGCACCACGTCCTCGACCAGCAGCACCGCACCCGGCGGCAGCTGGCCCATGGTGCCGACGACCTCGGGATGTCCGGCGTGGCCGATCAGGATGACCGTACGGCGCTGCTCGTAATGGCGTTCGACTTCGCGATGCACCTTGGACACCAGCGGGCAAGTGGCATCGACATAGATCAGATTGCGGCGTTGCGCTTCGCTCGGCACTGCCTTCGGCACACCGTGGGCCGAGAAGACGACGGGCCGGTCGTCGGGCACCTCGTCAAGCTCCTCGACGAAGATCGCGCCCTTGGCCTCGAGAGCCTCGACGACGCAGCGGTTATGAACGATTTCGTGGCGCACATAGACCGGCGGGCCGTAGCGCTCGATGGCGCGCTCGACGATCTCGATGGCACGCTCGACGCCGGCGCAGAACCCACGGGGGCTGGCGAGCAGGATCGTGAGCGGCTTCTTCGTTTCGGCCATGAAAAATCGGTCATGCGGCATGAAGCCCGCTTGCTTGCAGGCCAGCGGACCATTGCCTAGACTCCTCCAACGACGGATGGCGCGGCACCGTAACAAAGCCGCCGCAACGGGGAAAGCAGCATGACCGAGCGGGTTGTCGCGGCCTGGACGCCCATCACGGAAGGGCCGAGAGCGGGCAGGGACTGCAAGTTGGCATGATCGATTACCGTTTTGCTTTTCTCGTGCCGGCCGCTCTGATCCTGGCGCTTGCCGGTTGCGGCTGGTTTGGCGGCAACAAGGAGAAGGAAGCGAATGCGTCCGCCTATTGCCCGACGCCGCTCTCGGTCCAGGACGCGAACCGGTTGACCCGCTTCAAGGCGGGCGCCGGCCGTGATCCGCGAGATGTCGCTTTCGAGGCGGCTCTGGTGCAAACCAATGCCGCCTGCTCGATCAGCCGCAATACCATGGATGTCTCCGTCTTCATGCAGATCGCGGTCAATGCCGGACCGGCGGTCGGCGGGGGTGTGACCCGCGTTCCGTTCTTTGTGCGCGTGATGGACGCCAACGGCTCGGTGATCGTCGGCCGCGACGAATTCGCCGACTACAAGCTGAGCGCCGCGAGCCCGCGTGGCATGAGCCGCGAGGAGCTGGGCATCAGGATCCCCTTCAACCAGATGTCCGATCTCGGCGCCTACAAGATCGCCGTCGGGCTGAAGCCGACGCCGGACGAGCTGGAATACAACCGCCGGGCGGCGGCGCGGCCATGAGCGCCTACGCCGACCGTCTCGAGGCGCTGGCGGCCGAGGCCGCCGATCGCTGCACGACGTGCGGCAAGTGCTTCGAGGTCTGTCCGACGGCGCGCGAGGTCGGACTCGACGCCGGTGGAGCCAAGGAGCGCGTCGGCGAGTTGGTCAGCCTCACCCGCCAGGGCGGGACGGCGCCTCAGCCGCTCCTAAAATGGCTCAACGCCTGCGACGGCAGCGCGCGCTGCAGCGATGCCTGCCCGGAAGACATCAACGTCCGCCAATGGGTGACCATCGCCAAGCTGAAGGCGCTCGAAGCCGACCGGCCGCGCGAGCACGGGGCGACCAACGCCGCCAACCGCTTCCGCCACATGGCGCAGGCGGTGCGGCTGCTCGCCAGCATGCAGCTCCCCTCGGAGACCTTGAAGAAGATCCTGGCGCCGGCCGAGAAGCGCACCGCCGACGTGCTGTTCTATACCGGCTGCAACGTCCTGCGCACGCCGCATATCGTGCTGAACGTCATGGACATCCTCGACGCGCTCGAGCTCGACTTCGACGTGGTCGGCGGCACCGCTCACTGCTGCGGCGTCTATCAATTCCAGGAAGCCGACCTGCCGACCTACGAGCGCATGGGCCATCGCACGTTCCAGCGCTTCGGCCAGTCGGGCGCCTCCAAGGTGCTGACCTGGTGCCCGACCTGCACCAAGAACTTCGACGAGCTCGAGAAGGACGTCGAGGCGCCGTCGTTCGACCTCGGCCATATCAGCGAGTTCCTGGCGGCCAACCTCGAGGCGCTCAAGCCACGCTTCAAGGCCGACCAGCCGCGGCGCCGCGTGGTGATCCACGAGCATCAGGGCATCGGCGCGACGCTCTCGAGCATGCGCAAGCTTTTGGGCGCGGTGCCCAACCTCGAGCTGATCGAGCTGCCGCAGGATTCCGGCTTCTCCTATGCCTGCGGCGGACAAGCGGCGAAGTTCAAGGAGCGCGAGGCGGCGATCCATCGTGCGCTCGCCGAAGGCGCAGTGGCGGCCGGCGCCGACACCATCGTGACGATGTATCACTCCTGCCATCGCGCGCTCGCCGGTGCTGAGGCGGTCTATCCCCTGAAGGTCGTGAACTTCACCGACGTGATCGCCGAGGCGCTGGGCCGCGGCGGGCACCCGGACTATTACCGACTCTACAAGCAGGGCGGCGCCATGGACGAGGCCGTGGCGGCGGCGCGCAAATTCCTGCAAAGCAACGGCGTCAAGGTCGACGAAGCGTCGGTCCAGTCGCTCACCGCCGACATCTTCAACGAGACCGGGCTCGCCGGCTCGCGCGACGCCTTCCGCGACGCCTTTACCGCGCTGGCGAAAGAGGGCTGAGCAGTTCCTGCCGCAGCAGTGGTAGGCGATCCTGGCCCCAGAACAACTGACCGTCGTCGAGGACGAAGCTCGGCACGCCAAAGGCGCCGGCCGCGCGCGCCGATTCGAGGTTCTCGCGGTGCCGCTCGGCGGTCGCGGGCGAGGCGAGGGCATCGCTGAACGCCTGCGCTGACAATCCGACCGATTGGGCGAGTTCGACCAGCGCCGGGGTGCCGCGCGGCGCCCGCCCCTCAGCGAAGCAGGCCTTGAACAGGCATGTGGCGAAGGCTTCGCCCGAGCCCGTCACGTCGGCGGCGACGGCGGCCAGCGCCATCGCCTTCCAGTCGATCTCGGCCCACGGTGGTTCGCTGTAGGGAACGCCGTAGTAGCGCGCCCAGCGCGTGGCATCCTGGGTGCGATAGGCGCCGTCATACTGCCCGCGCCGGTTCTCGGCGCGGAAGGGATCGGGGCCGGCGCCGGCAATCAGCTCGGGACTGTGAAGGGCGCGCCAGTCGAAGCGCGCGCCGGTCTCGCGAGCCAGAGGCGGCACCTGCGTCGCCGCGAGGTAGGAGTAGCGGCTGCCGATTCCGAAGAAGAACCGGACCGTCCTCATCTCCTCCCTCACTTCTCCTTGGTCGACAGCACCGCCCAGGCGGCGTCGGCGAAGAACCGCACATGCTGGGCGAGATTGCCGGTGAAGCGGCCGTAGACCTTGTAGGTCGCGGCCTGCAGCACCACGCCGATCGCCGAGGCGGCGGCGAGGTCGGCGTTGCGGCGCGGGATCTCGCCCGCCCGCATCGCCTGCGCGATCACCTCGCGCAGGGTGTTCACCGGATTGGGTGTGCCGTCGGGCACCTGAACCAGGAAGGAGTGCTGGTTGAGCAGGTGATAGGCGAACAGCGTCCAGTCGCGGTCGGCCCATTCGCAGTAGCAGCGCACGATCGCCTCGATCTTGGCGCGCAGCCCCTTGAGCGGCCGCGCCGCCTCGGCCAGCGCCTCGGCGAGTGCCCGGTGATGGCGCAGGAAGAGGTCGAGCGCGAGCTGCTCCTTGCTGGGGAAGTAGCGGTAGATCGTGCCTTCGGCGATCGAGGCGGCCATGGCGATCTCCTTGGTCGTGGTCTCGGTCACGCCGCGCGCGACGAACAGCGTCAGCGCCGCGCGCTCGACCCGTGCCTTGGTTTCCTCGGCCTTGCCCATCGCCTCAGTGTATGAGGGCACACTCACTTGTGAAAGATGGCTGCTCTTCATCACGCGTCGCCAGCCAGCGCCAGTCGATGACCCAGTCTTCCACGACCTCGATCAGCTCCTGCGCCTCGCTCCACAGCTCGAGCACCTCGAAAGCAGCCTTGCGGATGAACATGACGAACCTCCACAAAATGAGTGTCTGCTCACATATTAAGTGAGCGTGTACTCACTTTCAAGAGGTCCGGAACTGCCTGATTTGCCGCGATTTTTCCCGGTGGACGGGCTCCGGGGGCGGGCCTAGGGTCCCTGCACCCAGACGATCCCTGTGGGAGAGACCGTCCGAAAGGACGGCGCCGAAGGAGCAACCGGCCCCGGAAACTCTCAGGCAAACGGACCGCAGGAGGATGGGTCTCTGGAAAGCGGCGGCTTCGGCTGCCCACCGACGAAGTAAGGTTGGTTCGCCAACCGAATCTTTCAGGTCTCCGGACAGAGGGGGTCGCGAGCGGCGCGCTCTTTGCGTCGAACAACGCGACTCGGACGGAGACACTTTTGACGGAACTCAAGCGCACACCGCTTTACGCCCTGCACAAGGAGCTGGGCGCGCGCCTGGTGCCGTTCGCCGGCTACGAGATGCCGGTGCAGTATCCGGCCGGCATCCTGGCCGAGCACGCCCACACGCGCTCTGCCGCCGGCCTGTTCGATGTCTCACACATGGGCCAGGTGCGCTTGACGGCCAAGCCCGGACAGAACGCGGCCAAGGCGCTCGAGGCGCTGGTGCCTGGCGACATTGCGGGTCTGATGCCCGGCCAGCAGCGCTACACGCAGTTCACCAATGAGAGCGGCGGCATCCTCGACGATCTGATGGTTACCAGCACGGGTGATCACCTGTTGCTGGTCATCAATGCCGCCTGCAAGGACGCCGATGTCGCGCACATCCAAAAGCATCTCGCCGCGACCTGCGAGGTCGAGCCGACCTTTTCGCGCGGACTGCTGGCGTTGCAGGGACCGCTCGCGTCGCAGGCCCTGGCACGCCTGGCACCGTCAGTTGCCGCCATGAAATTCATGACCGGCGCCTTCGTGGTGATCGATGGCGCCCGCTGCTACGTCACGCGCTCGGGCTATACCGGCGGCGACGGCTTCGAGATCTCGACGCCGGCCGACAGGACCGAGGCGATCGCCCGCCAATTGCTGGCCCAGCCCGAGGTTAAGCCGATCGGCCTCGGCGCGCGCGATTCGCTGCGGCTCGAGGCGGGGCTCTGCCTTTACGGCCACGACATCGACACCGCGACCACGCCGATCGAGGCAGGCCTGCTGTGGAGCGTCGGCAAGGAACGCCGCGCGCAAGGCGGCTTTCCCGGCGCCGCCGTCGTCCAGAAGCAGATCGCCACGGGCGCATCGCGCAAGCGCGTCGGCCTGTTGCCCGACGGCAAGGCGATCGCGCGCGAGGGCGCCGAGATCGTCATCGCCGGCAAGATTTTGGGCAAGGTCACGTCGGGCGGTTTTGCGCCGACGCTCGGCCGTGCCGTCGCCATGGGCTACGTCGAGCGTGCCCATTCGGCCAACGGCACCAAGGTCGAACTCATGGTGCGCGGCAAGCCCGTGCCGGCCGAGATCGTTCCCATGCCCTTCGTCAAGCATGCCTACTACCGCGGATAGGAGTCCCTGATGGCCGACGTCAAATACACCAACGAACATGAATGGATCCGCGTCGACGGCGATGTCGGGACGATCGGCATCACCAACTATGCCCAGGAGCAGCTGGGCGACGTGGTGTTCGTCGACGTGCCGCAGGTCGGCCGCAACGTCACCAAGGGCGAATCGATCGCGGTAGTCGAATCGGTGAAGGCCGCGTCTGACATCTTTGCGCCGGTGTCGGGCGAGATCGTCGAGGCCAATGGGGCGCTCACCGATTCGCCGGGCGACGTCAACGCCGAGCCGATGGGCAAGGGCTGGTTCTTCAAGATCCGGCTTTCAAACAAGTCCGAGCTCGTCGGGCTGATGGACGAGGCGGCCTACAACACCTTCGTGAAGGGGCTCGGCTGATGCGCTACCTGCCTCTTACCGACGTCGACCGCCGCGACATGCTGGCCAGGATCGGCGCCAAATCGGTCGACGAGCTGTTTCGTGACGTGCCTCAATCGGCGCGGCTCGGCGCCAAGGTCGCGGGCCTGCCCGACCATCAGGGCGAGCTCGAGGTCGAGCGGGCGTTCCAGGCGTTTGCCGCCAAGAACGTGTCGCCCGCCGTGGCACCGTTCTTCATCGGCGCCGGCGCCTATCGCCATCACGTGCCGGCGACCGTCGACTACATGATCCAGCGCGGCGAGTTCCTGACCTCCTACACTCCGTACCAGCCGGAGATCACGCAAGGCACCTTGCAGTATCTCTTCGAGTTCCAGACCCAGGTGACGTTGCTTACCGGCATGGAGGTGGCCAACGCCTCGATGTACGACGGCTCGACCGGCGCCGCCGAAGCCGTACTGATGGCCAACCGCGTGACGCGCCGCCACAAGGCGCTGATCTCGGGCGGGCTGCATCCGCATTATCGCGGCGTCATCCAGACCGCCGCCCGTTGGGAAGGCTTTAGCGCCCAGGTCGGCACGCCCGATGTCGACGGCCTGGAAGATCTGATCGCGGGCATCGACAAGGAAACGTCCTGTGTCGTGATGCAGAATCCGAGCTTCTTCGGCCATGTCCGCGACTTCGCCAAGCTCGCCGACGCCTGCCATGCGGCGGGCGCGCTGCTGATCGTGGTGGTGACCGAAGTGGTATCGCTCGGCCTGATCAAGCCGCCGGGCGAGATGGGCGCCGACATCGTGGTCTGCGAGGGCCAGTCGATCGGCAATGGCCTGGGCTTCGGCGGTCCCTATGTCGGCCTGTTCGCCACCAAGGAAAAATACATGCGCCAGATGCCGGGCCGCCTCGTCGGCGAGACGGTCGACGCCGACGGCAAGCGCGGCTTCGTGCTGACGCTCTCGACGCGCGAGCAGCATATCCGGCGCGAGAAGGCGACCTCCAACATCTGCACCAATGCCGGCCTGTGCGCGCTCGCCTTCACGGTGCATCTCACCTTGCTGGGCGAGGCGGGCTTGCGGCGGTTGGCCGAGCTCAACCACGCCAAGGCCTCGCAACTGGCCGATCTTTTGGCCGCGGTACCCGGCGTCAAAGTGCTGAACCAGAGCTTCTTCAACGAATTCACCGTGCGGCTGCCCAAGCCGGCCGCGCCGGTGGTCGAGGCGCTGGCCAGCAAGCGCATCCTCGCCGGCGTGCCGGTATCGCGGCTCATTCCCGACGATCCGGCGGTCGCCAATCTCCTGCTGCTCGCCGCCACCGAGACGGCGACCGATGCCGGCATGGCGCCGCTGGTCGCGGGCCTGAAGGAGGTGCTGTGATGAGCACCTTCACCGGCAACAAGGCGCTGCAGATCGAGGAGCCGCTGATCTTCGAGATGGGCCAAGCCGGCCGCTGCGCCGTCGACCTGCCCGAACCGCCCAAGGTCAAAGATCGGCTGAACGGCCTGCGCCGGGCCGGCGAGATCGGCCTGCCGGGCCTGAGTGAGCCGCAGGTGGTGCAGCACTACACCCGGCTCAGCCAGAAGAACTACGCCATCGACATGGGCGTCTATCCGCTGGGCTCGTGCACCATGAAGCACAATCCCCGCCTCAACGAGAAGGTGGCGCGGCTGCCCGGCATCGGCGATCTCCATCCGCTGCAGCCGCAATCGACCGTGCAGGGCGCGCTCGAGCTGATCGACCAGCTGGCGCACTGGCTGAAAACCCTGACCGGCATGCCGGCGGTGGCGATGTCGCCCGCTGCCGGCGCCCATGGCGAGATGTGCGGCATGATGACGATCGCGGCCGCCCTCGAGGCGCGCGGCGAGCGGGCCCAGCGCAAGACGGTGCTGGCGCCGGAGTCGGCGCACGGCACCAATCCCGCCACCGCGGCCTCGCTCGGCTTCACCGTCAAGCCGATCCCGGCCAACGAGCGCGGCCGTGTCGATCTCGCCGCGTTGAAGGCAGCGCTCGGCCCCGACGTGGCGGCGATCATGCTGACCAATCCCAACACCTGCGGGCTGTTCGAGAACGAGATCATCGACATCGCCCAGGCGGTGCACGACGCCGGCGCCTACTTCTACTGCGATGGCGCCAACTTCAATGCCATCGTCGGCCGGGTGCGGCCGGGCGATCTCGGCGTCGACTGCATGCATATCAACCTGCACAAGACCTTCTCGACGCCGCATGGCGGTGGCGGACCGGGTGCGGGACCGGTGGTGCTGTCGGCGGCGCTGGCGCCGCATGCGCCGTACCCCTGGGTCGTGCGCGATGGGGAAAAATGGCGCATCGCCGAGGACGGTTCGACCGTCACGGGCGCGCCGATCGGCCGGCTGAAAGCCTTCCACGGCCAGACGGGCATGTTCACCCGTGCGCTCGCCTACATCATGAGCCACGGCGCCGACGGACTGAAGCAGGTCGCCGAGGACGCCGTGCTGTCGGCCAACTACATCATGGCCGCGCTCAAGGACGTCATGACGCCGGCGTTCGACGGCCCGTGCATGCACGAGGCCCTGTTCGACGATGGCTTCCTCAAGGACACCGGCGTCAGCACCCTCGATTTCGCCAAGGCGATGATCGACGAGGGCTACCATCCGATGACCATGTACTTCCCGCTGGTGGTGCATGGCGCGCTGCTGATCGAACCGACCGAGAGCCAGGCCAAGGAAGACCTCGACCTGTTCATCGCCGCCCTGCGCTCGCTCGCCGAACGGGCCAAAAGCGGCGCCGAGGCCGAGGCCTTCAAGGCCGCGCCTCGTTTCGCCCCGCGGCGGCGCCTCGACGAGACCTTGGCGGCGCGCAAGCCCGTGCTACGCTGGCGGCCGTCCAACACCTTCAAGCAAGCCGCGGAGTAGGTCGTGGAAGCGCTGAGCGTACTGCTGCCCGTGTTCGGTGTGTTCATTCCGGCGCTGATCCTGCCCGGGCCGGATTTCGTGGGCGTGGTGCGCTCGTCGATGACGCGCGGCACGCGGGCCGGCCTGTTGACCACGCTCGGCGTCTCGATCGGGCTCGGCATGTACGCGACATTGAGCCTGCTCGGCCTGTCGGCGGTGCTGGTCAAGTTCCAGTGGCTCACCTGGGCGGTGCGCGTGCTGGGCGGCGCCTACCTCGCCTGGCTCGGAATCCGGCTGTTGCTGGCCAGGCCGGCGGCGATCGGCCAGGCGCCGCAGGGCGTGGTGCGCGGCAACGCCCTGCTGTTCGGCTTCATCGTGACCCTCACCAACCCCAAGGCGATCGTGCTGTTCGCCAGCGTTTTTGCCACCGCCGTGACGGCCAGCACGCCGGCCTGGCTGATGGTGCTGATGATCGCGCTGGTCGTGGCGAGCGGCCTCATCTGGTACTCGATCGTGGCGCTCTTCGTGTCGTCGGCGCCGGTGATGCGCCGTTTCCAGCATGCGCGGCACTGGATCGAGCGGATCGCCGGCGCGTCGTTCGTGCTGATCGGCGGGCGCATCATCGCCGATGCGCGCAACCCGGTGAGCCCTTAGGTCGGGCGGATCACCGTCATCTGAAACGGTCGGGCGTTGGCGGCAGCATGGACGACCGCCTCGTTCGCCTGGGCCAGATCGAATGACGTGACGGCGAAATCGTCGAGTTTCACCAGGCCGGCGCGAACCATGCCGGCCATGCGCGTCACCGCCTCGGGCGGATACATCCACTGGCCGCGCACCGTGATGCCGTGGCGCATCAGCCAGGCGTAGGGCAGGCCGACGTCGCCGCCGCCCTGCGTGCCGACGCCGCCCATCAGCACGACCCGGCCGTAGGGCCGCACGGCCAGAACGGCCGCCCGCACCTGGCTCGGCGTTGCGGCGGGCGGCAACAGGTCGAGCACGACATCGATCGGGCCGGGCGCCGCCTTGAGAATGCGCTGGCGGTCGTCTTCTTCGCTGCCCAACATCTGCACGCAACGGACCCGGGCCCCGAACCGGCGGCCGAGATCTTCCAGCACCTGGCCATTGCGGCCGGTCGCGATCACCGATGCCGCCCCCATCGCCAGCGCGGCCGCGACGCCGGCGCTGCCGAAGGCGCCGGTGGCGCCGTTGATCAGCACGGTCTCGCCCGCTTTCAGGTCGATGGCGAGGAAACCGCCGTAGGGCACCAGCAGCATGCCGAGCGCGCACCAGCGCGGTGCGTCGCCGGCGTCGAGCGCGCCGATGGCGATGGCGTTCTCGGTCGGCAACCGCAAGCGCTCGGCCCATGAGCCGTCGTGGAAATACTTCTGCAGGCGCCGTCCGCCCTCGCCACCGGCGGTCAGGCCCTGCAGCAGGATGTCGGGCGCCAGGGCGTCGTCGCGCGAGCGCACCGTGGGATCGCAGAATACCCAGTCGCCGGGCACCAGATGCGTGGCATCAGGGCCGGTCGCCTGGACGCGGCCGATGCCGCCGACGCCGGGGATCGCCGGCAGGTCGAGCAGGTATTGGCGCTGGCCGCTGAAGACTTCGCCGGCATAGGCCAGCACCTTGGTCGCTGCGACCTCGACCAGGACCTCGCCGGTCCCCAGCACCGGATCGGGCACGGTCTCGACGCTGAGGGGCAAGCCGAGGGCCTTCAGAACTGCTGCTTTCATGATCATCCTCGCGGTTGGAGGGCGATCCTCGCAGGCCTGGGCAACGGCATTCAGGCCTGGTATTATCCTGGGATGGATAATCCCAGCCACAGCGAACTCGGCGACTTCCTGCGCTCCCGCCGCGAGCGGCTCAGTCCCAGGATGGTCGGCCTCTCGCCGGGGCGCCGGCGCCGCACACCGGGACTGCGGCGCGAGGAAGTGGCCGAGCTCGCGGGCATCGGCGTCGATTGGTACATCCGCCTGGAGCAAGGCCGCTCGGTCAGCCCGTCGGTCACCACGGTGGATGCGCTTGCCCGCGCCTTGCGCCTCAGCAAGGCCGAGCACGGTCATTTGCGCGCGCTCACGCGACACGCCGATCGTCGCGCCTTCGTGCGCGAGAGCGTGCCTGGGCCGCTCCAGCGGATGGTCGAGAGGCTTGCCCTACCGGCCTACATCACCGGCCGGCGCTGGGACGTTCTGGCGTGGAACGAGGCGGCGGATGAAATCTTCGGCTTCAGCGGTCTGCCCGAGGAGGAGCGTAACATCCTGCTCTCGGTGTTCACCCGGCCGGCCTCGCGGCGCCTGTTCGGCACCGCCTGGGCAGAGGAGGCGAGGCGGATACTGGCGATGTTTCGGCCGACGCATGACCTGTGGGCCGCAGATCCTGCCTTCCTCGATTTGCTGCAGCGCCTGCGCGAGGGCAGTCCGGAATTTGCCGAATGGTGGGGCCGACATGATATCCGCCAGGCGGCTGCCGGCATAAAGCGGCTAAAACATCCCAAGAAGGGCTGGATTGCCTTCGAACATGCGAGCTTCCAGGCCAACGACGATCCGGCGCTGAAGCTCATCATCTATACGCCGGTGTGAGGGCAGGCCAGAATAACGGCCATGCGCGTCTTCACCGGCCTTCCCCAATACGACCTCAGCAAGGTACCCGCGGCAGCCCAGGCGATCGAGGCCGCGGGCTACACCGGCGTCACCACCCAGGAAAACAAGCACGACCCGTTCCTGTCGCTCGCCGTGGCGGGCGCGGCGACCAGGCGCATCGAGCTGCACACCAGCGTCGCCATCGCCTTCGCCCGCTCGCCGATGACCTGCGCCAATGTCGGATGGGACCTCGCCGCTTCCACCGGCGGGCGCTTCACGCTGGGGCTCGGCAGCCAGGTGCGGGCGCACAACGAGCGGCGCTTCTCGGTGCCGTGGTCGCCGCCGGCGCCGCGCATGCGCGAGTACGTGCAGGCCATTCGCGCGATCTGGGCGGCGTGGAAGGGTGGCGGCAAGCTCAACTACGAGGGCAAGCATTACCGCTTCACCCTGATGACGCCGAACTTCACGCCGGAAGCCTATGACGGCCCGACTCCGCGCATCGGCATGGCCGCGGTCGGTCCGTTGACCCTGAAGGTGGCGGCCGAGGAGGCCGACAGCGTCAAGCTCCATTCCTTTTGCACGCGCAAGTACCTCGAGCAGGACACGCTGCCGATCATCAAGGCCGGCCTCGCCGCGTCGGGCCGCAAGCGCGACGCCTTCGAGATCACCGGCGGCGGCTTCGTGGTCACCGGCAAGGACGATGCCGAGGTCGCCAAGCTGTTCGACTGGGTGCGCTATCGGGTGGCGTTCTACGGCTCGACGCAGGCCTACTGGCCGGTGTTCGACGTGCACGGCCTCAGCGATCTCGGCCGCAAGCTCAACGCCATGACCCGCGCCAACCAGTGGAACGACATGGCGAAGGAGGTGTCGGACGACGTGGTCCATCTCTTTGCCGCGGTCGGCCGCCACGACCAGATCGCCAAGGCGATCGAGACGCGCTTCGGCGGCCTGGTCGACGCGGTGAGCGCGAGCGACCTGCCGCCCGACCTGATCCAGGACATCCAGCGGATTCCCACTCGCTACCGGCAGCCGTAAGGCATGCCGGCAACGCTCCGGCACGCCGTCCTCTTCGTCGCCGTCGCCAACCTTGCCTATTTCAGTGTCGAGTTCGTCGTCGCTCTGGATATCGGCTCGGTGTCCCTGTTCGCCGACAGCATCGATTTCCTTGAAGACGCGACCGTCAATTTTCTGATCTTGGCGGCGCTGCGTTGGAGCGCCAAGGCACGGGCTCGACTTGGCGTCGTGCTCGCGGCGATCCTGCTGATCCCCGGCGTGGCGACCGCCTGGATGGCGTGGGAGAAGTTCCTGCTGCCGGTCGCGCCGGCACCGATGCCGATGACGTTGACGGGTCTAGGCGCGCTGGCGATCAACTTCACTTGCGCGTTCGTGCTCGCCAAGTTCAGGGACCATGCTGGCAGCCTGTCGCGCGCTGCCTTTCTGTCAGCCCGCAACGACGCGCTGGCCAACATCGCGATCATGGTCGCGGCCGGCGTGGCGATGATCCACCCGTCGGGTTGGCCGGATTTGATCGTCGGAATCGGCATCGCCATCTTGAACGCCGACGCGGCCCGCACGGTGTTTGCAACGGCGCGGGCCGAGCACAGGTCCGCCGAACCTTAAAGGAGATCGCTCATGCCAACGACAGCTAGCTGGCTGCCTTGGGCCTTGGCCTCGGCGGCTTTCGCCGCTCTCACCGCCATCTTCGGCAAGGTCGGCGTCGCCAACATCAATGCCGATCTCGGGACACTGATCCGCACGGTGGTGATCCTAGCGACTCTCGCCGGCATCGTGACGGCGACCGGGCAGTGGCAGGCGCCGGAGGCGATCGCGGGACGGACCTGGCTGTTCCTCGCCCTGTCGGGCCTGGCGACGGGCGCGTCGTGGCTCTGCTACTTCCGCGCGCTGAAGATCGGCGATGCCGGTCGCGTGGCGCCGATCGACAAGCTGAGCGTCGTCCTGGTCGCCTTGTTCGGTGTGATCTTCCTGGGCGAGCGGCTGAGCGGGCTCAACTGGCTGGGCGTCGCCCTGATCGCGCTCGGCGCGCTCCTGGTGGCGATCAAGGGATAAAGAAAAGCCCCCGCCTTGCGGCGAGGGCCCCAGGTAGCCCGCGATTGCTTTTGTGCGGGCGATTGGAAACCGGAAAGCTAGTGCAGGCGCCGCGGCAGCTCGGCGATCGCCTGATCGACCAAGGTCTCGGCCTTGCCGGCGCCGACCTGCTCGCGCAACAGCGCACGGGTGGCGGCCAATGCCACGTCGACCGCGGTGTCGCGTACCTCCTTGGTGGCGGAGGCCTCGGCCTGGGCGATGCGGTCCTTGGCCTGCTGCTCGCGCAGCGCGACCACGGTCTCGAGGTTCTGGGCGGCGCGCGCCTGCATGCGCTGCACCTCCTCGCGGGCCTGGGTCAGGATCGCTTCGGCCTCGGCGGTGGCCTGGGCCAGCGTCTGCTCGGCCTCGGCCTTGGCTTTCAGCGCATCGGCGCGCAGCCGCTCGGCGTCGGCGACCGACTTGGCGATCGACTCGGAGCGCTTGTCGAGGCCAGTCGTGATGCCGGACCAGATCCTGCGGCCGGCAAAGGCAACGAAGATCAGGAAAGCGATGCCGACCCAGAAGGTCGGAT
>Ga0306921_10003481_pt1 | contig 15976 bp, 17 predicted proteins | sample sta12Cox44000080_FD_203760 | JGI IMG/M metagenome (GOLD analysis project Ga0306921, IMG submission 203760) | Lab enrichment of tropical soil microbial communities from Luquillo Experimental Forest, Puerto Rico - statoxic.12C.oxic.44.000.080 (v2)... | ecosystem: Environmental > Terrestrial >...
CGACTGCAATTGTTCGCCGCCGTCTTGTAGCCGATACCCACTGTGTCGGCGATTTGGGACAGAGTGCGGCCCTCGGCCAGCTGGCGCAGGATCTCGAGATCACGGGAGGACAGATCTTTGAGTGGATGCGGCGACCCTCGGACGCTTGCAAATACCAGGTCCTCGGCGATCTCGCGTTCGATGTAGGTGTGACCTCGAGTGACCCGCCCAATTGCCTCGAGCAGCTCCTCCGGCGGGGCGTTCTTGGTCACATAACCCGCTGCCCCCGCTCGCAGCGTGCGCGTCACGTGGATCTCGTCGTCATGCATGCTCAGAACCAGGACACGCGCGTCGGGATCGGCGGCCTTGAGGCGGGTGAGCACCTCCAAACCGCCGATGCCGGGCAGGTTCAGGTCCAGAATGACCAGAGTGGGTTGTAGCTCCCGATAGATGCTCAGCGCTTCACGGCCGTTGGTCGCCTCGCGAACTTCGATCTCGGGTTCTGCGGCCAGCAGCCGCCTGATGCCGGCCCGGACGATCGGGTGATCGTCGATAATCAGGATTTTCACAGCTCGACGGCCTGCACCGAGGTATTGGCGGCCTTTTGCTGGGAGAAGCACGGGAGCACTGCCGCTACGGCGAAGCCTTCGCCCGGCTGGCCCGAAAAGCTCAGACTGCCGCCGATCGCCCTAACACGCTCGCCGATCCCGACCAGCCCATAGCCCGGCCGGCTCGGCTCGTTGATCCCCCGCCCGTCATCGGTGATTTCTACCCGTACCGTTTCGCCTTGACGATCGATCGATACGATGATCAGTGTGGGGTCGGCATGACGCACGGCGTTACTGAGCGCCTCCTGAACGATGCGGCAGATTGTTCGGCCCAACAGCTCGCCGAGACCCCCACACTCGGCTGAGAAATCAAAATGATAGTTAATGTCTGGCCGCCGCCGTCGCCAGAACGCGATCATGTTTTCTATCGCCTCGCGCAAGCCGAATTCCTCGAGCCCGATCGGGCGCAACCGGCCGAGCATGCTCCGCACCTGTCGCTGCATGGGACGAACGGCGTCGGCGATCGACTGAACATGATCTCGCGCCTCGGCTATGCGGCCTTCCTTCAGCATGCGCGAAGCGGTTGCAGCGTCGATGTTGATGGCGAACAGAAATGGGCTCACTTCGTCGTGCAGATCTCGGGCGAGTTCGCTGCGTTCTTGCTCCTGCAAGGTCAGCAGCTGCTCGTTCAAGCGCCGGTTCTCCGCGTCGGCAACGGCAAGCCGAGCCGCCATTCGATTGAAGCTGTCGCGCAGGCGCGCCAATTCGGGCGCTAATCTGCCGCGGAACCGCGTCCGGTAACGGCCCTCGCCGACCTGCTCCAGTGCTTTTGCCAGCGCCTCCAGCGGCCGCAACGCCCGGCCAATGAAGAGATAGATTAGCAGGATTGTCAGGCTGGAGAAAACCGCCGGGGTTACCAGACTGTCGGTGAATTCGTTCCATACTTCGAGGATCTCGTTGTGGGGGTCGGTCTCGAGCGCGATCGTCCCATAGTCGCGCCCGCCGACAGTGATCGGGACGCGATCCGTTACCGGGGCGACCCGGATGATGCGGACGAACCAGTTCGGCACCGCGCCGAACGGCGGACTTTCGACGACCGGCGTCGCGACGGCCTCGGCTAGTCCGGCGAACCGGACGCGAAGATGTCGGTTTCCCTCGAAGGAGGCCACCAGCTCGTCCAAACCACGCGATGGGTCGGCAGCCTGCTGCAACCGTTCGATCCCGCTCTCGATCGTTTGTCGGCCGACCATCAGCGCTGAGCGCATCTCGTTTCGCACCGAACGGGACGCGTTGACCCACGCGGTCGCGCCGCCGAGGGCGAGGCTGACCACGAGCGCGAGGCAGACCAGGCCGATCAGGCGAAACCGCAGCGACATCGTGCTCCCAGTCCCCCATTTGATCTCCAGCCTGCATAAAATGCCACGGCGCAACATCGCTGGATACCGGTTCGCGAAGGAAGTTTTCCCATGTGGGAGGGAAAATTTGCCAGGTAAATCGGGAATGCGCTTGGCCATGCTCTCGGTCTTAATGGTCCTCGCCGAGGAACGTGAACGGGAGGGAAGATGGCTGACCTCAGGCAAGTCTTGCCTGGAGCGGCCTTGGCGTTGCTTGTGCTGTCAGCCTGGGCGGCTGCACAGGATACTGCCTCGACCGACGCGGAAACTCCCTTGACCCTGCCGCCGGTCGAAGTGGTCGGCGCTACACCGCTGCTCGGATCGGGGGTCGATCGCGACAAAGTGCCGGCTCAAACCCACGTGCTGACCGACCAGGACATCAGCCGAAACGGCTATCCGCAGGCGTTGCGTGCACTGAACGAGGACGTCCCCGGTGTCACCCTTGATGCGGCGGCGGGCAACCCGTTTCAACCAAACCTGCTCTACCACGGTTTCCTCGCATCGCCGTTGCAGGGCAACCCGCAGGGTCTCGCCGTCTATCTCAACGGGGCGCGGTTCAATCAGCCGTTCGGCGATACGGTCGATTGGGATCTGATCCCGGACCTCGCCATCGATCGAATGGATCTGGTCGGCTCTAACCCCGTGTTCGGCCTCAACGCCCTCGGCGGGGCCCTGTCGGTGCGCCTGAAGAACGGCTTCACCTACCAGGGCGGTGAGGCCGACCTGCTCGGCGGCTCATTCGCGCATTATCAAGGGAACCTGCAATACGGCGTCCAGAGCGGGAGCGTGGCCGCTTACGCCGCGGTGACCGGCCTGCACGAGGGCGGCTGGCGCGATCTGCAATCCTCCAATCTCGGTAATTTTTACGGCGATCTCGGCTGGCGCGGTTTTGGCGGCGAAGTCCACGTCAATGTGACCGCTGCCCAGACGCGGCTGAATGGACCGGGGACCTCGCCGGTCGAGCTGCTGGGGGTAGATCCGCGCGCACAGTTCACCGCTCCAAATCTGATCACCAACAAGTATACTCACGTTAATCTAACCGGATCATACGATATCAACGAGACCACCTCACTGCAGGGCCTCGCCTATTACACCTATCTCTTACAGAAGGTCGACAACGGTAATATTGCGACTCTCTCGCCCTGCAATGACGGCTCGGGACTTCTTTGCGAGGCACCGGGCGTAGTTGGGACCGGCCTCAATGGCAACCCGATCGCAGATTTTCTGAATGGCGGTCCCTATTCGGATCTCGATCAGCAGTCGACCAATACGAACGGCTATGGCGCCTCACTTCAGGTGACCAACCGCGACGAGTTGTTTGGTCGCCCCAACCAGTTGATCGCCGGATTCAGTTTCGACGGCGCCCAGACGCTGTTCGGCGCGAGCACTCAAATCGGCGGATTGTCGCTGTCCGATCGGGTGTTCGCCGGTCCCGGTATTACCATCGATCAAGCCGACGGATCTATTGTGCCGGTGCGCGTGGCCGTCTCCGATGCTTACTACGGTGCGTTCTTCACCGATACGCTCGACTTCACCTCGCAGCTCTCGGGTAATGTAGCCGGCCGCTACAACCTCGCGCAGATCGATCTCAGCGACCAGATGGGTAGTGCGTTGACGGGCAACCACACCTATAGCCGCTTCAACCCGGCCGGCGGGCTGACATACAAAATCCTTCCTGGGCTGACGGCCTATGCCAGCTATGCCGACGCCAATCGGGCCCCAACCCCGGCCGAACTGACCTGCGCTAGTGCCGCTAGTCCCTGCAGCCTGGCTAATTTTTTTACTGGCGATCCCAACCTGCAGCAAGTCGTTTCGCATACGATCGAAGCTGGTCTACGCAGTCAGTTCCGCCCCTTGGCGGATGCAACTTTGTCCGCGAACATCGCCTATTACCGCAGCACATTGAACAACGATATCTTGTTTGTGAACAGCCCGATCCAGGGCCGCGCCTTCTTCCAGAACGTCGGCACGACGCTGCGTCAAGGCGTCGATGTCAGTGCCCAGGTGAAGACCGACCGCTTGCTCGCTTGGGCCGCCTATTCCTATATCGACGCTACCTTCCACACCGGCTTTACGGCGTCCAGTAACAACAACCCGGGCGCTGACGCGAACGGCAACATCCAGGTCCAGCCCGGCAACCACCTCCCAGGCATCTCCAGCAACCTCTGGAAGCTCGGTGTCGACTACAAGGTGACCGACGCCTGGACAGTGGGCGGGACCGGCGTCGCTGCGAGCGGCCAATTTTTATTTGGGGATGAAGCAAACCTGACCGCGAAGACACCGGCCTATTTTGTGCTCAACCTACACACCAGCTATCAGCTTACGCCGAACCTGCAGCTCTTTGGTTTGATTGAAAACGCATTCAACACGACATACTACACGTTTGGCACCTTTTCGCCGACCTCGTCCGTTCCGATCGTCCAGGCTCCCGGCGCCACCAACCCGCGCAGCTACAGCCCTGCCGCACCGATCGCCGGCACCGTCGGCATCCGTCTGACTTTCTGATTAACGATGTTGCCGAGCCACCCGGCTGAGGAATAGAGTTAGCGCCATCAGAATCACGCGGGGAGTAGCGTCCATGTCAAGTTGCGTGTCAACGGCCAGGGCCGGGTCGGCGGGCGCTCGCCGCAGCGGCAGGTTCGCCACCTCCATCGGCCGGCTGCCGATCGGCGACCAGCTGGCCGTCTGAGGGAAAGTGCCGGGCGGGTTTTTCCGCCCGGCGTCGCAGGCGCGTTGGTGCTGCCGGGCCAGATGCCCCGCAGCACCAATCCGCCACGCATAGGCCGGTGTCGCGATTATCGGCACCGCTGAAAGAGGGAGGAAACCAATGCATACCCGACAATGGATGTGGAGCTGTCTGGCCGCAGGATCGGTCTTGTGGCCCATTATCGTGCCCGCAGGAGAGATAACCAACTACAGTCCAGTCACTGGCCAGCGGCTTACTAATCCCGAGCCGGGTAATTGGATGCTCTACCGCCGGACCTATGACGGCCAGGGCTACAGCCCGCTCGATAAGGTCAACACGACAAATGTGAAGAACCTGGTGCCGGTGTGGACGTTCTCTACCGGCGTCACCGAGGGGCACGAGGCGCCGCCGATCGTCAACAACGGCATCATGTTCGTTGCAACCCCGCAAAACCAGGTTTTGGCCCTCGATGCCAAGACGGGAGACCAAATCTGGCGCTACAAGCGGGAGCTCCCGGAAGACCTGTTCCAGCTCCACCCGACAAGCCGTGGGGTAGGGCTATGGCAGGACAAGCTCTATCTCGCGACGACGGACGATCATCTGGTAGCGCTCGATGCCAAAACCGGCAAGGTAGCTTGGGACCAGAAGGTCCAGGACTACCTGAAAGGCCAGTACCTGACCTTGATGCCGCTCGTCGTTAACGGCAAGGTGATGGTCGGCGGCTCGGGCGGCGAATTTGGCGTGCGTGGTTATGTCGCCGCCTACGACGCCACTGACGGCAAGGAGCTTTGGCGCACTTTCACGATTCCCGGAACGGGCGAACCAGGCAATGACACCTGGCAGGGCGACGACTGGAAAAGCGGCGGCGGTTCGGCCTGGATGACGGGTAACTACGATCCCGCGCTGAACCTCGTATACTGGGGAGTCGGCAACGCCGCTCCGTGGCCCGGCGACCTTCATCCGGGCAACAACCTTTATACGACATCGGTCCTGGCGCTCGATCCGGATTCCGGGAAGATCAAGGCGTTCTACCAGTACCATCAGAACGACGCCTGGGACTGGGACGAGGTCGAGGCACCGATGCTGATCGATCTGCAGAAGGACGGGCAGTCGATCAAAAGCCTCGTCCACCCCGGCCGTGATGCCATCTTCTGGGTGCTCGAGCGCAAGCCGGACAAGATCAGCTTCGTCTCCGGATGGCCATTCGTTTATACGAACGTCTGGAAATCAGTCGACCCGGAGACCGGCAAGCTCACCTACGACACCGATCACAAGCCGGTGCTCGGCAAGCGGATCGAGTTCTGCCCCTCGTTATGGGGAGGTAAGGACTGGCCCTCGGCGGCCTACAGCCAGAAGACCCGGCTTGTCTACGTACCGGCTCAGGACGGATTTTGCGGCGGTTTTACCGGCATCAAGGAGCCGCTCGTGCCGGGTAAGCTATGGCTGGGCACGAAGCCCGAGGACATCGGGCTGACCGTGCGCCCCGGCTCTGACCACCACGGCGAGCTCCAGGCGTGGGATCCCGCTACCGGCAAGAAGGTGTGGCAGCACAACTTCCCGTGGCAGCTCTTTGCCACCGTGCTGGCCACAGGGGGCGACCTCGTTTTTGTCGGCGGCACCAACGACCGCATGTTCCGCGCCTTCGACGCCAAGACCGGAGACCTGCTGTGGGAGCAGAAGACCAACTCCGGCATCACCGGCGCTCCGGTCGCCTATGAGGTTGATGGTACCGAATACGTCGCCGTTCAGTCGGGCTGGGGTGTCGACGCTCAGCGCATCCAGGACGCGTTGGCGAAGGCCAATGTCGGTCTCAGCGATAACGTGCCGCAGGGCGGCGTCGTCTGGGTGTTCGCCGTAAAGCAGCAGTAGCAGCGTGCGCGAAAGCAATTTTAGGCAGGCCCTCGGGCCTGCCTTTTCCTAATCTGGCGGCGGCCGGGCGATCTACCGCCGGATTAAGGCGATCGCCGGCTTTCTGCCCGGCGGCAGCCCTGCGACTTCCAGCGTCAGCTTTTGCCGGATCGCCTCGGCGAACGCAGCGAAGCCGTTCGCCACGACCAGAAAGGCGCCGGGCCCACCGATAACGTTGGCGCGGTACGAGCCGTCGACATCGGGATCGTCGCCGGAGGTTATCGGCAGGCCGTTCAGGGTGATCCCATGCGACACTGCAGTATCCCGTGCATCCGCCGTCGACAACTCTGCGGTGTTCTGCCGCCCGTCGCCCGAGACGTCGATGACTTGGCGGCTGGCGACAAGCGGCTGGGCCGCCAAGAGACGCTCGGCGGCGGCGATACCGCCGCGGGTCGGTCATCGTATGCACCCAGGAGCGCCCGGCGCAGCGAAGGCGTCCTGCCAATGCAATGAGCTCGCCATGTCCGTGTATAACGGTCTAGGGGAGCACGACGCGCTGTTCCTCCACCCACTCGATCATGGCTATTTCGATAGTCTGATTGACCCCGCCCGCGAGCGCCGCCGAGAAGTCGTGGCTCTCCAACGTCGCGGCGATGCCCTCCCGCTGCAGCTTGAAGCGATCGTCGTCAACCGAGCCGGAGACATCGACCGCGAGGACCAGCGCCATATCGGATCGGGCGGTATCGGCAAAAGCGGGGAGCTGCAGCCCTAATAAGGCAACGGCGAATATAGCCGCCGACCGAGGCTTCATTCGCCGTCCCGATCCGGATTGGCATACATGCAGGTTATTTGAACCGGTCGGTAGCCCGCATCATCGATTGTCCCTGCCAGTGTCTGCTGCAGGTTCGCCGCCCGCTCGGAGCATTCCTCATGGTAGCAGGCGCTGGATGCTGCACAATCTACTTGCATTGACCGCTATGAGGTAAACAGACGATCAGAACAAAAGCGATTGCGTTCATCCAACTTCATGAGCTTCGCGAATAGTGCCTTCAGTTCCCCCCGTCGCGTGCGTCAAGTTCAGCAATTTGGCGATGGTAGTTTGGGTGGTGTCGGTGGAGAACCTCCTTTGTCAGTCGCGGCCGTAGCCGGTCGGCGGGTCGATCATCTGCAACTCCTCAAGGTCGAGTTCGGCAATCGCTAGCAGCTTCTCTGCCAGCCTCGATCCCTCAAGATTGGCCGGCAGAGTGTCGAGCCAGGCGCGGTATTCGTCCTGCAGATCGATGAGCGCAGCGACCGCCGTCGCCCACCGCCTTGGCCGCGGCAGGATGCGCCGCACCGAGGCTGGAGGCGTGGTCTGACTGTGCCGGCGCAGCTTGCGCGGTGCCGCGCCCGGCGCTCGGCCGGGGTCATAGGGGCGATACCGATCCGATGTGCGGGCATCCTCCACCTCCTATTGGCAATCGTGACGTCACGTTTCCCGGGGGGCTCTGACCGTCGGTCGTCTTGTGCCTTGAGATCCGGTTTCTTTGTTCAATCGGAGCACCGTTTCTTCGTCCCGACCTGTCTCTGAGGCGGGCACCGCGCGCAGGGCGAGTCAAGGCTGGCCGCTTGCGGCCACCGCGCCAGCCGGCGTGGCTTGGCCTTGACCGAGCGAGCACGGTGCCAGACTGGAGGGGAAGGGGGTCAGGCAGCATGGCGCAGCGCCTCCTTTTTGTGCTCGTGCACATTATCCATGTTGAGGTAGTGATGCTGTTCGAGCCAGTTCTCGTGGGTCTCGATCGCAAGCGCCCGCACCAGCCGCAGGCAACTCTCGCCATTGGGGAAGACCCGCACCACATGGGTGCGGCACTTGATCTCCTCGGTTAGCCGCTCCAGCATGTTTGTGGATTTGAGATACTGATGGTGCTGGCGCGGCAGCCGGTAAAAGGTCAGCATCTCGTCGATGTTCTCTTCGACCCAGCCGGTCAGCTTGGAATACGTCTCTGACCATTTGGCGAACCAAGCGGCCAGATCGCGTGGGCCTTCAGCCCACGGGCTTGACCCGTGGGGCACCTCGGTGAGATCGCGGCGATCGTACAGCCAGCGCAACTCCTGCAGGCAGTCGACGACTATCAGGAATTTTTGCGGAGGTTGGGCATGATCGGAGCAAAGGAGCCCGACGATGCCACGACGCAAAGAGCCTCGCATACCCGACGCTGTCCTCGACCAGCTGCTGGCAGGCGCTGATTCTAAGACGGTTTTGGACCCGAACGGGCTGCTCGACGATCTGAAGAAGGCCCTGGCGGAACGAGTTCTCAACGCTGAAATGGATCATCATCTCGCCGGCGAAGAACAAGGCAACCGTCGTAACGGTTATGGCAAGAAGACGGTAATTACCGACACCGGCCAGATCGAGCTGGAGGTTCCGCGCGACCGCCAGGCCCGGTTTGATCCGCAGCTGATCGCCAAATACCAGCGTCGCTTTCCAGGCTTCGACGACAAGATCATCTCGATGTACGCCCGCGGCATGAGCACACGCGAGATCGTCGGTCATTTGCGCGATCTCTACGGCATCGAGGTCTCGCCCGATTTGATAAGCGCGGTCACCGACGCGTGTTGTAGGAGGTCGCCGCCTGGCAAGCCCGCCCGCTGGAAGCAGTTCATCCGCTAATTTTCTTTGACGCGCAGCGGGTCAAGATCCGCGACGAAGGGCTGGTTCGCAACAAGGCTGTGCATATCGCGCTGGGCGTACGTGCCGACGGCACCAAGGAAATCCTCGGCCTCTGGCTCGAGCAAAATGAGGGTGCCAAATTCTGGCTGCGCGTCATGAACGAGTTGAAGAACCGTGGTGTCGATGATGTCTTGATCGCCGTCGTCGACGGCCTCAAAGGGTTTCCCGATGCGATTACCGCCGTCTTTCCGCAGGCGACGGTGCAGACCTGCATCGTGCATCTGCTGCGCCACAGTCTCGATTTCGTCTCCTGGAAAGACCGCAAGCCGGTCGCCGCAGCTCTCAAGGACATTTACCGGGCCGTTGATGCTGATGCCGGCCAACGGCACTGACGGCTTTCGAGGATGGACCCTGGGGCAAAAAATATCCGGCCATCAGCCAAAGCTGGCGCCGGGCCTGGGCCGAGGTCGTCCGTTTTATGCGTTTCCCGGCGATGTCCGGCGGATCTTATACACGACCAATGCTATTGAGGCGCTCAATTCCAAGCTGCGCCGAGCGGTTCGCGCCGGGGGTCATTTCCCCAGTGACGAAGCCGCCACCAAGCTCCTCTTCCTGGTCTTGAACCGCTCCGAAAAGCAGTGGATCATGCCGCCGCGCGAGTGGTCCATTGCCAAGGCCCAGTTCGCCGTCCTCTTCGGCGAGCGCTTCACATTGGCTATGGCCTGATTGGTTCAACCGCCCCGCCGCGCACGACATTCCTGATAGTCCCGGCAGTCGTCGTCGACCCGGCGCGGCAAGCAGTCGTCGTCGACCCGGCGCGGCAAGCAGTTGAGCGCGTTCCTCAAGAAGTGCACATAGCAGCGCTGATAGGCTGCCTCCGCCATAACCTCGCGGAGCGCGGCCCGCAGCCCCGCGTGATCGTCGGCCACCACGGAATTCGACGCCGTTCAGGCCGCGGGTCTTCAGCGCCAGCAGGAAATCCCGCCAGCTCGATCGGCTCGTCGCAACCGATCGAACGGGTGATAAACCTGATCAATCCGGTGCTACGAGGATGGGTGAACTACTTCGCGGTTGGGCACTCCAGCGAGTGCTTCAGCTTCATCAAGGATTGGGCCCGGTTGGCGAGCTCCGCCGCGAGCACCTGGCGCCTGCCATCCCAGTCGATGCCGATCGCGATCAGCACCGCTTGGCTCGCGATCACACCGGCCTCACGCACCCGCTCATAACGCGCGTCCAGGATCAGATAGGGGAACGCTTCGGCCCAGGGACGGCCGGCAAACCGCGCCAGATTCTCATCCAGGCGCTGGTTGATCGCACTGATCGACGAGGCCGAGAAGCTGTGACCGCACAACTCCTCGGTGATCGCCTTCACTTTCCGGGTTGAAACCCCCTGCACGTATATCTCCGGCAGCGCCGCAACCAGCGCCCGCTCCGAGCGTTGATCGCGCTCGAACAACTCGCAGAAGCCGTTAGATCCGCAGCGAGTAAGCTGTGGCGCCAGCATCCATGGTGTCAAGTTATTCACGAACCGCGATTCGCGTAAAAATTATTAATTGTGATTAGATTTCACATAGCGCGAACGCGCTCTTAAGGTAAAGCAGCTGTAAGAACGGGAACTCTTACATTAATCGTGATTTTTATATTGACGGAATCAAGCGGTTTGTGATTAACTTCTCTTTCAAAACATGCACCTAGGAGAGAAACAATGGACCGCGGTGACGATGGCAAAGTAAACAAGCTCCCGCCTGCGCTGCAAAAACTGCCCCGGTGGGATAACTCTCACGAGCACTGGGATGCTCAACCCGACACTACCGGAAGGTGCGTGATCTTACTGCCGCTCGCTGCAAGCGAACCGGAGGGGCTGTCTGGCCTCTACTGATGACACCGACCGGTGCGGCAGCCTCAAACCGCGGGAGGCCGGAGAAGGAGAAATTCTGATGAAGAAGCAGGCTAGCCTCACGCCAGACACGCTACAGACTGAGCAGGGCGAACGGCCGGTTGAGCGGCTTCTGCCCGTGCCACCATCGGACAGCGCTTCCACAATTTTGGCGTTGATCGAGAGGGTAGCGCTTGACCCCCGCGCCGATGTCGAAAAGCTCGAACGCATGATGGCAATGTATGAGCGGCTCAAGGCGAAAGAGGCCGAGCTCGCGTACAACGCAGCGAAGGGCCGGATCCTGAAAAAGCTCGTCAGCATCAAGATCGTCAAGAACAGGTCCGTTCTCTACGAAATCGAAAAGGGGAAGCCGCAAAAGGGCACCTATGAAGCATTCAAATACGCCCCCCTGGAAGAGATCGACAAACATCTCCGCCCGCTCTTGGCGGAAGAGGATATGGATCTCTCCTATTCCGACGAACCGCGGGAGTGCGACGGCATCCTGATCCGCGGCCGTCTGAAGCACCTGCCGGGCGGCCATTATGAAGATTCCTTTATGCCGGCCCCGCCGGACACCACGGGTGGCAAGTCGAATGTGCAGGCAGTGGGGAGCACCAATTCTTTCCTCCGCCGCTACGTCGCCTGCAACATCTTCAACATCGTGATTGTCGGGGATGATGACGACGGAACCGGAGGAACAATCGACGAGGCGCAGACCAAGACGATTCTCGATTTGATCAAAAAAGCAAAAGCCGGGACGAAGTTTCTAAAATACATGAAGGCACAGAGCGTTGCGGAAGCCGGTTCTCTCGAGGCTGCGGTAGCGACGATTGCCGCCCGGGACTATCGCAAGGCCATTAGCACTCTAGAGGAACAGATAGCTAAGGCGGAGGCCAGTCATGCCAATCTTTCATCATGACGTGGCGCAATACTCGGAACTGTACGACCGCCTCAAGCTCGGGATCCCAACAAGCTCGCATTTCCACAAGATCATCACGCCCCAAGGCAAGCCGTCGAAACAGTGGCGTGAATACGCCTGCGTCCTGATCGCGGAGCGGATCCTGCAGCGGAACATCGAGTTTTACAATTCGCCCGCTATGGAGCGGGGCTTGATCGTCGAGGCCGACGCGGTCGATTGGTATGAATTCGATCAAGACGTAACCGTTCAGAGAGTCGGCTTCATCACCGATGATGATCACACGGTGGGGTGCAGTCCAGATCGGCTCGTCGGCGACGAAGGCCTATTGGAAGTCAAGGCCCCTCTACCGCACACTCAGGTCGAATACTGGATTTCCGGAGCGGTCAATGAACGCTTCCGGCCTCAGCTGCAAGGTCAGCTCTACGTTTCCCAGCGCAGCTGGGTCGATATCTTCTGTTGGCATGACGTGCTTCCAAAGGTAGTCATGCGGGTTGAGCCCGATGAGAAGTTCATCACCGCCCTCGACCGCGAGCTGCAGATCTTCAACTACTTTATCGAGCGCGTCATGGAGAAGATCCGTGCCACCACCGAGGTACCGGCGCCAGAAGGGAGTCTGGCGTTGAAGGCGGCGCTACGAGCCAGTCTGGAGATTGTCCCGTGACGGAGAAGCCAAATGTTCACGACTTCGAACGCGGCTTCAGCAGCATACGGAAAACCGATTTCTCTGGCTCTGGAAGGCACGGTTCGGCTCCATAACAATGGCCGCGGTCGTCGACTATCCGGAGCGCAAACAGGCATTCATCGACATGATGCGCGAAATTGGAACGGACACCCGAGAGGAAGTCGTCGGGGTTCGCCCAGCGTGCCTCAATCCGCCTTGCCCAGCGCCTGAACTCGAACACGCGGGCAACTCCTGATACCGATGCCTGCACCCCGCATCCCCCGGACCGTAGCGCGTGGCAAGCCCAAGCCGAACTTGCATAGACGGTTGCAGCACCTGGGTTTTGTCCGGCAGCTCCCTTGCGTAGCCTGCGGCAATGCAGCGCCATCCGAAGCCGCGCATGTGCGGACCGGAACTGATGGTGGTGCAGGGGTGAAACCGGGCGATCGCTACGCCGTTCCTCTTTGCACCGCCTGTCATGCGAAACAGCATCGGATCGGCGAGCTTACTTTCTGGTCCGCACTCCGCATCGATCCTCTCAATGTGGCTTTGCGGCTGTGGACTGTATCATCCGATGTAAAAGCCGGGGAGCGCACTGTGTTCCGGGCACGACAACAGATCGATCTGGCAAAGGCCTATGTCTGAAAGATCCACCATAGCTCCGGAACGGATCCTCGCAGCCGTGCATGAACCGGGATCGCCTCGGGATCGATCGGCATGTTTTTTTGCGCTAGTGGCGCTGAACCCCGCTTTACTCGTTGGCCGGCGGTGTCGCGGGCCTCGGGCGGACCGGAGAAAGCCGCCCGCGACACGGGTGATCTCGCCAAGCACTCCGATTTGAGCTCGCTCGGCTCTCCAGGATGATTTCGCCCGCCATTCCGGGATAATGCCGCCTGGGTACGCGGCGCCTCTGTTGGCCCGATTAGGGTCCGCTCCTTTGGCTTTCTGCGGCGCCCGCCCAGCGCGAGAAAGGCCTTCGACGGGGCACCTCTGATCAAGGTTTCCGGCTCCTGGTCGATGACAAACTCGACAGCGGAGGGCCCGGCTCTATTCCAAGGTCGCGACAAACCACCGAAACCGGGTTGCTGGTTGCTGCCGGGTCGAATAACCGCCCCCTCAACCTGCATGTGTTCGCTTGGCGGCCGCTTCCTTCGGCCTGAGTGCGGCCATCGAGATCTTGGACATTGTAATAGGCGCCGGTGTACCCGCTCGCGCCGCTCTCTAAAAACCACGGTTTCTGGCAGTTTAGATTTAATGCTAAAAAATGTATATTAATGCTTGAAATTGATGTAGTAAGATATTATAGTACAGGCATGATATCCTATAAAACAACAGATTTGTACAGGTTACAGGTCAGACTTGGTTGATAATAGCGTTTTTAGCAATATATTTATCAAGGGAACGCGCTACCATGACGAGCGAACGACAGAAGGCCGCAAACCAGGCGAACGCTCTCCAATCCACGGGACCAAAGACGCGTGAGGGGAAAGCCGTGGTTCGCCTCAACGCAATCCGGCATGGACTCCTCGCCCGTGACGTCGTCCTCCCAGGCGAGGACGCGGACGCCTTCGAGGACCTCTGGAACCAGGTTCGGGCAGACCTCTCGCCGGTGGGGCCGATCGAGGAATTTCTCGTAGATCGTGTGGTCAACACCATGTGGAGGCTCCGGCGCTTGGAAGGGGCGGAGACCGAGCTGTTCTATTCGCGGGTGCACGGCCTCAAGGCGGACCGGCTTGCAATAAAGGTCCGCTCCTACGAGAAGACCATCGGAGACCTAGCGCGTTTGCCGACCCACGTCACGGACACAGCCGCACATTCGGAAGCGAGGGAGGCGCTTGAGCAGGCTGGTTACGAGCGGGACCGCGACGAGGTCCTCTTGGGACGCGCGATCGACGCCGACGCCAAAGAAGGTGATACCTTCGGGAAGCTTGCCCGCTACGAGAGGAGTGTGGAACGGTCGCTCTATCGGGCCCTCGACGAGCTCCGCCAGCGACAGGACCGACGCAGGCATCGTCCCGCGCCTTCCATTTCGGATGTCCTGGCCCCAGAAGATACAGAATGACGAGCTTTCCGCCGATCTACTCGCAGCCGCGAGCGCGGCCGAAAAGGTCTTTTTTGCGAAACAAACCCATTTCGCTAGTTAACACCGCTCCGGACACCGCGCCCGCCCGCCCATCCCTCATTTTGCACCGAGGCTGCCGCGCCTTCGACGCGGTCCCGACCGCGATACGTGAAGGTATCGACCCGCCGACGGCAGCCAGTCGCTTACCGACGCTGCTGTCCGGCCGCGAAACCGTCCTGGAAGGCCCTATCGGGGGCTTGCCGGCGACTGATCGAAGAGAAACCCGCCGAGCAGGCCGGCTCCCGCAACCGGCCGCACGGAACTCCGTGTTCCCGCCGATGGCCCCGGCGATGGCGCCGATGCCGGCGCCCGCAGCTGTGTCGGTAACCGCGCGCTGCTGGGTCGGGGTCATGTCGGCGCAAGCAGTGACCGGCACAACGAGGGCCGCGAGCAGCAGCAACTTTGTTCATGGCGGTCCCCAGAGCGGTTTTGATCAGCGCGATGGCGGACAGGGATAACGTTCACTCAGGAACCGAAACAACCCGTCTGTGGGCGACCCGGCCATGCGATCTGGCGAGGCGTCACCCCTGGTCTTGGATGTCGGTGCCGCCCTTGTAGAGGTCCGGCTTGCGAAAATCTGCTTTTTCTGTGCCGTCAGGGAGAGGCTGACGGGGATCGGCCGAGGCCCGGTCCAGCCGCGCGTCGTCGGAATACGGCCTATTGTTCGCGACGCGCGTTAGCGGTAGTTTTTACCAAGCCTTCGAGAAGATTCGCGCCCCGAGTCGGTGTCGCGGCCGGGCGAGCGTCGAACAAAATGGGCGACCCGGTTCGCCGAAGCGCTACTAAGGCGGACAACTCGGAATCTGGCGCCAGAGGAGGAAGCCGATGGTCAAGTTACGCGTCAATGGTCAGGAGCAGTCGTTCGACGGCGACCCGTCGATGCCGCTGCTGTGGTATCTGCGTGACGAATTGGGACTCACGGGGACGAAATACGGTTGCGGCGCCGCACTTTGCGGCGCCTGTACCGTGCATATCGACGGCCAGGCCACGCGCGCCTGCATCACCGCCATCAACGATCTCGGTGGTCGCTCGGTGACGACGATCGAGGGCCTCGATCGTGACGGCAATCATCCGGTGCAGAAGGCCTGGCGCGCGTTGAATGTTCCGCAATGCGGCTATTGCCAAGCGGGTCAGATCATGCAGGCCGCGGCACTGCTGGCGACGACAAAGAACCCGTCCGAGGCCGAGATCAACGACGCCATGAGCGGCAACATCTGTCGCTGTGGCTGCTACCAGCGCATCACCGCCGCCATCAAGGCGGCTGCCACAGGAGCCTGACATGACCCCCGTCCA
>Ga0306921_10003483_pt1 | contig 15973 bp, 14 predicted proteins | sample sta12Cox44000080_FD_203760 | JGI IMG/M metagenome (GOLD analysis project Ga0306921, IMG submission 203760) | Lab enrichment of tropical soil microbial communities from Luquillo Experimental Forest, Puerto Rico - statoxic.12C.oxic.44.000.080 (v2)... | ecosystem: Environmental > Terrestrial >...
ACCCCCCGGTTTTGGCATCACCTAATCCGCTTTCGACACTTCATCGGCGGTTCGCTTGCGCTCGCCTCTCTCAACCTTGCCTGCCGAGATCATGTCCCGACTTTTCCGCAACGTTCACCACCATCGCCTTTTGACGACAGCAACTTGCGGTGGCTTGAGATCAACACCTGATTGCCGACCTCGAAGGGCCCTCCTTCATCTCTCGTACAGTTGCATACCGCCGTGTGGACCGGCGATACTCGTGACACAAGACCCACTGCGGACCTCGGATGTGCACTGCAACCGGCCATCCGGTTGCAGAATGGCCCGCGCGCCCGCTGACTCACCTCCGCGAAATCGGTATCGTGCAATCCTGCGGATGCTCGACATCGAAATCCCGCCGCTCGCCCGCGCCGACGTGGTGATTGAATGAGTTACGCACCGGCCTTTAGCGGCCGACCCTGGAGGATGAAAACGGTAAGCCTTTGGCCGATCTCGGCCTTTTGGCCAAACCGACACGCTCGGCAATCGTCCCATGGCTTCTTGTTTTCTTTATAGGCGGCGCGATTTCATCACGCTCATCGGTGGCGCGGCGACCGCGTGGCCGCTCGCGGCGCGCGCGCAGCAGCCGGCGATGCCGGTGCAGCAGGCCTCGCAGGGCCACGGCTCACCGCGCATGGTCGGGTTTCGCTTAAATGAGATTGGCCCCACGATCGTTTTATTGGCGAGTTGAACTTGCCGCTCGCAGATTGCGCATAGAGCGGAAAGGCGCAAAATGAGAGAGCGGCGCTGAAGGCCGGTCGCATCGTGACCGTATCACGTTTTCCACCCGCGCTGCGGCAGAGAGAGACGAGCGCGCAGCACAGTATTTCAAGCGGCACTAAATCGTTTATCGGATCGCCAGGTTGACCGCGCGAGCCTTCGGCGTACGATCCACTTGCGCAATTCCTCCAATCCAAGCATCGCAGCCGCAAACGGCAACAGGAAAACCCACAGGTCGTTCGGTACCGGTGCGGTCCCAATAACCGCATTCGCCACCGGCGTGTAAACAATCAACACCATGAGCGCTATCTCGAGTGCCACTCCCCAAAGGATCAAGTGATTGTCGACGAGACTGACGGAAAATATCGAGCGCACGGAACTGCGGCATAGGAATACGTTGACGATCTGCAGGACGATGATGGCGCCGAGGCACGCTGTCGTGGCGCTCAGGTAAAGCGGGTCATTCGCCGGCAAGCTTTCCCCGGAGCTCCAGCCTCCGCCGATCAGCACGAAGAAGAATGCCGCCATCGCGGCCGTGGCCTCGATAACGCCAAGGAACAAATAAGCGCGCAGCGCGACGGCCCAGTTCAGCAGCCTTTCCGTTTGCGGCCTTGGCGGCAGGCGCATCACTTGCGGATCCGCTCTCTCGACGCCGAGGCCGACTGCGGTCAGTGAGTCCGTGCCCATATCGATGCACAGTATCTGCATTGGGGTGAGCGGCAGCGGAATCCTGAACAGCACAAACGCAAGATAGGGAACGAGCTCTGCAACGTTGTGGACCAGAACGAAGGTGAGAAACTTGCGAATGTTCTGGAATACTGCGCGTCCCTCCTCTACCGCGCTGACAATACTGGCGAAGTTGTCGTCCAACAGCACGACGTCGGCGGCCTGTTTTGCCACATCGGTGCCGGCAATGCCCATGGCAATGCCGATGTGGGCGGCTTTAAGGGCCGGCGCATCGTTGACCCCATCCCCGGTGACGGCAACGATATGTTGCTTTTTTATCAAGGCCTCCACGATGCGCATCTTCTGGTCCGCCGCGACCCGCGCGAAGATGATCTCCGACGCGTCGAGCGCGAGCTGAAGGGCGATCGGCGAGAGGCTGCGCAATTGATCTCCCGCCACGACCTCCGGGTGCTTGGATTTAACCAACCCGATTTCCCTGGCAATCGCCGTCGCCGTGCGCGGGTGATCGCCCGTCACCATGATGACCTTGATTCCAGCTTCTTGGCATTTGCGGACGGCGTCGCGAACTTCCGGCCGGGGCGGGTCCTCGAGCCCCACTAATCCCTGAAAAACGAGGTCTCGCTCCAGCTTGTCGCGATCACATCCGGCGGGAACGCCTCTCGATGCAAAAGCCAGAACGCGCAGTCCGTTTTCGGCCATCGCTTCTTGTGCATGAATGATCTCTTCGCGCGCCGCTTGGTCGAGTGGAACAACGCCGTTAACCGTCGCCGAGCGGGCACAGAGCGCAAGGACTGACTCGGGCGCCCCCTTGCAATACAGCATCGTGCCTTCAGGCATGGCATACACGACCGACTGGCGCATGCGGTCGCTGTCGAACGAGATTTCATCTACCCGCGAATGGCTAGCCGAGCACGGCATGACGCGCTGGCCCATCTCTACCAGCGCCACCTCCATCGGATCGCCTATGAGCGGACCGCTGGCCGCAGCCTCGACATTCTTCACGTCGTGGCAGAGAGCGGCAGTGAGAAAAAACTCGCGATAATGGTTGCTGAGGTTATCCCCCTTCTTCAGCTGCGCCGCCGAATAGCGTTGATTGCCGAGCAGAAGCTCGCGAACCCGCATGCGGTTCTCGGTCAAAGTGCCGGTCTTGTCGGTGCAGATGACGGTGGCAGAGCCGAGTGTCTCAACCGAAGTCAGATGGCGGATGAGGACATTTTTCTTGGCCATACGTTGTCCGGCGAGAACAAGGGACAAGGTCAACGTCGGCAAAAGCCATTCGGGCACCATTGATACGATGATACCGATGGAGAAGATGAAATCCTGCCAAAATGGCACGCCGACCACCGTGCCGATCGCAAAGAACGCAACGCCGATCGTGATCGACAGAACGGCGATCAGCCGGCTCAGATGGGCAAGTTGCTTGCGCAGTGGGGAGACGACCGCGCGTGGCGCCTGCGACAGATGCGCAATTTTGCCGAATTCGGTATGAGCGCCCGTTGCAAATACGATTGCCTTTCCCTCTCCTGAGACCACCGATGTGCCGGCCAGCAATATGTTCCTGCTGCGGATCAGATCTTCCTGCGTGGGCGCCGCAGCATCGAGCGCTTTCGATACCGCTTCTCCGGTGACGGTCGCGGTGTTCACGCGGACGCGGAAGCCCTCGATCAAACGGCAATCCGCCGGCACATTGTCGCCGCCCTCCAAAAGAACGATGTCCCCAATCACCACCTCCTCGACAGGCCCCTCGACTACGCTTTTACCCCGGAGCAGCTTGACGTGCTGCGGCAGGAGCTTCTGCAAAGCCGCGAGGGTTTGCTCGATGTGGTACTCCTGCCAGAACGAAAAGAGGCCGCTGACAATGATCACGACAATCAGCGCGAAGCCAATGCGGGCCATGCCTTGGCCCGGGTCAGACCATTCGGCAACAAACGCGAGCCCGGCGACGACCCAGAGGATCACCGAGAAGAATTGCGTGAATTCCTTGAGCAGCCGCCAGATGGCCGGTTCTTGCGCTGCTCGTTCCACGCGGTTCGGGCCATATTCCTCCAGCCGACGTAATGCTTCGGCAGCGGACAAACCTTCTGGGCCGCTGCGAAGAGCGCCAAACGCTTCATCGATCGAGAGCTGGTGAATCTTCATTCGGGCTCGCTTGATACTTGGTCATGCCAGGCGGTACTCTGAGAGCCGTGAGCAGCCCGCTGACCATATGTGATTAAGGTCCAGACAGGGCGTATCTTCTCCGTGTCGAGAAAGAAAAACCTGCCGGCGCACCACTTGCACTTGATCTAGATCAAAGCGGCTTTCGTTCCCTACGCTCGGATAAGTTCGATGACGAGCACGGAGACTCTCGCGATTACCCCGAGAGCGGGAATCGCTCGGCGCTGCATGTCGTGGACCGCTCGAAAGCGCAAACTCCTGGCCTTTCTCGGTCCGGGTTTGATTACTGGAGCTTCCAACTGGCTTCCGGTCGACGCCAAGGCGTTCTACGGCGCGATCGGGGGAGCGACACTAATGGGCATGTTGATCAATTTCATGGATATCGATCCGATCAAAGTCTGGGCCGCTGTGTTGAATTGGGTCGTGGTAGTACCGCTGATGGTTATGATCATGATCATGGCAATGGAGAAGCGGGTGATGGGGGCGTTCACCCTTCCCCGGCCGCTCTGGGCCATCGGCTGGATGTCCACCGCGGTGATGGCGGGTGCGGTCGCAATCATGTTTCTAACGTGGTGATAACTGACAGGAGTAACCGTCATGAAAGCTGCGGATGTGATGGTCTCCAACGTCATTACGGTGGGCGTTAACGCGAGCGTTGGCGAAGTCGCCGCCATCCTGCTGAACAATCACATCAGTGCGGCGCCCGTTGTCGACGAAAAGGGCGAGCTTGTCGGCATCGTGAGCGAAGGCGATCTGATGCGGCGCCCCGAGATCGGCACGACCAAACGGCATTCCTGGTGGCTTGAGCTGATATCGAAAAAATGGGCGTCAGCTACCGAGTACATCAAATCGCATTCCCGCAAGGTTGCCGATGTGATGACTCGCGACATCATCACTGCGAAACCGGATACCCCGCTAGGCGATATCGCCGCGATGCTGGAGCGCAACCGAATCAAGCGCGTACCCATTGTCGAGGGGGGTAAACTCGTCGGTCTTGTCAGTCGCGCAAATATTCTGCAGGCGTTAGCGAGCGCCACCAAAAAACTCCCCTCCCTTACGACTGCCAATGATTCCGAGTTGCGTAAAAAGGTACAGTCTCGGCTCGCTGCGGAGCCGTGGCGTCCGACCATGCTCACCGTCACGGTTCAAGACGGTACCGTCGATCTGTGGGGACTTGTCCACTCAGTCGAGGAGAAGAAAGCAGCCCAACTCGCTGCCGAAACCACGCCTGGCGTTCGCGCCATCGTTAACAACATCATCGTTCAACGCGTTGGCGAGGGCTGGTCCTGAGCCGCCACGCTTGCGTGAAGTTGGTACAGCAAAGAACAGGTCCATGGCGAGCACAACCGAGTGCGGGTGCTGCGGGGGTACGCAAGCAAAATCATCGAAGCACGAGCATCATCGTCCGCATTGGAAATCTTGGGCGAGCGCTTCGCCCGAGGCGAGATTGATAAGGCGGAGTTCGAAGAGAAGCGTCAGATCATTGCCGGAGTGCGGGAGGAGATCGGCTCCGCTGCAAGCAGTAGAAGGGGCTGCTGCTGTTGATGTTGACAAAGCTTCGAAGGCATGCGGCCAACTCAGTCGTCAATGACCCGCTTTCGTCAGCGGCCAAAGCGGCGATTGCGCGCCTGATAGGCACGGATGGCGCGCAGAAAGTCAACCTTGCGAAATGCCGGCCACAAAACGTCCGTAAAGTAGAATTCACTATGCACGCTCTGCCAAAGCAGGAAACCTGACAAGCGGATTTCGCCGCTTGTTCGGATGATCAAGTCGGGATCAGGCAGGTCCGCTGCATAGAGATGGCAAGCTATAGCCTCGGGTGTGATGCGATCGATCACATCGGACAACGACGCTCCTTCCTGCGCTTGCGTTTTGATGAAGCTGTGGACAGCATCGGCGATCTCCTCCCGCCCTCCGTACCCAACTGCAATCGTCAATGTCATCAAATTGTATTGCGCAGTCGCCGTCTCGGCCGCACGAATCGCCGTGATGACCGACTCGGGAAGGAGGTCGAGGCGACCGATCGCCTGTATCCGGACGCGTTTTTGATGCATGAAGGGATCGTGAGCAAGCGCAGCGACTTTGGCTTCGATCGCAGAAAGGAGTCCGGAAACCTCTGCCTGAGTTCGCTTGAGGTTCTCGGTTGAAAACACCCACAGTGTCAGCGCGGGGATACGCAGGTCGGCGCACCAGTCGAGGATATCGTCAAGCTTCTCGGCGCCACGCTGATAGATCTCACATGGATCGCTCACGCCTCGCTTACGAGCATGGCGGCGATTTCCATCCAAGATGATGCCAATATGGCGCGGCATCGGCCTCTGGTTGAGTTGATCAAGGAGTCGGCGCTCGTAAATCCAATAAAGAAAACGCAGGAGCGGCGATGCGCCCGTGCCCTTGTCAGGTGGCCTTTGCTCCGTGGCGCTCTGCCAGGTGTCGAGTCGGATAAGGGCGGCTTGTTCGTCAAATTGTTTGTCAAAGGCTAGCGTAGCCGCGCGTTCGCGGGCTGGGCTCAAAGCGGGATTCATCTCGTTCACCCTCACCCTCGCTGCCCCCGTGGCTGAATGCCCAAAATGAGGGGGAGCGGTTCGTGCCCCTGGCATGTATATGCCAACTGTTGCGAAAATGCGGATATCGTACCTGGGCATTCCAACCCCGGGGGCGTCCCGCACATCTACGCAATCATCAGTTGGCCGGACTTTGTCGTGCTTTTATGCGGATGGCCATGATGAGGGCCGCAAATCCCGAAAAGATGGCGCCAGCGAGGAAGGCGGCTGTCGGCCCGAAAGCATCCCACAGCCAACCGGCCAGGACGCTCGAGAAGAGCAGCACGACCCCGGTCACCAGATTGAACATGCCGAACGCTGTGCCTCGTAGCTCCACGGGAGCAGTATCCGCCACCAACGTGGCGAGAAGCCCCTGAGTGAACCCCATGTGCAATCCCCACAAGACAACACCAAACATCATCAAGGGGATTGCCGCACCGAACGCGAGCACAAGATCGGCAATAGCGAGAAAGACAATGCCGAGAGCCAAGATGCCATTGCGGCCAAGACGATCGGAGAGTACCCCGGCGGGATAGGCGGCGAGAGCATATGCGACATTCATCACCACCATCACGGCGGGTACGAGCGCGATCGGAAGACCGACATTTTGCGAACGCAGCACCAGGAATGCCTCGCTAAACCGGGCGAACGTTAGAACCGTGGCAACTGCTACCACTGCCCAGAAAGCAGCGGTGAGACGCTTTGTGTCACTCCAATGCAAGCGGGGCTTAGGCGCTGCGTCCTCCTTCCGCGCTGGTTCCTCGACTCCAAAAATCATCAGCCCAAAGGACAGGAACGCGGGAATGACTGCGATCCAAAACACAACGGTGAAATTACTAGCGGTCAGCACCATTAGGCCAATTGCCGCGAGCGGCCCTAAGAAGGCACCAACCGTATCGAGAGATTGACGCAAACCGAAGCTCGCACCGCGCAAATCGGCAGGGCTAAGATCGGCAATGAGAGCGTCCCGAGGTGCTCCGCGGATGCCCTTTCCCAGCCGGTCTACGAACCGGGCCGCCACCAACCAACCCACGCTTGTCGCAAGCGGGAAAATGGGCTTGGTGAAAGCCGCGAGGCCATAACCAAACGCGGTCAGCGCTTTGCGCCTTCCCAGCCAATCGCTAAGCGCTCCGGAGAAAATCTTGGTGATCATCGCCGTTGCTTCAGCGATGCCTTCGATCAAACCCACCGTTAGGTTCGAAGTTCCGAGTACGGTCACGAGATAGACCGGCAGCAGCGCGTGGATCATCTCCGAGGAGATGTCCATGAACATCGAGACAAAGCCGAGCGCCCAAATGCTTCGGGGGATTTTTCGAAGCGGAAAAGTTGAAGTGGTGGCGGAGGTCATGGATTGACGAAGTAGCTTGAGCCACTCCCCGCTTTCGCACATCATCTGGACGAGTGGGATCTGAAAGCCCAGCCTGGCGCGCGTCCTTGATCGCTCAAGTACTATACGATTACCGGCATGAATGTCACATTGGTTACAGGTTTGGTCGCACTAGCGCCGGTATGCACGCTGTTTTTTGGTTCGGCAGTCATGTTCTTCAGAGAAAGGAGAGTGACATCATTCCTATAGCTACTCGGCGCAGGATGTCTGGGAGTGGTCGTCCTCGCCCACATCTGTGAAGCCCTTCATCTGTTTCCTTGGATGCATTGGGGCGATGAGCATAGCGTTGGTCACTACCTCGACCTCGCGAGCGCCATTCTTGGTTTCACGTTGTTTCCCTTGGGATATCTGCTTCACGTGCTTACGAAAGCAGACGCGTGAGCGCCCGGCAGCACATCCACTTTTCCTCTCCCCGATGCTGTTTACCGCCGTGGCCGGGGCCGCATATGAAGATGACGTCGAGGTCATTACGTTCATCACATGGATAATACCAATGAAATTAACGAAACCCGCGGCGCATCGTTCCGGGTGATGAGTGACGAGGTATCAACACAGCCGGCAGTTTCAGCGCTCGGCGCGGCTCACGACCGCCATCAGTGGCCCCCTTCAACACTCCCCATTTGATTTAGATCAAAGCTTTCGTTGGCACCGCCGCATCATGCTCCGTCGCAGAGAACCGAGGGAGCCGTCTGATGCCAACAGACATCAACGTGGTCGCGCTTATCGCCGGCATTTTTGCCGCCACATTGTATTGGGCTGACCTGCACACAGGCAAGCTGAGCAAGTAGCCGCCGTAGCTGCCTTAAACTGTGGCCCTAATGCCCGCTCCGCCGCGCCCACCAATTCGGCATTGTCCGCTTTGCGGGCTTGCACTGCTGAGCAGCAAGTCGGACGAGAATAGTGCACAGTTCGACACGTTTTCGTGTCTCAATTGTAAAACCATTATTGGTCTCACTGCGCCACCGAAGATCCCTAAGCCGAACCAGTGAACCCGGTCTGCTTGGCGGCCGCCAGTCGGATGAGGTGAGTGCTATTGGATCTGCCGACGTGCGTCCACTATTTTGCAAGTGTGTTGATATAGGCCGCGACGTCTTGCGCCTCCCGGCGCGTCAACGTCACGTTCATCCTGGGATGCGGATCAATGATCGAAAATGCAAGCGTGTCCGGCTTGGAAGCAAATTTTCTCGCGATCGCTTCAAACGGCGGGGCGTCGGTCACGACTCGGCGCTCGCCCGGCGAAACGATGTGACAGGTGACGCAGCGCATTTCAGCGAGACGTTTGCCGTTATCGGCGTCGGCGGCAAGCGCGCCCGATGCAGCGAGCATCGCGGCAAGCAGCGAACAAAAGCAAAGCAGCTGCACGAAAACCTCCCTCAACAATTTGAGCTGATTTTGCTCTTAGAGCATGTTCCGCCCGATTAGAATCTGGGGGATTCCCTAAGCGGTTTGGCTGAGCGAGTCTATCGGCATTGATTCGCATGTGGGGGCTACGACGATGCCGAAATCACTGTCCGTTGACATACGTGAACGAGTTATCGAAGCGGTGCAAGCGGGAGCGTCGCGACGTGAGGCGGCCGAACGCTTTGAGATCAGCGCCAGCGCTGTGGTCAAATGGCTGCAGCGTTGGCGCGATCATGGCGTGTGTGTAGCGAAGCCGCGCGGGGGTAGCCGTTCGATCTTGGAGGACCATGCCGAGCGCATCCTCGCTCTCGTTGACGAGCAACCCGACCGAACGCTGGATGAGCTTGTTGCGGCGATGCGCAAGCGGCGGATTCCGGGTAGCCGTAGCGCGCTTTGGCGGTTTCTTGATCGCCATGACATCACGTTCAAAAAAAAGCCTGCGGGCAGCCGAGCAACACCGCGCCGACGTGGCGCGAGCGCGGCGGCGCTGGATTCGTCAGCAAGGCTATCTTGATACGACGCGACTGGTCTTTATCGATGAGACCGCGGTCACCATTAATATGGTCCGTCTCAGAGGCCGCTGCCCGCGTGGCGAGCGACTGATCAGCCACGTTCCGCAAGGAGCATGGAAGACGATCACGTTCGTAGCGGCTCTGCGGCACAATAAGATGGTGGCACCAATGGTCCTCGACGGGCCAATCAACGGAGCAGCGTTCGTGGCCTATATCGAGCAATGCGTGGTAGCGACGCTCAAGCGTGGCGACATCGTGGTGATAGACAACCTTCCGGCCCACAAAGTTCCCGGCGTGAAGGATGCCATCGAGGCTGCCGGCGCAACGTTACAGTATCTGCCGCAGTACTCGCCTGACCTCAACCCGATCGAGATGCCGTTCAGCAAATTCAAAGCATTTCTGCGAAAGGTCGCAGAGCGAACTGTCCGTGGTCTTTGCCGTCGGATACGTTCGTTCGTGCCAACCGTCAGTCCCAAGGAATGTCGCAATTACTTCAGACATGCTGGTTATGCGGCCATATGACCGGAATCTGATCTAAGTTCGCTTGCCCCACACCACCATGACGCCGATTGGATACTGCAAAGTTGATGCAGGTCAAAGACGGCTATGCCAGTCGGCTCGAACATATGTTTTTGCGAGCCGAACACCGGATCATCGCTATTGTGACAAATCGCAGGACCAAAGGGCGTCCAAGGGCGTGGGTCGATCATGATCAAGGACATCGTCGCCAATCTATCGGTGGGCATCTCCCGCGACGTTGCGACGGAGTTTGCGGTTTCGGTCGCCGCTACGCTCGAGTCGTACGTAACGGGAATCGCCTTCCGCTATGAGCCGCTCGTGCCTCTGACCGATCGGTATGGTTTTCCCGCCGAAGTGATGGATTCGCAGCGCGTCGAAAACGAAAAGAGGGCGAAGGCCGCCATGACCGCGTTCGATGAGGCCGCGCGGCGCGCCGCCGTTTCGGCCCAATCGCGCATGCTCGACGTCCCTGTCGCGAGCGCCCCCGACGTTTTCGCCAAGGTCGCGCGGCGGTTCGATTTGGCAGTCATGGGCCAACCGGAGCCTGACACGCCCGCGCTCGAGCGGCTCCTAGTCGAGGCGGCGCTGTTCGATTCCGGCAGGCCCGTGCTCATCGTTCCGTACATTCAACGAAGGGGCCTGACGCTCGATCGCGTCATCGTGGCCTGGGACGGCAGCCGCAGTGCGGCGCGCGCTGTGGCCGACGCCATGCCGTTGCTGGTGCGCGCCAAGGCAACTGAAGTCCTGACCGTGGCCAGCGAGCCGGCAAAGAGCGACGAGATGCCCGGGGCTGATATCGCGCAGCATCTCGCCCGCCACGGGATGAAGGTCGAAGTCGACTCGATCGTTGCCGTCGAGACCGACGTCGCCAGCACGATCCTATCGCATGCCGCGGACATCTCAGCGGATTTCCTGGTCATGGGCGGCTACGGCCATTCGCGCCTGCGAGAGTTCGTTCTCGGCGGCGTTACGCGAGGGATTCTGAGCTCCATGACCCTTCCAGCCCTGATGTCGCATTGAACTCTGCCTTTGCGAAAGCGTTTTGCACTCGGAAAGGGCGATGTGATACCACCTCTATAACGGCTTGAATCGAGCTTTTTAAGCGGCAGAGACTGCTTGGCGAGTTGTTTTTCGTCCCCAAGCTGTGATTCGCTTGGGCCATCTGATTCGGGGGAAACAGATGGTCAAATGCAGCAAAGCCGAGGTGCGACGGCTGAAAACTGCGCTACGGTGGAAGATACCGGCCGCACAGCGCCAACGCATCCAGATGGTGCTGTTGCGTGAGAGTGGGATGACGCAGCCGGCGATTGCGGCTGCAATGGGCGTGTCGCTGAGTACGGTGAACCGCGCGCACATGGCTTATGACCACGGCGGCATCAAGGCGCTCAAGCCCAAGCCGAATGGCGGACGCAACCACGAGAACATGACGTTGCTCGAAGAAAAGGCCTTGCTCGCGCGTTTTGCCAAAGCGGCCGGCGCCGGCGGGATGCTCAACATTCATGATCTCAAGGCGGCCTACGAGAAAGCGATCGGGCATGTCACCAGCGACAGCACGGTCTACAACCTGCTGCACCGACACGGCTGGCGGAAGCTGATGCCACGCCCGTTTCATCCCAAGCGCGATCTCGCGGCACAGAATGCTTTTAAAAAAACCGCTTTCCTGATGCTGTGAGGAAGGCCCGGCGGGCTGCCGCTCGGCGCGGGCGGCGGCTGCGCATCATGTTCACCGATGAAGCACGCTTCGGCCGCATGAATCGAATACGGCCCTGCTGGGCGCCGGTCGGCATGCGACCCGAGGTCGCGGCGCAACTCATCCGCGAATACATCTATCTGTACGGCGCGGTATCTCCCAAGGATGGCACGTGCGTCTATTTGATTATGCCGACCTCGAATACGGCAAGCTTCCAGGCCTTCCTCGATGTGCTGGCGCGCAAGTTTGCCCGGCAAGACATCCTGTTGGTTCTCGACGGCGCGCCCAACCACCGCTGCGGTCACCTTATAGTTCCCGACAACATCACGCTCTTATATCTTCCGCCCTATTCGCCGGAGCTCAATCCGAAAGAAAATCTCTGGGATGAAATCCGCGAAAAAATCTTCAAGAACTATGCACTCAAATCCATGGACGCCGTGTGCGCCAAGCTCAAGCAGGCCATCCTCTATCTCGAGCGAAACCCCAAGCTCGTTCGCTCCATCACCTGCTTCCCCTATATCGTCAACTCACTCTGATGTAGAAATGGTATGAGATGTCAAAATTACGGTTACGACCCAAGGTCCCCCGCCCAGCAGCCAACCCTGCCGACGAGTCGTTTTCCAAGCTTCGCGGAGAGATGGTTGAAAGAGCCATCGTCGCACGAGGTGTCCGCTCTGAACTCGTTCTCAATGCGATGCGCAGCGTGCCGCGCGAGTCGTTCCTGCCGCATCAGCTGCGCGAGTTTGCCTACACCGATTCCCCGCTGCCGATCGAGGAAGGGCAAACAATCTCCCAGCCCTATATCGTCGCCTTCATGACCGAAGCCTTGGCTCTTCAGGGCGGCGAGAGCGTGCTCGAGATCGGGACTGGCTCGGGTTACGCGGGGGCAGTCCTCGCCGAGATCGCCGCCGACGTGTACACAGTCGAACGCATCGGCCAGTTGGCGGAAAAGGCCGCCTCGACGCTCGCCGACCTGGGCTACGGCAATGTGCATGTGCTGCACAGCGACGGCACGAAAGGCTGGCCGGAACATGCACCCTATGACGGCATCATCGTCGCGGCTGGCGGCCCAGCAATCCCCGAGTCGCTGAAGGCGCAGCTCAAGATCGGCGGCCGGCTGGTGATCCCGGTTGGCCGTGATCCCAAGATTCAAGAACTGGTTCGGGTCACGCGCATATCCGAACATGAATACCGCCGCGAGGACCTGGCCGACGTGCGATTCGTACCACTCATCGGGGACGAGGGATGGACGCCGGCCGAGCAACGACCGGCGCCGTCACGGCAGTTCAAAAGAGTGCCGGACGAGACCTTGGCCCAAACCATCGCGGATGATTGCGAACCATTCGACGCAATCGAAAGCGCACCGCTGGATCCATTGCTCGCGCGCATCGGCGACGCAAGAATCGTGCTGCTCGGCGAAGCCTCCCATGGCACGTCGGAATTTTACCGGATGCGCGAGCGCATCTCACGCGAGCTGATCACGAAGAAGGGCTTCCGATTTGTGGCCATCGAGGGCGACTGGCCGGACGCCGCACGGGTCGATCACTACGTCCGACATTTGGAGTATCCGCCGTCGGAGTGGACCGCTTTTGCCCGCTTTCCGGTCTGGATGTGGCGCAACAACGAGGTACGCGCGTTCATCGATTGGCTTCGCCACCACAACGCCCCTCTCGAGGGCGCGTCCCGCGTTGCGTTTCACGGGCTCGATCTCTACAGCCTCTACGACTCCATCCGCGCGGTTCTCAAATATCTCGATCAAGTCGACCCGCACAGCGCGCGTGTCGCGCGTGAAAGATACGGCTGCCTGACGCCTTGGCAGTCCGACCCTGCCACCTACGGCCACGCCGCGCTGACGGGAGCCTATCCGACCTGCGAAGGCGATGTCGTGCGCGTGTTGACCGATCTCCTGCACAAACGCCGCGACTATGCGGAGTGCGACGGCGAGCGCTTCATGGACGCGGTGCAAAACGCCCGCCTCATTACCAACGCCGAGCGCTACTATCGCATCATGTACTATGGCTCGCGTGCATCCTGGAATCTGCGCGACAGCCACATGTTTGAAACCTTGAAGACGTTGCTTGCCTTCTATGGCCCCAGGAGCAAGGCAATCATTTGGGCTCACAATTCTCACATCGGCAATGCCGCCGCGACCGAGATGTTTTCCCGCGGCGAATACAATCTCGGGCATCTTTGCCGCAAGGAATTCGGCGACCTCGCTTATGCCATCGGTTTCGGCACCCACACCGGAACCGTGGCGGCGGCGTCGAACTGGGACGGCCCGATGGAGATCAAGACGGTGCTGCCGTCAATCCCCGACAGCTACGAGCATGTCTGTCATGAGATCGGAATGCCGTCATTCCTCTTGAATCTTCGCCAGTCAAACGAGATGGGCTTGCGCAAACCGCGGTTCGAACGCGCGATCGGCGTGATTTACCGTCCGGAAACGGAGCTCGCCAGCCACTATTTCCAGGCCGTTCTGCCGGAGCAGTTCGACGAATACGTCTGGTTTGACGAGACCAGGGCGATCACGCCGTTCGAGACGAAGACGCTGGAGGATCTGCCCGACACCTATCCGTTTGGGCTTTAAGCGGGAACCGACAGGGAAGCCTCCGTCGTGACTCCCGATGTGTGCCCGGCGGTCATACCCTACCGTTGCCAGCCTGCGTAAAGCCCCCTCCGTGCAATCCCTCAGGTATATCATCCGTATTTTCCCGGGAGCATCTGGGGGCTATCAGTAGCGCGTTAATCATGACTCTTGGGGAATTGTCATGCTGACGCTTACGGGGAAGCCGTTCCTTACTTCGCGTACAGGTGAAGTCGGATCGGGGCAGGGAACATCAGACGAAGCTTTGATCGGCGCCATCGCCGCCCGCGACCGGCGCGCGATGCAGGCGCTTTACACCCGGCACAATGTGCGGATTTACCGCTTTGTCCTGGGTCTCACCAACGACAGCTCGTTGGCCGAGGATATTGTCAGCGAGGTTTTCATCGACGTGTGGCGGGGAGCCGAGGGTTTCAAGGCGAAGTCGCGGGTTTCTACGTGGATGTTGGCCATCGCGCGCCATAAAGCGCTTTCGGCGCTGAGGCGCCGGTCGGATGAGCAACTCGATGAGGATACCGCGGCGGTAATCGCAGATCCCGCGGACGATGCGGAAACGACCGCGAACACGCGGGATCGCAGCGCGATCGTTCAGCAATGCCTGCCGCAGCTTTCGGCGCTCCATCGGGAAGTGCTCGATCTCGTCTACTATCACGAAAAATCCGTGGACGAGGTTGCTGAGATCGTCAGGGTGCCCGCGAATACCGTGAAGACGCGCATGTTCTACGCGCGCAAGCGCATGCAAACCTCGCTTGAGGCCGCCGGCTTGGACGCGCATTGATCCGACCCGCATTGGCCGAGCTATGCGCGCGGATGATCGAGCACGCCTTGGCGCCGGCCCTCAGCCATCGGAATTTGATCTTTCTCAATGCTGTTCGCGGGTCGCTGACGTGGGATTGGAAAATCATCGTGAGGCTCGCAATCGTCCTTCTGCTCTTCGCAACGTCGGCCGGCTTGGCCGAAGTCGGCAACCCCACTCCGCTGGAGCAGCGCGGCCGCGCTCCGGCGGAAAGAATGTGCGCGCAATGCCATGCGATCGGCAAGAGCGGTCAGAGTCCGCATGTTGGCGCCCCCGCCTTGCGCGCGCTCGACCGCCGCGTGGATCTTGATTCCTTCATGGAGCGCTTGCGCGAGGGGTTGACGGTTGGCCATCCGGATATGCCGACGTTTCATTTCACGCACGAAGACGCGTGCGTTCCTGCTTTATCTAAGGTCCATTCAGGCGCCGTAAGTGCATGCTGAATCGATCCGACGTGGCACGACCGTTGGACCGACCTCGGTCGAGGGTAAACGTTCGCAGCCTTCTTCGACCATTGATCGTCGCATGGCCCGCGGCCGGCCTCGTCATCGGGCTCGCGGCGCACTTTTCGGGATGGGCGCATTGGCCCGGCCCGATATGGGCCATCGCCACGATCCCAGTCCTGCTCGCGCTCGTGACAGAGATCGTCATCAGCTTGCGCCGCGGCGATGTCGGGTTGGACATCGTGGCCGCACTGTCGATGCTGGCGGCGCTTGTCTTTGCCGAATACCTCGCCGCCGTCGTGGTCGCTTTGATGTATGCCGGCGGGCAATACCTCGAGGACTTTGCCGAGCGCCGCGCAAGCCGGGAGATGACGGCGCTCCTCGCCCGGGTACCGCATACGGCGGTCCGCCACCGCAACGGCCGGCTCGAAGAGATCGACTTGGACGTGATCGAGCCGGGCGATCGCCTCGTGGTTCGAAAAGGCGATGTGGTCC